>Ga0194126_10002510_pt1 | contig 29705 bp, 24 predicted proteins | sample TA2KigC150mmetaG_FD_148641 | JGI IMG/M metagenome (GOLD analysis project Ga0194126, IMG submission 148641) | Freshwater microbial communities from Lake Tanganyika, Tanzania - TA2015035 Kigoma Deep Cast 150m | ecosystem: Environmental > Aquatic > Freshwater > Lake | place: Tanzania: Lake... | reverse complement strand
CGTCGACGTTGACGGTGACGGTGACGTCGACGTTGACGTTGGCGGTGACGGTGACGATCGCGGTGACGTCGGCGTTGGCGTTGTATCTCGCGACTCGAGGATCAGCACATGCGCGGTGATCGTCTTGAAGGGACGCATCATTTTGTGCAGGAGCGCATGCCCGAAGAGATGCAAGGCTTGAGGCCACCGTGCCCGCCCCTCGAACAGGAGGGCGTTCCAGCGCCGTGCGCGAAGCCAACTGCAAAGCTCCGGGTCGGGCTCCACCCAGATCATCCCGTTCTCGTCGAGCAGCGTCAGGCGGTCACGTAGCGCGCCCCGCGTGCCCGAAGGGCTCGCGGTAGCGCAACCATGCAGGCGGTTGATCTGCGCCTTGCTGCGCGGCCAATGCAGCCAGATGATCGCGTTGAAAAGGTCGTGCCAGGCCCCGTCACCCACCACCCGGGTGGGGACTGCACCGCTTGCCTCGATACCCGCTTCGTAGGGTTGGCCTGCGCACTCGCGTGCGTCGATGAAACGAATTGGCATGCCCTGTGCGGTGCAGCAACGCCGTTGTTGGGCCTCCTGGTTGAGCCACGCGAGCCTTGCAGTGGGCGAGGGGCACGCGGCGGAGCAGGCAAGGCTGTCTGCAATCCCTGCCCACCAGGGCTCATCCCATCGGCGTTCAGGGTTCATCGCTCCCGCACGGAACGATCACGCCAATCACGCGTCAACTTCATGCCAGTCCGGCCAACAGCCTGCCGAAGGCGGACGCACCGGCGGGCTTGCTGCCCTGAAGGCGAAGTTGCCACTAGCCGGTCGCCGCGCCGATCAGCCCTTCGAAGCGCCAGGGCAGGTGCTCCCCCGCTGCGAGCGGAACAATGCTGTTGCCCCGACCGAAGGGCAAGGCATGGGGAACCTCGCTGGCTTCGCGCAGCATGCTCACGCGCCTCGTGTTCGGCGCGAGGCCGTAGAACCGCGCGCCGAACACCGCAGCAAAGTCGGCCAATCGGTCAAGGGCTCCGGCAGCCTCAAAGGCCGTCGCGTAAAGCGCGAGCGCGTGCGGAGCGCTGTAGCAACCGGCGCAGGCGGCTGCGTGTTCCTTGAGCCGGGCTGCGTGCGGTGCAGAGTCCGTACCCAGGAAAAACTTCGGCAAGCCCGAAACTGCCGCCTCCAGCAGCGCCTGCCGGTGCACTTCGCGCTTGAGCACCGGCAGGCAGTACCAGTGCGGACGCAAACCCCCGCGAAAGATCGCGTTACGGTTGTAGAGCAGGTGTTGCGGCGTGATCGTTGCTGCCGTGGGCCCTTCAGCCTGGCGGACGAACTGCGCAGCCTGCCGGGTGGTGATGTGTTCAAACACGATTCGCAGGGCAGGAAATCGGGCACGCAGCCCTTCCAGCACCCGATCGATGAACACGGCTTCGCGGTCGAACACGTCGATGTCGGCGTCGGTGACCTCGCCGTGCACCAGCAGGGGCAGCGATCGCTTCTGCATGCGCTCGAGCACCGGACCGAGTCGTCCCACCTCGCTTACCCCCGCATCGGCATGGGTGGTGGCCCCGGCCGGATAGAGCTTGACCGCGTGAACCAGCCCCGAGTCGGCCGCTGCGTCAATGTCGGCGGCTGTGGTGTGGTCGGTGAGATAAAGCGTCATGAGGGGCTCGAAGCGCAGCGCCTCTTCGAGCAACCAGGCGCGACGCTCCGGTTCGCAGCGCAGTACTGGGGGCTGGTCGCTGGCCGTTACCGGGCTGTGCGCCGTTGCGACGGCTGCACGCAAGGCCTCACGGATGCGCGTGCGGTAGTCGCGCGCCTGATCGCACCGCACCACGGGAGGCTTGAGGTTGGGCATCACGATCGCCCGCCCGAACTGCAAGGCGCTGGCCAGCACGACATGGCGCAGCGCAGCACCGTCCCGAAGATGCAAATGCCAGTCGTCGGGAAGCGGGAGTTCGATCCGGGTGGCGGAACTTTCGGGCTCACCCGGCGGACTCAGTGGATTTCCGCCGCCGCATTCGGTGGAGTTCATGGTGCGTGCACGGATTCAGGAAGCCCTTGGCAGGACGACGATCGCGCGGTAGTCGTTGACGTTGGTGAGCGTGGGCCCGGTGTGCACAAGATCCCCGCTCGCAAAGAAAAAACCCCATGCATCGTGCTGGCGCAAGTGTTCGCGGGTGTCGACGCCTGCAGCCCGGGCGCGGCCAAACGTGCCAGGGTCAAAGAGCGCGCCGGCGTTATCCTGTGAGCCGTCGATCCCGTCGGTGTCTGCCGCAAGCGCCCAGACGCGATCCTGAGGGCCCAGCGCTTGCAGCAGGGCAAGCAGGAACTCGCTGCACCGCCCCCCCCGCGCTGGGGCCTGGCCGCGGCGCGCCGACGATGCCGCCAGGGTAACGGTGCACTCACCTCCGCTCAGAAAGACGAGCGGCGGCTGAAAGCCGGGATTGCGCCCGCCGAGTGCTTCGCGCACCAGCGCGGCCATCACCAGCGCCACCTGCGAGGCTTCACCGCAGATGGTGTCGCCGAGAATCACCGGTCGGACACCCCGGGCCTGCCAGAATTCGGCGGCGCGAACGAGGCTGCGCGCCGGTGCGCCGATGATACGGTTGCTCACGCCAAGAAAGACCGGATCGCCGGGTTTGGGCGTTTCCTCGCGTTCGCCGCGCGCGCCCGCCCGCAGATGAGCCGCCACATCGGGCGGTGGCTCCACGCCCCAGTGCGCCAATACCTCGACGGCGTCCTGGAAGCTGCTCGGATCCGGAGCACAGGGCCCCGAGGCGATGGCCGAGGGATCGTCGCCGGTAACGTCCGAGATGATCAATGCGCATACCGAAGCGCCGCGCAAAGCCGCCGCGCGGGCCAGCTGACCACCCTGGATTCGCGAGAGGTGCTTGCGCACAATGTTCATCGCTTCGATCGGCGCACCGCTGGCGAGAAGCTGCCCGGTGAGTTGCCGGACCGACGCCAGGCTGACACCCTCGACAGGAAGGGTGAGGAGCGCCGATCCGCCACCCGAGATCAGGGCAATGAGCTGATCGCCTTCGCCAACTCCAGCCGCGAGCGCAAGCATCCGCGCTGCGGCCTGATGTCCGGCAGCGTCGGGCACCGGATGCGCGGCCTCCACGATCCGCACCGCCGCGCAGGGCGCAGCATGCCCATAGCGGGTCACGACGAGTCCCTCCAGTGTGCCGCCCCCCGCGATCCGCACCGGCTCAGTTCCACGGGCTGCGGCCGCGCCAACCTCATTCGGAACCGCCAAAGCCACGCCGGGCCCAAGCCAGGCGCGTTCGAGGGCTAGCGCCATCTGCGCCGAGGCCTTGCCCGCGCCCACCACGCAATTGCGCCCACCGCTGGGAGCGGGCAGTGCTTCGGCCACCACCTTCAGGGGGTCGGCCGCCGCAACTGCGGCGTGAAAACTCTCGATCAGCGCCTCACGCATCGCAGTCACACCCGAGTGGACCCCGGCGCATCGCTCAGCCCAGCGCCTCGACCACGGCCCTGCCGACCTCTTCGGTGGACGCCCTGCCCCCCATGTCGGGCGTGCGAGGCCCCTGTTCGGTCACCGTTTCGATCGCCCGCAACACCGCATCGTGGGCCTGCCGATGCCCCAGGTGGTCGAGCATCATGGCAGCCGACCAGATCTGTCCGATGGGATTTGCAACCCCCTTTCCCGCGATATCCGGCGCCGAGCCGTGCACCGGCTCAAAAAGCGAGGGAAATCTACCCTCTGGATTGATGTTGCCTGAAGGAGCAATCCCGATCGTGCCGGTGCACGCCGGCCCAAGGTCCGAGAGGATGTCCCCGAAGAGGTTGGATGCCACCACCACGTCGAACCAGTCGGGATTGCGCACGAAGTGTGCGGTCAGGATGTCGATGTGAAACTTGTCCACCTGCACCTGCGGATAGTTCTTGTGCATCTCTGCAACGCGCTCGTCCCAGTAGGGCATGGAGATGAAGATACCGTTGCTCTTGGTGGCTGAAGTGAGTTTGCGTCTCGGGCGCCGCGCTGCGAGTTCGAAGGCATAGCGCAGAACCCTGTCAACACCATGGCGGGTAAAGATCGCCTCCTGCAACACAAACTCCCGCTCGGTGCCGGCGAAAGCCCTTCCACCTACCCGCGAGTACTCGCCCTCGGTGTTCTCGCGCACAACATGGAAGTCGATGTCACCCGGGTTGCGGTTGGCCAGTGGTGACGGCACCCCGGGCATGAGTCGTACCGGGCGCAGATTGATGTACTGATCAAACTCGCGGCGAAAGAGGAGCAGCGAACCCCAAAGCGAGACATGGTCGGGCACGGTGGCCGGCCAGCCCACGGCACCGAAGAGAATCGCATCGTGCCCGCCGATCTGTTCCTTCCAGTCCTCCGGCATCATGCGGCCGTGTCGCTGGTGGTAGTCACAGCTGGCAAAGTCGAAGCGATCCAACGCGAGCACGAGCCCGAAGCGTTGCGCCACCACCTCGAGCACAGCCAGCGCAGGAGGCATCACCTCCTTGCCGATCCCATCGCCCGGGAGTACCGCAATCCGGTGCGCTCTCCGGGGTGCTTGGTGGTTTGTGCCTGAGGTGTCCTGCGAGGCGGTCGACATGGGGAGGGACTCCAGGGTGGGGGGATCGGGGGAACTGCCCCGATAGGCAGCAGACGTCTGGAGGAGCATGCCACAGGCGTTGCGGGTTTCACCGCGGGAGCGCGATTGCCCCTCCTGCCGGGCCATCGTCTTTTTGCTGCATCGTCCAGAGGCTCGCGTAAAGACCCTCGCGGGCAAGGAGCTCCTCGTGGCGACCCGACTCCACGATCCGTCCCTGATCGAGCACCAGTATCCGGTCGGCGTCTGCGATGGTTGAGAGCCGATGCGCGATCACCAGCGTGGTGCGGCCCCGCGCCGCCTGGCGTAGCGCCTCCTGCACTGCCTGCTCATTGCGCGAGTCGAGTGCCGAGGTCGCCTCGTCGAGAATAAGGATCGGCGGATTCTTGAGCAGCATGCGTGCGATCGCAACCCGCTGCTTTTCCCCGCCCGAGAGCTTGAGCCCGCGTTCACCCACCGAGGTCTGCAGACCCTCCGGGAGGCTCGCCACGAAGCGGCTGAGCTGGGCTGCCTCGATCACCTGGGCGATCTCCGCCTCGCTTGCCTGCGGCCGACCGTAGGCGATGTTGTAGCGCAGCGTCTCGTTGAAGAGCACGGTGTCCTGTGGAACGAGACCGATCACCGATCGCAGGCTCGACTGCCGGTAGTCGCGCACATCGCACCCATCAACCTCCACAACACCCTCCTGCGGGTCATAGAAGCGGAAGACAAGCCTTGTGATCGTGGACTTTCCCGCCCCGCTCGGCCCAACCACAGCGAGTTGTTCGCCTGGCCGAACACTGAAGCTCAGTCCGTCGAGTACCCGGCGCGCGCCGTCGTAGGAGAAGCGTACCCCGCGAAAGGCAAGCGAAAGTCCGTGCGCGGGGGCGCTTGCCGCACCGCTCCCCGCGTAAACACCCTGCTCCACCCCGCCCGTAGCCACAACGCCGGGCTGCACCCCGCTCCCAGCGCGGGGGACGGCCTGGGCCCTGGCGATGCCCCCCACCTCGCGGGCGTTGGCGCGGTCGGCCACCTCACGCGGTTGCTCGAGCAGACGAAACATGTTTTCCACGTCCACCGTCCCTTGCTTGAGTTCGCGGTACAGCACGCCAAGGAAGTTGAGTGGAAGGTAGAGCTGGATCATGAACGCATTGACCAGCACAAGGTCGCCGAGCGTCATGGTGCCGGCCACGACGCCCTCGGTAGCGCGCCACACCATCAGCGTCACGGCCACCGCGATGATGCTGCTCTGACCCAGGTTCAGAAGCGACAACGACGATTGCGAGCGCAGCGTTACGCGTTGCAACTGGCGCAGGCTCGCGTCGTAGCGCTCGGCCTCGTAGGCTTCGTTGCCGAAGATCTTCACCGTCTCGTAGTTGATCAGCGCATCGACCGCATGGGTGCTCGCGCGCGACTCCTGCTCGTTCATCTGTCGCCGGAAAGCGGTGCGCCACTCGGTGACGCGAATCGTGAAGACAGCGTAGACCACCACCGCCGCCACCGCGATCCAGGCAAAGGCTGCCTCGTAGGCCCACGCGAGGTAGAACATCACCAGGCTGATTTCCACCATCGTGGGCAAGACGCTGTAGACCGTGTAGGACACCAGCGTGTGCAACCCGCGCGCGCCGCGTTCGAGGTCGCGCGAGAGTCCGCCCATGCGCTTTTGCAGGTGAAAGGCAAGCGACAACTCGAGCAGGTGCCTGAAGCTTTCGAGCGAAAGCGATCGGGCCACCCCCTCGGTGACCCGGGCGAACACCCATTCGCGCAACTCGGTAAAGAGCGTGATCGCCACCCGCAGCACGCCGTAGGCCAGCAGCAGCATCACGGGTACCACGAGGAGGATCTGCACATCGCCGGGCTTGAGGTCGAGACGATCCACGATCGCCTTGAGAATCATCGGCACGCCGAGATTGGCCACCTTGGCCGATACCAGCAGTCCAAGCGCCAGCGCGATGCGCAGCTTCCACGGTGCGAGATAGGGCAGCAGACGCAGCAAGACCGCGGCAGACGGACCTGAAACCGGGGTCCGGTGCGTGGCATGATGAGGGTGCATTGCTTTCGTTCAGGAGTCTTGCGCCGTGGATCCCCGACTCAGCCCCTTGCCCGGCATCTACCCCGGGCGAATACCAACGCTTCGGGTTGTACCGATGCCAGCCGACTCGAACATGCACGGCGACGTGTTCGGCGGTTGGATTATGTCGCAGGTGGATATTGCCGGCGGGATCACCGCCGGACGGCGCGCCAACGGCCGCGTGGCCACGGTTGCAGTCAACTCCTTTCTCTTCAAGCAGCCCGTCCATGTGGGCGACGTGGTGACCTTCTACACCGAGGTTGTGAGAGTGGGGACCACCTCGATCACCGTCTTCGTGGAGGTCTTTGCCGAGCGTGTCCGGCAGCGCGGCGAAATCATCAAGGTCACCGAAGCCACCCTGAGTTTCGTGGCGATCGGAGCAGACAAGAAACCTCGCACCGTACCTCCGGAGGGCGAGTGAGGCATTCTTCCGGGTCCGGCCCTGGCACGGCCCTCGCCCCAGCGGCGGGCCACTACACCGTGCTCGCTCCCGATGCGCTCGCTCCGGAAGGCATGGCTCTTGCACAAAGCCGCCCCGAGGTGCGGCTGCGTCTCTTCCCGCCCAGCCTCGGCACCGACGCGTTCCGTGCACTGCTCGGCGATGCGCACGCTGCGGTGCTCGGACTCACACCGTTTGGCGCGGAGGAGCTCGAGGCCGCCCCGGCGCTGCGGGTGGTGGCGCGGATCGGGGTGGGGTTCGACACGATCGATGTGGCGGCACTTACCCGCCGGGGGGTGCCGCTCATGGTCGCCGGAACCGCCAATGCGGTCTCGGTCGCCGAACAGGCGCTCGGGTTCATGTTTGCATGGTCCAAGCGCATCAGGGATCTGCATGAGCGGGTCACCTCGGGTCAATGGAGCAGTCGCCACGCGAATTTTCCGGTCGAACTCGCCACAAAGACTGTGTTGATCGTGGGCTTTGGACGGATCGGCACGCGCATGGCGAGGCGCTGCGTGGCACTCGAGATGCGCACACTGGTCTACGACCCCTACGTCCGCGGGGATCTGATCCGTGCCGTCGACGCCGAACCGGTCGGGGACCTCGACACCGCACTCGCGCAGGCCGATTTCGTGTCGCTGCATTGCCCGAAGACACCCGAGACGCTCGGCCTTTTCAACGCAGCGCGGATCGCCCGCATGAAAGAGGGCGCAGTGCTGATCAACACCGCGCGCGGCGGCATCGTTGAGGAAGTTGCACTGGCCGACGCGATCGAGCGTGGTCAGCTGGCGGGTGCCGGCCTCGATGTGTTTGCGAGCGAGCCCCCACAGCCCGGCAACCGGCTACTCGGCCTGCCTCAGGTGATCACTGCGCCCCACATGGCGGGCGTGACCTGGGAAGCCTGGAACCGCATGGCCACCACTGCGATCCACAACGTCTTCGATGTGTTCGACGGCCGGCCGTGCCTCGAACACGCAGTCAATCCGGAAGTGTTCGATGGCCTCCACGCAGAGCCAGTCCGCTTTGCAGCTCGAAGAAGTGCAGGCGCCGGGGATTGACCGCAAGCCGCACTGCGGGGCCCGGACGCAGCCTCAAGATGGGCTCAACGCTTGCCCCCCAGTGCCGCATCAACGCAGCGCGCATCGAGGTTCCACAGTGGCTGCTGCACGGGAAAACCTGCGGGGTGCGCCCGATCGTGATCGGGGGCTGCGGATTCACGCCTGCTTCCGGCAAGTCGGCGGACCGCGATCGCGGGTTGCGCATCTCCGCCCAGGTCGAGGGCATGACGCTGGCTGCTCGGTGTGCCGGCGCGGGCTCGCCTTGCAATGCGGGATTCGGTCTCCACCTGGTGCAGTTCCCGGCTCCGGCTAGGCGCGCACGATCGGCACCGAGCGGAAACCCCGGAACCGGATCCTGGAATCCCGTTCGGGCGGACCTGCCAGCGCGAGATCCGGCAAGCGCTTGCGCAGCGCGTTCAGGGCAATCCGCGCCTCGAACCGGGCCACGTTCATGCCGGCACAGGCATGTGCGCCGTGCCCGAATGCAAGCTGATGGTTGGCTTTGCGGCGAATGTCGAAGCGATCGGGATCCTCAAACACCTCGGGGTCGCGGTTGGCCGCACCGATGCCAAGGGTCACGAAGGTGCCCGCCTCGAGCCTGAGCCCCTCGCCAGCGTTGCCAAGACTTAGCGGCTGCAGCAGAACCCGGTTGTTGAGCTGGAGCGGGCTCTCATAGCGCAGACACTCCTCGATCGCCGAAGCAAGGAGCCCCTCGTCGGCGCACAGCATCTTCCATTGCGGACGATGGCAAAGCAGCGCCACCACGCCGTTGGCCATCAGATTGGTGGTGGTTTCGTGCCCCGCGTTGAGCAGAAAGATGCACTGATGCACCAGTTCGCCTTCGCTCAGCCGCTCGCCGTCGACTTCGCCCTGGATCAGACGCGACAGAAGGTCGGTGTCGGGATCCTTCGGGCGCCGGCGACGCTCACCGATGAGATCGCGCAGGAAGCACGAGAACTCGCCCACCGCACTGTTGCCTTGCGCAAGGATCGAGGCCGAGGGCTGTGGCTCGAGCGCCGACAGGATATCGAGCGACCACTGCCGCAACGGCGAACGCTCCCGGGCCGGAATTCCGAGGAGGTTGCCGATCACCTCGATCGGAATTGGTGCGGCAAAGTCCGCAACAAGCTCGTGCTCGCCCGGAGTGTCGATGGCGTCGATCAGTTCGTTGACCCGCCGGACCAGGTCGCCTTCCATCGGAGCAAGCGCGCGGGCATGAAGCGCGGCCATGAGAAGTCTGCGTACCCGGGTGTGCAGTGGCGGGTCGCTAAAGACAAGGCTTGTGGTGTGGTGCTCGAAGAGCGGGGACTGCTCCCCGAACTTTGCACCAAACTCGCGCCTCTTGTCGGAACTTGCCGCAGGCGCGCGGTACACCGTCATCACGTCGCGGTAGCGGGTAAGCAACACGGTGTTCGAGCCGATCCAGCACACCGGTTCCTGCACGCGCAGGGTGGCATAGACAGGGTAGGGATTCTCGACGAATCCCGCGGGGGGATGGATGAGCGAAAAGCTCGATGGGCGCATCATCATGGTGCGATGTCTCCGGGGCTGATTGTTGCAGCGCGCCGTCGTTGGCCCGGGGGCACCAGGATACGGTCGGGGAGCCTGGGCGACCACCGCGCCGACCACCTCGCCGACCAACGCGCCGACCACCGCGCCGACCATCCCGCCACTCACTTCGCCGACCATCCCGCCGCTCACCTCGCCGACCACCGGTCACTCTTCCCGGCGCCCCCGCATTTGAGGACGCGCCGCTTCAAGGTTCACGCGCATGCGCCATGATGCCACCAGCCCCCCGCAGGCTTTCGCGGCGATCCTCTTCGACTGCGACGGCGTGCTCGTCGATAGCGAACCGATCACGCTTCGTGTCCTCACGCGCTGTCTGCAGGACTTCGGCTGGCCGCTCACGCTTGAGCAGTGCGTCGAGCACTTCCTGGGGCGCGCGCTGCAGCATCAGCTCGACCTGATCGAGGCGCATGCGGGGCGACGCCCGGATGAAGCCTGGATTGCCGCCTTCCGGCTCCAGCGCGACGAAGCGCTCCTGCGCGAGGTGCTGCCTACCCCGGGGGTTGCGTCGATCCTTCCGGGTCTGCATGCCGGACTCGGCGGTCGCATCGCTTGCGCCTCCGGAGCCGACCGTCGCAAGATCGAGTTGCAACTCTCCACCACCGGGCTGATCCGCTGGTTTGAGGGACGCATGTTCAGCGGACACGAAATGCCGCGCACCAAGCCCGCCCCGGACGTCTACCTCGCGGCTGCGGAGCACCTTCAACTTGAACCCGGTCGGTGTCTGGTGGTGGAGGACTCGCCAACCGGAGTCCGAGCCGGAGTTTCGGCGGGTGCGACGGTGCTCGGCTTTCTGCCCGAGTTTCGGCAGGACACCCTCGCAAGGGAACTGGTGCGCGCGGGCGCTGTGCGGGTTTTCGACGACATGCGATCCCTGCCCGAACTCGCGCGCTCCCTGGGTCTCGAGCTCTGAGGCGGCCGGGTGTGTCCTGCTCCGGCGGGGGCGCTTCTCCGGCCTGAAGATTCGGCTGACCCTGGCTGGGCCACCGAGAGCGCTCCCGGAGATTGGGTATGAGTACACTTGGGGCCATGCGGGCGTACCTGCGAAAAATTTTCAACTGGCTTGACTGGGGCAGACGCCTTGCGATCAACCTGGCGTTTCTCGGTCTGATCGCTGTGGCCGTCACGGCCGCAGTGCTGAGTCGATCGCCGGGGATCGATGACCAGACGGTGCTGGTGCTGCAACTCAGGGGCCCGCTGGTGGAAAGCCCTGCGGACCTTCGGCGCGAGCGCGTCCTGGGGCAACTCCTCGGGTTGGCGCCGGGCGATGCAGTGTCGCTCCCCGATGTGGTGCACGCACTCGAGCGCGCGGCGAAGGATCCGAAGATCACCCAGACCCTCGTGCTTCTCGACGGCTTTGAAGGCGGTGGCATTGCGAGCCTGGACGAGCTCGCCATGGCTCTTTCGCAGTTTCGGGCGAGCGGCAAACCCCTGATTGCCTGGGCCACCCGCTACGATCAGCGTCAGTTCCGGGTTGCCGCCGAAGCCAGCGAGGTGATCCTGCACCCGATGGGCGAGGTGCTGATCACCGGACTGGGCGGGCGCAGGAACTACTACCGCGATGCTCTCGATCGCCTTGGCGTGTCCGCAAACCTGATCCGGGTTGGGGAGTACAAGTCGGCGGCCGAGCCTTTTGTGGCGCGCGGACCCTCGCCCGAGGCGCTCCAGGCCACCACGTTTGTGCTTGATGCGCTCTGGAATCACTACCGTGCCTCGATCGAGCGGGCGCGCAAACTCGATTCCGGCGCGATCGCGCAGGCCCTCAGCGACCTCCCCGGATCGCTATCGCGGGCAGGCGGCGACGCAGCGGGCCTTGCAAGGTCTCTGGGCCTGGTCGACAGCCTGATGCCCTACGCCGACCTGCGCGAGAGGCTCATCCGTGAAGGGGTGCGCGACGACGACCACAAGAGTTTTCGCCAGGTGAGCCTTGCGGCCTATCTGCGCGTCTACCCGCCGGGCGAAGAGGATGACGAGGGCGACAACGAGCACCAGATCGGTGTTCTGGTGGCCGAAGGCGAGATCACTGAAGGCGAAGCTTCTGCGGGAGTGATCGGGGGTCGTGCCATGGCCGCACGAATCCGCCAGGCCCGCGAAGACGAGCGGATCAAGGCCATCGTGCTGCGCATCGACTCCCCAGGGGGTAGCGCCGTCGGGTCGGAGCTGATCCGGCACGAACTCGAACTTGCCCGGCAGGCTGGCAAACCGGTGGTTGCCTCCATGGGCGACCTCGCAGCCTCCGGCGGTTACTGGATCGCGCTTTCGGCGGACCGGATCGTTGCCCATCCTGCCACCATCACCGGGTCGATCGGGGTGTTCGCTCTGCTGCCAACCGGGCAGGCGCTCCTTGACAAACTCTCGGTGCGCACCGGGGGCTATCAAACCGGCTGGCTCGCCGGCGGCTTTGATCCTCGGGTGGAACTCGACCCGCGGATGCGCGAGCTGGTCCAGAGCCGTATCAACCGGATCTACGACGACTTCATCACGCTGAGCGCCAAGGCCAGAGGACTCGAAGCGTCGGCTGTGAAGCGCGTGGCTGGAGGCAGGATCTGGAGCGGGGATCAGGCCCTCGAGCGAGGTCTGGTTGACGAACTGGGCGGGCTCGACCAGGCCATTCAAGCGGCAAAGCAACTGGTTGCGAAAGACAAGGGGGGCGCGTCCCTCGGGGTGCGCTATCTCAAGCCACGCAGGCCCTGGTTCGAGGCCCTGTGGCAACGCTGGCTTGGCACTGCGATCGATGCGCTCCTTCCTCGACCGCAATCGGGCGAGGTTGCAGAAAGCCACGGGCACGCGGAAGGCGCGCCCCTTGCGGCGCCGCTGTCACAACTGCAGCGCGACGCGCTGTGGCTCGCATCGGCACTTGCAAGTCCGGGGGGAAGCGGCGCCCTGGCGCACTGCCTGTGCGCCGCCGAGCCCTGACCGGTGGCAAGGTCCCCGGTAAACCCCTCATCCGCGAGGCGCAAATGACACCGCACTCTCCCGGCCCCCTTGCTCCCGACTCTCTCGCCTCGCGCATCCGCGAAGGCTACGCGGCGCGCGGTGCCATGATCTTCGAGTGCTTTTCTCCAGGGATCGCACCGATTCTCGTGAACGCCGGTGCCGAGTTCGTGATCTTCGACATGGAGCACACAGGACTCGGTTTCGAGCAACTCAAGTGGCTCAACGCCACCTGCAGGGGGCTTCCGATCACGCCGATGGTGCGGGTGCCGCGAAACCAGTACACCTACATTGCAAGGGCGCTCGACCTGGGTTCACGCGGCATCATGGTGCCGATGGTTGAAAGCGCTCGCGAGGCCGCCGCGATCGTTGAGTCGTGCTGGTATCCACCCAAGGGCAGGCGCGGTGCAGCCTTCGGCTTCGCGCAGTGCGACTACCTCAACACCGATGTTGTGGCGAGCATGCCGCGCTACAACCAACGCACCCTGATCATCGCGCAAATCGAGACGGAGCGCGGGCTTGCCGAACTCGATGCCATTGCGGCCACGCCTGGGATCGACGTGCTCTGGTTGGGCCACTTCGACCTGAGCAATTTCATGGGAATCCCTGCCGAGTTTGCAAGTCCCGCCTTCGATGCGGCTTTCCGCAGCGTTGCGCAAAAGGCCCGCGAGCATGGGAAAGCCGCAGGGTTCATGGCCTCGACGCAGGACTGGGTTCAGCGCGCCAGGCAAGCCGGCTACCACGTGATCGCGGCCGGAACCGACAGCGCGCTGCTTCAGGACGGTTTCAGCGGACTGATCCGCAGCATCCGCTGAGCCTCTGGTCCAATCCCGCCCGTCCCCTCACCCCCACCTTCTCCATCCGCAAAGCCCGCTCGCCATGCAACCCTTCTTTCTCGGCCTCACCCGCGACCTCCTCACCCAGGACGGCAGACCGTCCTTCGGGGAGGCGCCGCTGCAACTGCTCGATGCCGAAACCCACCTGCGTTGGGAATTCATCCCGGAGTCGCCAAGCGAGATCACCCCGGAAATCATGGCGCGTTATGACGGAATTCATGTGAACACGCCAAGGGTCACCCGCGCGAGCCTCGCAGGCGCGGCCACGCGGGTCCGGATCGTGTCGCGGCACGGCGTGGGCTACGACTCGGTGGATGTGGCTGCGCTTGCCGAGCACGGCATCATCACCACGAACACCCCTGTTGCCATCCGCAGGCCGGTCGCGGTGGCTGCGTTGACCTTCATCTTTGCGCTTGCCGGTCGCCTCGTCACCAAGGATCGGCTGGTGCGGCAACAACAGTGGAACGCGCGCAACAGTCACATGGGCCTCGGACTCACCACCCGAACGCTCGGCGTTGTGGGTGTGGGTGGCATCGGGCGCGAATTGCTCCGCCTTGCTGCACCTTTCGGCTGGCACATGCTGGCCTGTGATCCGCATGTGGACGCCGCCACGATCGGCGCGCTTGGCGCGCGGAAGTCCGCGTTCCACGATCTGCTCGCGCAGTCCGACTTTGTGGTGTCGAGCCTGATCCTTGATGCAACGACGCGTCACCTCTTCAACGCAGCAGCCTTTGCCGCAATGAAGCCCGAGGCTTTCTTCGTGAACGTGGCCCGCGGCGGGGTGGTGGATGAGCAGGCACTGATCGAGGCGCTCACCCAGAACCGCATCGCGGGCGCAGGACTCGACGTCTTCGAACAGGAGCCGATTGCGAGCGACAACCCCCTTCTCGGCATGCGGCAAGTGATTCTCACCCCGCATGCCCTGTGCTGGACCGACGAGTGCTTCGACGCCATTGCGCGCGAAGGCCTGGCAAACGTCATCGCCTTTTCCAGAGGCAACCCTCCGGTTTCGATGGTCACGCCCCGCTGAGCCGGCGCGCAGCGAACCCACCCGACGGTGGGGTCAGCGGCCTCCGGTCACATCAAGAATGCTTGCAGTGCAGTAACTCGAGGCATCGCTCAGCAGCCACACGATCGCTTCGGCCACTTCGTGCGCACTCCCGCTTCGGCGCATCGGCACCGAAGACACCAGCCGTTCAAGCCTTCCCGGGTCGCCTCCGCTCGCGTGGATCTCGGTATCGATCAAACCGGGCCTTACTGCGTTGACCCGGATACCTTCCTCGGCCACCTCCTTCGCCAGGCCCAGCGACATGGCCTCGAGCGCCGCCTTGCTCATCGCATAGTCCACATACTGTCCGGGCGAGCCGAGCCGCGACGCCGCGCTGCTCACGTTGACGATGCTGCCTCCTGATCCGCCGTAACGGGTGCTCATCCGCCGCACCGCTTCACGCGCGCAGGCCAGTGCGCCAAGGGTATTCACCCTGAGAAGGCGCTCGCTGCGCGTCCAGTCCATCGCATCAACCCGGGCGGCGGAGGCCACAATCCCTGCGTTGTTGACCAGGCCGGCAAGTCGACCATGGGCGCCCAGCGTCTGGTCGAAGGCCGCAAAAAGCCGCGCCACACCGTCGGGCTCGCCGACGTCGGCCCGCATTGCGTGTGCAATCCCTCCGTCTGCCCGGATGGCCTCCACCACTGCATGCGCCGCATCCGCTCGCTCGCAATAGTTGACCACAACGGCCCAGCCCTTGCTGGCTGCAAGGCGTGCGGCCGCGGCACCGATGCCGCGCGAGGCCCCCGTCATCAACACAACCCTGCGCATTCCATGGTCCTTTCGATCCTCAGATGCTGCCGCGAGCACGGGATCTTGCGCCAAAACCGCGCGGGAGTGCGAGCACCCTGTCGATGGCGTCCACGAACACCCGCTCGCCAGGAAGCGGATCCACAGAATGCCCGCCCGTAAAGCTGCCAAACGCAGGAAGATGCAGACAGGCCCTGCGGTCGAGGAAAAAACAGGGCCGCCGGAGGGCGTGGCGGCCGGCAAGCGTTGGAACCCGCACCACTGGGTGGCGGTGCCCGCAAAGGGCGAGCACTTTCGTGGGACTTTCATCCGGCAGGACGCTCGTCTGCGGCCCCACCGCACGGGTCCCACCGAGCGCAGCGTCGGACACCGTTTCGGCGTCGTGCAAAAGCACAAGCCCCTCGCTCGACCAGACTGGTTCGACCACCCGGAGGCCGGGCCAGACCTGATCCACAACGGCCACCGTCGCGGCGCCCGACGATTCACCGCGGCGCACCTCCACCGGGAATCGCCTCGATCCCTTCAGATCGTGGTTTCCCGGAACCAGGACCACATCGAGCGCAGGGTGGCGGTCGCGCCAGGTGATCCAGGGATCGCGCGCTTTGCGCCTTGCGAGTGCGTCATGGCTGAGGTCTCCAAGGATCACGAGTTGCCTTGCCGCAGTGAGTGCGAGGAATCTGTCGAGGCGATCGAAGTTGTCCGAAGTTGAGCACTCCGGAACCGGCACACCTTTGGCGCGAAAGCTCGCTGCCTTGCCCAGGTGCACATCCGCCACCACGAGCTGCCCCTGCTGCGGACGAAAAAGTGCGCATCCCGGCAGAAGGATCATGCCCTCGAGCGCAACCGCTCCGGTGAACTGCGGATTCACTGGAGGGCTTCACTCACACGAGCGGCGCGTTCAAGTTCCTCGACCATGCGCGCCAGGCGCAGGTTGAGTTGCTCATTGCTCATCGCCTCGCGCAAGCGCTCGACCATGAGCGGGAAGGCAAAAGGGGTGGGCCTTTCGATCGTGTGGATGCACAAGGGTCGACTCGCGATCTCGCGCAGGCACACCAGCAGCCGGTCGTGCTCGAGTTCGTCCTGAAGCACTTCGCGGCGCGCCTGCTCGAGGAGGAGATTCTCTGAATCATAACGAAGAAAGACTTCCCAGAAAAGACTTGACGACGCCTGCAACTCGCGTGCGCTACGACCGCGTCCGGGCGTGGCGTTGTGCACCAGACCGGCAACCCGCGCGATCTCACGAAAGCGCCGCTGGGCAAGTTCACTCGCATTGAAACTTGACACGCAATCGTCGAGCAGACCCTCCTCCGACCATAGCGAGGCATCGCGCAAGGCAGCGTCGGCAACCATGCTGCGACCGAAGAGCTCGAACCCGTAATCGTTGACGGCAATGGAAAAACTCGCTGGCCGTTCGCGCGCCAGCCGCCAGCCGAGCACCGTGGCGAGCCCGAGATGCACTTGGCGCCCGTGCAGGGGATACACGAAAAGATGGTGCCCTTCGCGGGAGGCATAACGCTCGATCAGGAGGCCCTCGTTGCCCGGCAAAGCTGACCAGTGCGCCTGAAGCGCGAGAAGCGGCTCGGCCCACCGCATTTCGGGATCGGCAAAGTGCCCCTCGGCCGCCTGCTGAAGCCTGCGCCGAAGCGCATGGGCCATCTCGAGCGAGAGCGGCATCTTGCCGCCATTCCAGCGCGGTACCGCGGCCTTGCCTGGCTTGGCCTTGCGGACGTAGGCGGTCATCTCGTGCAAACGGACGAGTTCGAGCAAACGACCGGCAAAGAGAAAGCAGGCCCCTTTGCGCAGGCGCGACACGAAACTCTCCTCCACGGTACCGAGGCGCGCTCCGCGCAGAAAGCGTACGGTCACAGCGGCATCGCTCACGATCGTGCCGATGTTCATCCGGTGTCGGCGAGCCAGATCCTGCCGCATCACGCGCATACGCCCATCGTCGGCCAGACCCACCCGGTGATGATCCGGATAGGCTCGCAGGCTCTCGCCGCCCCGCTCCACAAAATGCAAGGCCCACTGGAAGACCGAAGCGCCCAGACCCGAGAAGGAGGGGGTTGTGCGCACCTGCTCGAGCAGGTCGGCAGGCACGAAGCCCGGCCCGCAGGCGAGCGTGACGAGATGCTGCACAAGCACATCGATGGGCCAGTGCGGCACCCTGCGCGATTCGATCTCGTGCGCCTGGATCGCGTCGCGCGCTGCCGCCGCCTCGATCACCTCGAGCGCATGCGTGGGAACCAGGGTGACCCGCGCCGCAGCGCCAGGCTGATGACCCGAGCGGCCGGCACGCTGCATCAGTCGGGCAACACCCTTGGGCGAACCGATCTGCAGCACGCACTCCACCGGCGAGAAGTCCACCCCGAGATCGAGGCTCGAAGTGCACACCACAACCTGAAGTCGCCCCGATTTGAGCGCTTGCTCCACCCAGTGCCGCACTTCAAGATCGAGCGAGGCATGGTGCAAGGCCATGCGACCGGCCCACTGCGGCCGCGCTTCGAGCAGCGCCTGGTACCACAGTTCAGCCTGTGAGCGGGTGTTGGTGAACACCAGTGCCGAAGCGGCCTCATCGAGACGGCGTGCCACCGCTTCGCACAGTTGCAGCCCGAGGTGTCCAGCCCAGGCAAAGCGGGTGGTGGCCTCGGGAAGCAGGCAGTCAACCTCGATCGACTTGGTCTGCCTGGAACGGATCAGCATCGCATCCGGACCCACGAGAAGGCGCGCCGCCTCGGCCAGATTTCCCAGACTTGCCGACATGCCCCAGACCTGCAAGGCTGGGCTCTGCGCACGCATCCAGGCAAGCGCCAGTTGCAACTGCACCCCGCGCTTGGATCCGATCAGCTCGTGCCACTCGTCCACCACCACCATACGCACCTCGCCCAGCACGAGCTCGGCATCGGCGCGCGCCAGCATGAGCGAGAGACTTTCCGGGGTGGTGATGAGCGCAAAGGGCCAGCGCTTTTGCTGCCTCGCACGTTCTGCGCTCGAAGTGTCCCCGCTGCGCACGCCAACCTTGAGGCGGTCGCCCCAGGCCGACCCCAGGAAGGCTTCGCCAAGGGCATGCGCCGCATCGCTTGCAAGGGCGCGCATCGGCGTGATCCAGACGATCCTCGGACCGATGCCGTCATTCCCGCCGCCCGGGCCTTGCGCAGCCCGGGTGGCTTGCACCGTGCCGGTTGCTTGCGCACCCCAGCGCAGGCAGGCTCCAAGCCAGACCGCCTGGGTCTTTCCTGTGCCCGTGGGGGCGTGGACCAGACCGCTTCGTCCAGCACCGATCGCCTTCCAGGTTTCGCGCTGAAACGGCAACGCCTCCCAGCCCCGTTGCTTGAAGTAGTTCTCGACGCATGCCGCGAGACCGCTGTGGGTGCCGCTCATGCCGCAATCCACCCCTCGAGGGGATCCACCCCTTCAGGCGCACCCCACCGCGGAGGGCCCTGCAAGGCGCAGCGGGCCGCGATCACAAGGCACAGCACCGCGTCGAGCGTATCGCCCCGGGCATCTTCGAGCAGCGCCTGCACCTGCACTGCGTCCAGCCGGAGTTGCAGGTCGGGAAGCGTTGCAAGGCCCTCGACGATCCGTTGGCGGGTCTGCAGTCGCGCGTCGTTCTGGCGCATCGCATCGTCGGCCTTGTAGGACGCTCGTCCCACCAGCGACCTTGCCAATGCGCCCGGGTAGGCCTCCACCGCGAGACGCAGCATGTGGGGCAGCTCGAAGGCCACGTCGACCGTTTCAAAGCCGGGAAGCCGCCATCCCGCCTCGAGGATGCGCGAAAAGCCCTCTCGGTACATGAAGACAACCGGCGGATTCACCCACTTCATCGACGGGCTGGAGCCCACCGGAAGGTCGCACGCCCGGTGCGTAAACTTCTGCCCCGCAGGCCGTGCCGCACAGAACGCCTTCAGCCGGGCGATCCAGAAGGCACGATCCTCGCCGGCGAAGTTGTTGCTCACTGCGCGATGGTCAAGGTGCTCCCAGCCCCAGGCGCGAAGCAGGGTGCGCGGCAGCCCGAAAGGCAGATCGAAGGCGCCAAGGCGCGGGCCGGGCCGACGAAGGAAGTGCTCGAAACCCTGCCAGTCGTTGCACGCGGTGAGGCCGCGCCAAGCGAGTTGCGGGCGTGCTCCCTCCGGAGCGGTGTCTCCGGCGGGCACCCCGTCCACGACCACAGGTGCCGGAGCTACTCCGCCAGGAGCGGTGTCTAGGGCGAGCAAGCCATCCGCGACGACAGGTCCCGGAGGTACACCACCCAGCGTGCCTTCGGCAATCAGGATCGGCTTGCGTCGCGACGGAGCGCTGCTGAAGTCGACACCGCACAGGTCAAGCGCTCGGAACACGGTCAATGCGCTTTCGCGCTCATGGTCTGGCATCGGCGGGCCCGCGCAGGAGCGCGCGCAGGTCTTCGATGCGGTCGGCCTGGTCTACCGCCTTGTCCTTGCGCCACCGCAGCATCCGCGGGAAGCGAAGCGCCACGCCGGAGCGGTGCCGGCTGCTTTCCTGGATGCCCTCAAACCCCAACTCGAACACCATCGTCGGCTCAACCGCCCGTACCGGTCCGTACTGCTCAAGCGTGGTCTTGCGGATCCGGGCGTCGACCTCACGGATTTCGGCATCGCTCAAGCCCGAATAGGCCTTGGCCACGGTGAGCCAACCCACAGGTCCGCGCACTGCAAAGGTGTAGTCGCTGAAGAGGTTTGCCCTTCTGCCGTGCCCTGCCTTCGCATAGACCAGTACCGCATCGACGCGCAAGGGGTCGAGCTTCCACTTCCACCATCCCGCCCGCTCGCCACCGCGGGCAAAGACCTTTCCGCGGCCGCCGCAGTACGCTGATTCGCGATGCTTGAGCATTAGACCTTCGGCATCCACCGCGCGCGCCTTGTCGCGCAGTGCCTGCACGGCCTCCCAGCTTTCTGCCCGGAGCACCGGCGACAGCTGCATTGCCCCCGCTCCCTGGCCCGCCAGCGACTCGAGCGCCTTACGTCGCTGCGCGAGGCTGCGACCGCGCAAATCCTCGCCCGCCAGAACGAGCAGGTCATAGACCAGCATCCGGACCGGGTACTGGGCGATCAGCCGGGCGTCGAGCCGCTTGCGATGCATCCGCTTCTGCAGGGCTGCAAAGCCAGCCGGGCGGTCGCCCTGCACGTCCCACGCCACAAGTTCGGCATCGAGCACCGTCTGCTCGGCAACACCCTGGTGCGCCGCACTCAGCGCCACATCGGGGAATTGCTCGCTGATCAATTCCTCGCCGCGCGACCACAGGAAGATCGCATTGCCGCTCTTGATCCACTGCACCCGGATCCCATCCCACTTCCACTCGATCTGCCAATCGCAGACCCGCCCCATGGGTGCGGGATCACCGTCGTGGGAATTGGCCAGGCAAAAGGGGAGGGGGCGTGCCGAATGCACCCCTTCCGATTCATCGAAAAGCGCGCGCAGTCGTGTTCCGTTGGGCAATTGCTCCATCCAGCCCATGAATCGCTGGGCAAGGTCACGCGCATCGACTCGTGCCGACTGCGCGAGGGCACGCAGCACCAGCGCACGCGAGATACCGAGCCGAAAACCACCCGTGAGAAGCTTGTTCATCGCAAACCGCTCGTGCCGACGCTGCGTCGACCATTGAGCGATCAGCCAGGCAACCTGCTGTTCGGCCGAGGCCCGCGTTGCAGGTATCACCTCGGCATGCAACCATCCGTGCAGTGCGCCTTGGCAACTGCCCTCCCCGTCCTGCCCGGAGTGCTCCGAAGGTTGCTCCGAAGTCTGCTCTGAAGGTTGCTTCGAAGGTTGCTCCGAAGATTGCTTCGAAGGCTGGTCCGAAGGCTGCTCCGAAGATTGCTCCGAAGATTGCTCCCTGAGCTGTGGCGATTGCTCCAGGAACAGCGCGGCGGATTTCTCCGGGGATCGGCCCGGGGATTGCTCCAGTGTTGGGGCCGATGTTCGCGGTGATCCGGCGGTCGGATCGAACGGAAGGCAACAGGCAATCGTCTCCGCAAGGTCTCCCGCATGGGCATAACAGGCTTCGAAGAGCCAGGGGGCAAGTCCGCTCGCCCGCAAGGCAGCCTCACGCAGCGTGGTGCTGCGAATCGCGCGCGGCAGCTTGCCCCCGCAGAGAAAGTAGACGACCCAAGCCAGATCGTCATGCAGGCCTTGCGGGCGCATCCCCGCGTGAACCGGATCGCTCAAGACCGCAAACCGGCTCCGGAGTACCTCGAGCTTGTGGCTCTGAGCGTTGGATGCATCGAGTTGCTCGAGCAGCAGGGCAAACCACGCAAGCCCCCGCGAAGGTTCCGCAGGCTCTGGCGCGGCCCGAGGCGGGTGCCTGGCATCGCAGCCGGCAACGCTGGCCTCGAGGTGTTCAGCCGGTCTCATCGCCCCAGCCTTCCGCATCGAGCGCACTCGCCTCCAGGCCGAGTTCGCACAAGTGCCGCACCAGCGCCGGCACCTGCCCATGGGTCACCATCACGCGCTGCGCTGCGCTCGCGCGAATCGCTTGCAGCAGTCCCGGCCAGTCGGCATGGTCGGACAGTGCAAATCCGCGATCGAGCGCGCGCCGCCTGCGCAGGCCGCGCAGTTGCATCCACCCCGAGACGAAGGCGTCCTCCCTCTCGCCCACCCGCGCCATCGCGCGCGAATCGGCGCTCGCCGGCGGTGCGAGGATGAGTGCTCCCCGAGGCACGCGCGCCTGCACATCCCAGACGGGCGACTCGGGCACCGGGCGGCCGGCACGCCGATAACAGCGGTGCATCTGATCCACCGCCGGATGCACGAGGATCGGGCCTTCGGGAAGCGCCATGGCAAGTCGCTGCGCCTTGCCAAGCGCGTAGGTATAGAGCACCGAGCACTTGCCGGCTGCGGCGTTGTGTTGCCACCATTCCACGATCTGAGCCATGACCCGGGCCTGAGGCTCCCAGCGGTAGATCGGAAGCCCGAAGGTTGACTCGCTGATGAACACATCGCACTCAACCGGTTCAAAGGCGGCGCAGCTTGCATCGGCCTCAACCCTGTAATCGCCCGAAATCACCCACACCTCGCCGCGGCGCGCTAGACGCACCTGCGAAGCGCCAAGGATGTGTCCGGCCGGATGCAGGGAAAGATCCACCTCACCCACACGCAGCACCTTGCCGTAGTCGAGCCCCTCGATGGCGATCTGCTCACCGAGCCGCGCCTTGAGGATCGCCACCCCATCGCGGTGCGTGAGGTAGTGCGTATGGCCCGCCCGCGCATGGTCAGCGTGCCCGTGGGTAATCACTGCGCGCTCCACCCGCTGCCAGGGATCGATGAAGAACCCGCCTGCAGGACAATGAAGACCCTCGGGACGCCGCACCAGCAGGGCCTCGCGAGCAGGATGAAACGCAGGCGCAGCCCCTTCGAAGGAAGACGGCTGCGGGACTTGCCCCAGCTGGAGCGCTGCCGCGTGTGCCTCGCCCATCAGAGCCCGCGGGCGTCAGCACAGCCGGATCGGTCGAGCACCAGATCGGCAAGCACCGGAACATGGTCCGACAGGCGGGCCCAGCGTCGACCCCTGAGCACTTGAGCATCCTCAACGCGAAACCCGCGCTGGTAGATGCGGTCCATGCGCAACCACGGCAACCAGGCGGGAAAGGTGCGTGCCGCCGGGCGCTGGCGGTGGCTCTGATGCACCTCGGCGAGCGCGATCGGGTCAAACAGCGCCTCGCCCAGGCGGTTGTTCCAGTCGTTGAAGTCGCCTGCAATGATCAGGGGTGCCTGCGCGGGAACCGAACTGCGTACCCATTCAACCAGCGCATTCAGCTGCCGCATCCGCCCCGCAGCGAGAAGCCCCAGATGGACCACGAAGCAGTGCAGCACGATCGCCTCGTGTGGGTTCAGCACCGCGCCGGCCTGAGCCTCCCGGGGCATCGGAAGACGAATCTGCACATGCAGTGCGCCGCGCTTTTCCATCACATGGTCGGAGATATCCCGGTGCTCGCTCGACACGATCGGGTAGCGCGACAGGATCGCGTTGCCGTGATGCCCATGCAGATACACCGCACTTTTGCCGTAGGCGTGGTGGTAGCCAGGCTCGACCGACTGGGCGAGATACTCGTGCTGCGGCGGCGCAGGCCAGTGCGCCAACTGCACGGCATGCCGCTGATGTTCCCCCTGAACTTCCTGGAGAAAGAGCAGATCGCCCCAGCATTGTCCAAGCGCAAGGCGCAGATCGTGGATACGTGCACTGGGTCGACCCGACCAGGGGGCGCGCATCACCCCCTTGTGGATGTTGTAGGTCACAACGCGAAGCTTCATCCGCCGGGCCCCACCTCGCAGACCGGTGCCGCCTCAGCAGGCAGTGCTGGCGTAGCGCTGCAGCAGTTCGATCGCTTCGACGTTGCTCGCCGAGAAGCAGCGGCGCGCTGCGCGCTCGCAGCCCAGCCATTCGTAGCGCAAATGCTCGCCCGGCGCGAGCACCACCGGGGTGCCCTCGGCCACACAATAGGAAAACACATGCTCGGTGTTGTGCGTGACCCCTGGCTCGTAGCGGCCGCGCCAGTGGGCATAGATCTCGTAGCGGTTTTGCCGTTCCCAGTCGATCAGACGCGAGGGATCCACAACGATCCCGGTCTCTTCGCCGACCTCGCGCACGCAGGTCTTCCAGAGCGCCTCGCCCCAGTGGTCCTTACTGCCGGTCACCGACTGCCAGAAACCCGGTCGATCGGCGCGTTCGAGCAGGAGCACATCCAGGCTCGGTGTGTGCACAACGACGAGTACCGACTCGGGAATCTTGTAAGGCATGACGACTCCTCTTGCCTCATTCGGGTTGCGCTGCCCGCAGGCGGATGTGCAATTCACGCAACTGCTTCGCGTCGACCGCGCTTGGCGCTTTGGTGAGCAGGCACTGCGCGCGCTGGGTTTTCGGAAACGCGATCACATCACGGATCGATTCGGCACCCGCCATCATCGTGACAATCCGGTCGAGGCCGAAGGCGATTCCACCATGGGGAGGCGCTCCGTACTGCAGCGCATCGAGCAGGAAACCGAACTTCGCGCGCGCCTCCTCGGGACCAATCCGGAGCGCCCGGAACACCTTGCTCTGGACCGCCTCCCGGTGGATCCTCACCGAACCGCCACCGATTTCCCAGCCGTTGAGCACCATGTCGTAAGCCTTGGCAAGCGCCTGGCCCGGATCGGTGGACAGGTAGTCCTCGTGACCGTCCTTCGGCGCTGTGAAAGGATGATGACAAGCGCTCCAGCGTTGTGCTTGCTCGTCGTAGTCGAACATCGGAAAGTCAACCACCCAAAGCGGATGCCATCCCTCGCGAAGAAGACCGTGTGTACGCCCGAAATCGGAATGACCGATCCGCACCCGCAGGGCGCCGAGCGCATCGTTAACCACCTTGGCCCTGTCGGCGCCGAAAAAGAGAATGTCGCCCGACTGCGCCCCGGTTCGCTCGAGCATTTGGGCGATCGATGCGTCGTGCAGGTTCTTGACGATCGGCGACTGCAGGCCTTCGCGCCCCTTTGAAGGGTCGTTGACCTTGATCCAGGCAAGCCCCTTGGCACCGTAGATCCCCACGAACTGGGTGTGCGCGTCGATGTCCGAACGCGAGATCGCGGCACCCCCAGGGACCCGCAATGCGATCACGCGTGCGCCAGCGGTGTTGGCAGCCTCGTTGAATACCTTGAAGGCCACATCCTTCATCAGGTCCTCGAGATCGGTAAATTCGAGGTGCACCCGAAGGTCGGGCTTGTCGGAGCCGAAGCGCCGCATGGCCTCGGCGTAGGCCATCACCGGAAATCGCGCGGCAAGGTTTACGCCGATGGCTTCGCGGAACACCGCCCGGATCATGCCTTCAAAGCAATCGCGGATCTGCTCCTCGTCGAGAAACGAGGTTTCGCAGTCGATCTGCGTGAATTCCGGTTGCCGGTCGGCGCGCAGGTCCTCGTCGCGGAAACACCTGGTGATCTGGTAATAACGATCAAACCCCGCAACCATCAGCAACTGCTTGAAGAGTTGCGGTGACTGCGGCAGCGCAAAGAACTCTCCGGCGCTTACCCGCGAAGGCACCAGGTAGTCGCGCGCACCCTCGGGAGTGCTGCGGGTGAGCATGGGCGTTTCGATATCCACGAAGCCCTGCGCGTCGAGGTGGCGCCGCACCGCCATCGCCACCTTGTAGCGCAGCATGAGGTTGCGTTGCATTGAAGGGCGCCGAAGATCGAGCACCCGGTGCGTGAGGCGGGTGGTCTCCGACAAGTGCTCATCTTCGAGTTGAAATGGCGGCGTGACCGAGGTGTTGAGGATCTCGAGTTCGTGACACAGGACCTCCACCTCGCCGCTGCGCAGTTCGCGGTTCTCGGTGCCGGGCGGGCGCCTCCGCACCTTGCCGCTCACCCGAAGGCAATACTCGCTGCGGATTCTCTCGGCGGTGGCAAACATCGCAGCGCGATCCGGGTCGCACACGATCTGCGCCAAACCCTCGCGGTCGCGCAAGTCGATGAAGATCACGCCCCCGTGGTCGCGTCGGCGGTGGACCCATCCAAACAGGGTCACCACCTGGTCAAGGTGAGCGGTGGATACCTCTCCACTGAAACAGGAACGCATCATTCTTACCCTTGCATCTGAACCCATTGCAGACCACCCTGCATCGTCGTTGGACCGCCAGGATCCTCAGCCACCCGAAGACCTTCGGCACCCCAGTGCTCCCGTGAACCTTCCACCCCCAGGACCCTCGGCACCCTCACCACGCTCAGGCCCCCCTGTCCTGGGAAAGCGCGGCGCCTGGCCGCGCGGGGACTTCGGCCTGACCCGAGATTCCAGGCGCAACCACCCCCATCGACACCACATACTTGAGTGCCTCGTCCACGCTCATGCGCAACTCCACCACCTCGCTTCGATCCATGACCAGGAAGAAGCCCGAGGTAGGGTTGGGGGTGGTGGGAACGTACACCGACACCATATTGTCATGCAGATGCGCTTCGAGCTCGGGGGAGGGGCGCCCGGTCTGAAACGCAATCGTCCAAACGCCGCGCCGCGGGTATTGCACAAGGAGTGCCTGGCGAAAGGCCTGACCGGAATCGGAGAAAAGGGTGTCGCTGACCTGCTTGACCGCCGAGTAGATCGAACGCACGACCGGGATGCGGTTGAGCAGGGCCTCCCACAACCGGACGATGCGCGCGCCCAGGAAATTGGCAGCAAGCACTCCGGTGGTGAAGATGATGAGCAAGGCAAAGAGCGCTCCGAGTCCGTAGCCGGACACACCGAGAAACACCTTCGGCTGCAAGGGCGGCGGCAGCAACTCGATCGTGCGATCGAGCGTGCCGATCACCACCTCAATGATCCAGACGGTGATGATGAGAGGCAACCAAACCAGGAGGCCCGCGATGAAGTACTTCTTGAACATGCCGGGGCCTTGTGGGTCGCACTCAGGAGGCGGCGGCCGACGCGGAAGCCCCCTTCGCGCCCGCCGGGCCGGAAGACGCACCCGACTGCCCGGCCCCACTGCCCCCAGGAGGCGCGCCCGACCTGGCACCAGACTTGCCGCCGGCCTCGGGCGAGGGATCGGAGGCCGACTTCCCCGTGCCCCTTGCGGAAGCGCCATCGGTGCTCCTTTCGGACACCCCCTCGGTGCTTTTGCTGGTTCCGCTTTCGGATGCGCTGTTGCCGCCCTGGTCCGCGCCTGAACCGGAGCCCTCATCGGAGGGCTTTTCGGCAGCCTTCTTCGGCCCGCTGTCACGGAAATCGGTGACATACCAGCCAGTGCCTTTGAGTTGAAACGCGGGTGCGGTGAGTTGCCGGGCAAAAGCCTCGGCCTTGCACTCAAGACAAACCGTGAGCGGCGCGTCCGAAAACTTCTGAATCACATCCTTTTCGAAACCGCAGTCCGAACACTTGTAGGCATAGATGGGCATGGTCATCCTTGGAACATCAGCGTTGCGGGTTTAGGGCGAACCGCGCCCGAGGGCATGCATCACGCGACACGGCATTCCTTGCAGCAAGAGCGCCTTGCCCACGAGTCTGGCCTACGTGGAGCAAGACGACTCACGCCTGGTCAGGCGGAAGAAATGACGGCCTGTCGCAAGCTATCGTGAAGGATGCCTCAGTGCCCCGCCTACCGGGCGCAAAGCCCTCGAGTATACAAAAGCAGTAGACGCAAACAACGGAGGAACGGTCGTAACGGAGGAACGGAAGCAGCGGAGGGAGGCGCGACAGAGATGCGCCTCTGCCGCCTGCTGCCGGGGCACAAGACTCGCCGGACCAGGATCGGCATAGGGGGCCTCCATTGTAGGAGGCACCCCTGCCACACCACCCGGCATGCGGGTCCGCACCGGGCGGTTCGAGTGCTTGAGGTCAGGACAGCCGTGGCACCCCCAGCTGGTCAAAGTACGCAATGGTCAGCACACGCTTGATGGCTCCGTTACTGTTGCGCCACCACCTGTGGCAGTTGCCCGCCACCTGCTTGGCCACATCCTCCGATGCCCCCAGCGCCTTGAGTTCCCGATAGATCGCCCTGGGCCGCTTCCATTGCCTGAGCTGGATGGCTCGCAATCGGTGGCGCAACCACTCGTCCAGCTCTCGCCAGACCCGTGGCGTTTGCGCCATCCCGAAGTAAGCCTTCCAGCCCAGCAGGTAAGGTCTCAGCTTTTCCACCACTTGCGCCATGCTGCGCCCACCCGAGCGGCGTGTGAGTTGCCGAATTCGAGCCTTGAAGTTGTTCAGCGGCTTTTCGGCCACCTTGCATTTGACTTCCCGGCCCTTGGCCACCCACAGCGCATACCCCAGGAACTTGCGCCCGAAGGCGCTAACCACCGCGCTCTTGGCTTCGTTGATTTGAAGCTTCAAGCCTGTGTAAAGTTTTCTGAGATACGCCATCACCCGCTCGCCTGCCTTCTTGCTGCCCACGTAGACGTTGCAGTCGTCGGCGTAGCGCGCAAAGCAGTAGCTGCGCGCCTCCAACGCCTTGTCCACTTCGTCGAGCAACACGTTGGCCAGCAGTGGGCTCAGTGGCCCACCTTGCGGCGTGCCCAGGTGGCGATCAACCACCACCCCGCCATCCATGATCCCGGCGTTCAGGTACGCCCGAATCAGCCGGATCAGGCCAGCGTCATCGATGCGTTTTCTGAGCCTGTCGATCAGGATGTCGTGGTTGACTCGGTCAAAGAACTTGGCCAAGTCCACGTCCACCACCACGCGCTTGCCCGACTGCACGTACGCCCGAGCGGCCTTGACCGCGTCGTGTGCACGCCTGCCGGGGCGAAACCCGTGGCTGTGTTCGCTGAAGGTGGGGTCGATCAGTGGTTGCAGCACTTGCAGCAGTGCTTGCTGGATCAACCGATCTGTCACCGTCGGGATGCCCAGCTCGCGCTGGGTGCCGTCCGGCTTGGGGATCAATACCTTGCGTACCGGACTGGGCCGGTAGCGCCCTTGCAGCAGCGCTTGGCGGATCTCGGGCCATCTCTGGCGTATCACCTGGGCGGTCTGCTCGATGTCGAGCCCGTCCACCCCGGCTGCGCCTTTGTTGGCCTTGACCCGCTTCCATGCCGCCTGCAGGTTCTGTCTCGTCAGCGCCGCCTCCAGCAGGCCACCGGTGCCTGTCAGCTGCTTGGCCGACCCTGTGTGCGGGTGTTCACGCGGCGGGTCGTTGGCTTCGTCGCTGATGGGATCACGCACGGCTTCACCGTGCGCTACGCCCACCCGCCCGGGTTGCCCCAGCATCTGACGCATGGCCTTTGACATCACACGTGTCCTCGCTCACTCACTCTCGTTCGGTCCTTCGCTTTTGCCTTGTGGCCTCAGCGGCCCCGGCGCGAGCTACTACGACCTCTGCTGACTTCTCGCTCCGGCATGGCCGTCGCCCTTTCAGGCACGAGGCGAGATCTCCCCGGGTAAGAACGCACTCCTTCACTGCACAACCGCCGCATCTACGCCACCTCGCCTTGATCACGAGAGCTTTGCGGTATTTGGCCCGCTCGCCCTGCTTGGCAACGCCTTCTATGCGGTTCTTGTTCATCGGCTCGCAGTTTCGCTCCACGCTTCCTCCCCACACTCGGTCACCCTCATGCAGTTGCGCTTCGCTTCGTTCGCTGTGATCAACTTACGGGAGGACTTGCACCTCCAAGAGTGCGCCCGTGCCGGGCGCACCAAAAAAAACGGCCTGGCGCAACAGCCCAGGCCGAACTACAACTCAAGTAAGCGCCTTCGTGTGAGAAGGCAGCGATACCGTAGCAGCTCCGCCTCAGGCACCAAGGGGAAAATCCGCAAGGTAGGCTGCCTGGCCCGCAGCGTCTAACCCGGCCAGCACCTGCTGTTCCGCCAGCAACACCGCGCCCGCGAAAGCAGCTGCCTGCTGCGTCTGCCAGTGTCGCGCCAGCCGGCGCAGCCTCACCCGGGTAATTACAGGAACCATGGCGGTGACTTGAACCTCGCCGCCCCCTGGAGCAGCCCGTCGGCGTGCCCGACTTGCAGCCTGCACCTGGCGGTTGCGTTCTCGGCGCTCATCGGGACTCATCATGGCATCGTGCTC
>Ga0194126_10002508_pt1 | contig 29721 bp, 29 predicted proteins | sample TA2KigC150mmetaG_FD_148641 | JGI IMG/M metagenome (GOLD analysis project Ga0194126, IMG submission 148641) | Freshwater microbial communities from Lake Tanganyika, Tanzania - TA2015035 Kigoma Deep Cast 150m | ecosystem: Environmental > Aquatic > Freshwater > Lake | place: Tanzania: Lake... | reverse complement strand
ATTGGCTATAATTTCTTGCTTGGGGGATCGCTATTTCTTCTTTCATTTTTTGACTCCTGTTTTTTCTTCTTCAGTAGTCAACTTTTTTCAGGACGGGACAAAATTATAAAAAGCCCCAACTATTTGGGGCTTTTTCGTTTTATTCAGACAATTTTTCTATTTGAAAGTCAACTAAAAGAAAAATCCAATTTTTAATTAAGTGAATTTAGTCAAGTAATATTCAAAGTCAATACCCTCAAAAATTTTTTTTTATTTTTGATGACAACACATCATTCTTTAGCTATATTTCTTACCATAGATTTTAAGCTTTCCATTTAAAATGTTAATTAAATAATTCATCGAAACATCAACCCATCAAAAGGAGTAAGTATGATCAAAAGTAAACTGTGGTTTTTGAGTTTTACACTCTTAGCCATTTTCATTTGTAGTTCCTTAAATTTTGCACAAGGTGTTACTACTTCATCTATGGCTGGTGAAGTATTAGACCAGAATGGCAATGCTCTTCCTGGAGCTAACATAATTGCTGTTCATCAACTATCGGGTACTCAATATGGAACTACCTCCCGTGAAGATGGAAAATTTAATATCATTGGTTTGAGAGTTGGCGGACCATATAAGGTGACTGTATCTTATGTTGGTTTTGAAAACCAAATGGTGGAAAACCTTTTTCTAACGCTTGGCGTTTCTGCTGACCTTAAATTTACAATGCGTGATACTGCAGTTGGTCTTGGCGAAGTAACAGTTACTGGCCGCCGTGATGCAGTATTTAGTTCTGATAGAACCGGGGCTGCAACATCTGTTGGAAAAGAAGCGTTGGAAGTTCTTCCAACAATTTCAAGAAGAATCTCTGACTTCACACGACTTACGCCACAAGCAGCTGGAACTTCATTCGCTGGCCAAGATAATCGTCTAAATAATATGACAGTTGACGGATCTTACTTCAATAATTCATTTGGTTTAGCTGGTCAACCAGGTGATAGAACTGGAGTTTCTCCAATTGCATTAGATGCAGTTGAACAAGTTCAGGTAAACGTTGCGCCTTTTGACGTTCGCCAAGGTCACTTCGTTGGTGCTGGCGTTAATACCGTAACAAAGAGCGGTACTAATGAATATACCGGATCCGTTTATTATCAATTCCGAAATCAAGATTTAGTTGGTACAAAAGCTAAAGCTCTTGAATTTAAACCAGGTACATTTGATTACAGCCAATTTGGTGTTCGTATTGGCGGTCCAATAATTCAAAATAAATTATTCTTCTTCTTCAATTTTGAAAGCGATGTATTAACCGATCCAGGAACAACATACTTAGCCCAATTACCAGGGCAAACAGCCGGTGGAAATATTACAAGAGTACTTGAATCTGATATGGTAACTCTAAGCAATTTCCTAAAAACAAAATTCAATTACGATACTGGACCATGGCAAGGTTATGATCATGAAACACCAGCTATGAGATTTATTGCTAAGTTTGATTACAACTTAGATGAACAAAATAAATTTAGCTTAAGATATGTTCATTTAGATTCTGATACGGATGTACTTGTATCAAACTCTTCTTCATTAGGATTTGGAAATAGAAGATCAAGAATTGATGCTCTTAACTTCCAAAATTCTAACTACAAAATTATGGAGAATATCCGCTCGATAATTGGCGAATGGAACTATTTAATCAGCAAAAACATGTCAAACAATTTAATCATTGGATATACATACAATGACGAAAGCCGTGATTCGAGAGGATCATTCTTCCCATTTGTTGATATTCTAAACGCTGGATCAACATATACTTCATTTGGATTTGAACCTTTTACACCAAATAATGAATTACGATACAAGAGTTTCCAACTTCAAAATAATTTCACAATTTATGGTGTTGACCATAATTTAACACTTGGATTGAGTCTTGAAAGATATGAATCTGAAAACGTATTCTTCCCAGGCTCGCAAAGTGTTTATGTGTATAACTCACTTGCTGATTTCTACACAGATGCAAATGATTATGTTGCGAATCCAAACAGAACAAAATCACCAGTTGGATTACGACGATTTCAAGTAAGATATAATAATATTCCTGGTCAAGTAAAACCAATTCAACCTTTGGAAGTATTATATGCTGGTGTTTACATTCAAGATGAGTGGCAGGCTACAAAAGATGTTAAATTAACATTTGGCTTGAGATTAGACGTTCCATTCTTTGGTGAAACCGGATTTACAAATACTAACGCTGATCAATTGTTGTTTAGAGACGAAACTCCTCTTCCAGTTAAATATGAAACCGGAAAATTACCAGATCCTAATATTCTTTACTCACCTCGTTTTGGTTTTAACTGGGATTTATTTGGAGATCGCTCAACACAATTACGCGGCGGATCAGGAATCTTTACTGCTCCTCCAGCCTATGTTTGGATATCAAACCAAATTGGAAACACCGGTGTGTTAACTGGATTTGAACAGTATGATAATATTCCAGCCAACCGAGAAATAAGTGCTGGCGGAAGACCTTTCAATCCAAATCCAAATACCTATAAGCCAACAAATGTGACTGGTGCGGCAGCTTCGAGTTATGAATTAGCATTAACAGATCCTGATTTTAGATTCCCGCAATTATGGAGAACAAATTTTGCAGTTGACCAAAAACTTCCATTAGGATTAGTTGGTACAGCAGAATTTATTTACAACAGAGATGTAAATGGAATATATTACATCAATGCAAATTTACCAGCACCTCAATCCAACTTTAGTGGAGTTGATAATCGTTTAAGATGGACTTCAAATAGAATTCATTCACACGTAGCTAATGCAATAGTATTAAAGAATCAAAATGTTGGATATTCTTGGAGCATAAGCGGTACACTTGAAAAACCATTTAGCGATAATTGGTTTGCAAAAGCTGGATACAATTATGGTGTTGCAAAAAATACAATTGACCCAGGTTCAATTGCTTTTGGTTCATGGAATAATAATCAGCATCCAGGCAACCCAAACAATCCCGGCGTAGGATTCTCTGCAAATTCCCCTGGTCACAGATTCTTTGCTTCTCTATCCTACAGATTAGAATACTTTGATTTTGGCGCAACAACAATTTCATTATTCTGGGATAACTTTTCACCAGGGAATACAAATTACACATTCAGTGGTGACCTTAATGGTGACGGCGGAACCAGCAATGATTTGATCTACATTCCGAAAGACAAATCTGAGATGAACTTTGAACAATACTCTGTTACTGTATCTGGTGTTACAACAACTTTTACCGTAGCTCAGCAACAAGATGCTTGGGAAGCATTTATCCAACAAGATGAATATTTGAAAAATAACAGAGGTAAATACGCTGAACGTGGTGCTATATTCCTCCCAATGATTTCAAGAATCGACTTCAGCATAACACAAGAAGTATTTACTGAATTATTTGGAAAAAGAAATGCACTTCAATTTAGAGCTGATATTCTAAACTTTACTAATTTTTTGAATAAAGAATGGGGAGTTTCAAATGTATTTACTACTACTCAACCTTTAACCTCAAGAGGTGCTGATTCTCAAGGTAGAGCATTGTACAGATTGAGAGCTATCAACGATAAATTGATCTCACAAACATTCGACCAATCGCTTACGGTTGGAGATGTTTATAGAATTCAATTCAGCGTAAGATATTTATTTAATTAAGTAAATAGTTACAAAAAAGGCTGCTCGATGAGCAGCCTTTTTTATTTTAAAAATTATTTTTATAAATTTTCTAAAGATCTCCTTGAATTGGTCTAACCACAATTTCTTCGGCAACCATATTTGCTTTGTTTGAATAAACTTGAAAAATAAATTTTGCTAACTCATTTGGAGAAATCATTCTGTGAGAATTATTCTCTAATGTATCACTAGGCCATATAGGCGTTTTGGTTGCACCTGGTGAAAAATTAATAATTCTAATATTCTTATCTCTTAGTTCCTCTCTTAATGAATTTGAATAAGCCAGCAGACCATGTTTAGATGCTGAATAGGCACTGCTGTTTGTAAATACTTTTTTAGTAACAACTGATAAAATATTGATAATTGTCCCGGATTTATTTTTCACCATTTCCGGCAAAACACTTTTGATACTATAAATAGCACCAAGCAAATTTACATCGATAATATTTTTGATTTCAATAACTGAATCTTCTTCTGCTCTTTTAAATGAAGTTGCACCGGCATTATTAATCAGCGTTCTTATAAAATATTTTTTGGAAATAGAATTATAAAACTCCTCAACAGCCATTGGATCGCTTATATCTAATTTACCAGAAACAATATTTTTAGCTTTTTCGCCTATTTCTTTTTTATATGAATCAATTAGATTTTTTCTCCGCGATGTTGCAATGACAAGAATTCCATTATTTGCGAATTCAATTGTTAATTCTTTTCCAATACCAGAACTTGCTCCAGTTATCCATACAGCTTTTTCTTTCTGGTCCATTAGATTTTCTTTTGAGATATTAGGTTTAAGAATTCAGATCTTGTTCTAGCATCTTCTTTAAAAACACCGTGCATTGCACTTGTTGTAGTGATTGAATTTTGTTTTTCAACTCCTCTCATCATCATGCACATATGATATGCTTCTACTACAACAGCAACACCTATTGGGAAAAGATATTTTTCAAAAGTATCTGCGATTTCTTGGGTCATCCTTTCTTGAACTTGAAGTCTTCTAGCAAATACATCAACAACTCTTGGCAGTTTGCTTAACCCGATAATTTTACCATTGGGTATATAAGCAACATGTACTTTGCCATAAAAGGGTAAAAGATGATGTTCACACATACTGTAAAAGTCAATGTCTTTAACAATTACCATTTCATCATACTTCTCGTCAAAAATTGCACCATTAAGTACTTCCTCTACGCTTTTATGATAGCCTTGAGTTAAATGTTTATACGCTTTAGCAACTCTGTGTGGTGTTTTTTTTAGTCCGTCTCTTTCAACATCTTCGCCTAGCGTTTCAAGGATTTCTTTAACATTCTTTTCAATTTTTTCTAAATCAATTTTCATTACTTCCTCTATATTCTATATAGTTATTTTCTGTTTCAAATAATTTAATAGAATAAAGCTTCCCATCGGGAATTCTTTTTTCCAATTGTTTCCAAATTGCAACTGCAATATTTTCAGTAGTAGGAATAATCCCATGTAAAAAATCAACATCTACATTTAAATTTTTGTGATCGATTTTGCTGATAACTATTTCTCTGATTATTTTCTTTAACAATTTTAAATCAATTACATAACCAGTTTTAGGATTAATTTCTCCGCAGACTATTACTTCAAGTACATAATTATGTCCATGTCCACTTGGATTGCTGCACTTTCCAAAAATTTTTTCATTTTCTTGGTCAGTTAATTCTTTTTTATAAAGTCTGTGCGAAGCACTAAATACTTCTCTACGAGTAACATATAGCATAAGAGTACAAATTTATTTTTGTTTTAATATTTTTAAAATTTCATCAACATGACCGGCAACTTTTACTTTTCTAAATATTTTCAATAATCTACCATTTTCGTCAATTAGGAAAGTTGATCTTTCTACTCCCATGAAAGTTTTCCCTAAAAATTTCTTTTCTTTCCACACATTGTATTTATTTGCAACTACTTTATTTGAATCACTTAGTAAAAAGAAGGGAAGGTTAAATTTTTCTATAAATTTTTTATGTGATTCAATCGAATCTGGATTAATACCAATAATGACTGCTTGTAATTTAGAAAAGTCTGGAAAAAAATCTCTAAAGTCGCACGCTTCTTTTGTACAGCCGGGTGTAATATCTTTCGGATAAAAATAGAGAATGACTTTTCTTCCAATAAAATCATTAAGCGAAACTTTTACCCCACTTGAATCAAAAAGTGAAAAAGAGGGAGCTTTCTTACCGACTTCGATCATAATTACCTTAAGGTTTAATAAATGAGATTAAGATTAGGTGGAATTTATCCACTCTTAAGTTTAAGATAATTTCTTTAATGTTTCTTGAATAGCTGAATAATTTGGTTCATTACCAGCAACATCTAATACTTCTACGTATTGAATAACTCCACTTTTATCGATTACAAATGCAGACCTTTTTGCAACACCTTTAAGCGCAAATTTATCAGGTAACCACACATCATAAAAAGCACCATATGATGGCGAAACTTCTTTATTAAAATCGCTCAATAATGGAAAAGTAAAATGATGTCTATCTGTCCATAATTTTTGTGCAAATGGCCCATCAACACTAATAGCTAATACTTGTGCATTTAAATTTTCATAATCTTTCATACTATCGCGAGTTGAACATAATTCTTTTTCACAAACTGAAGTACCAACTGCCGGGAAGAACAAAAGAACAACATTTTTCTCTCCTTTATAATCGGAAAGTGTAAATGATTCATTATTAGCATTTCTTAATGTAAAATTCGGTGCAACATCACCAACTTTTAAAGACATCTTGAACTCCTTTTTTTATTCAAATAATTTTTTGCCAATTTTTACTGTTACTTGAAACTCAATTTTGCCATCTTGTGTTACTCTGCCACGTTGTTCAATAACTTCGAACCAAGCAACTTTAAATTCGTTATTAGCTTCAATAACTAAATTCTGAACAGCTTCAGAGATACTAGTGTTTGAAATACCTATCCGTTCTACTATTTCAAAAGATTTTGCCATTAATCCCTCGCATTTATAAAAATTGATAATGGAAATGAAAATTGTTACTAAAAATAGTTGATTAGCATTAGATTGTAAAACACCGTAAATATCAAGTTAGTTCATTTAAGTTAATTATTGACAAAGAGAGGCGATTTACTTAATTTCTAAAAGGATAAATTCCTCTCTTAATATATTGACATAATTTCTAATTAAAATAAACAGAGGGCTTATATGATTTACACTAAAACCGGGGAATATGCAATTAGAGCAATTCTATTTTTAGCCCGTCAATCTAAAGACAATCTAATTATGTCATCCGAAATCGCAAAAAGTGAAGATATTCCAGCACATTATCTTGCTAAAATTCTACAAAGAATGGCGAAATATGGATATGTCGATTCATTCAAAGGCCGTGGCGGAGGATTCAAAATTACAGAACTTGCAAAGAAAAGTTCTATACTTGAAATTGTAGAGCGAGTTGAAGGTCCAGTTATTAATCTGAAATGTGTTACTGGACTAAAGGAATGCTCTGAAGAAAATCCTTGTCCACTTCACGAAGAATGGGCGGAATTACGAAACAGAATCTATAATTTAATTTCTAGCAAGTCAGTTCAAGAAGTTGCTGAAAAATACTCGGAAACGCTTCATAAAAGTAAATAATTTTAAGAAGGGATTTGTGTTTAGCAAATCCTTTCCTCTATTCCTTTCTCTTTAAATCATTGAAGTAAAGTTTAAGGTAACCCAAGTCTTTACACAATTTATTAAAATTACTAAAAGATTCTTGAGATAGCTGTAAAAATTTTTCATTAAAAATTTCTAAAAAGAATTTATCCGAATCAATCAAAATATTATTAATTAATGCTTTTGTTTTTTCAACTGATAAAGCAAACTCACCCTTGATAGTTGCAAAATATTTTTCATCAACATTTTCATTCTGTGTCTGAGTTATTTTTAACAAACTTTGTGAATATTTTGCTTGGAAAGATAATTCTTCAATAAGTAGTGTTTTATTATTCATAACAGCTATTTCTATAATTCTTGCCAGATCTTCTTTAAATGTTAGTTGATTATTTGAAAGTTTAACTAACTCAAGTAATATTTTTTCAGTTGATAACTGATTATCCATATCAAACCTTTACGCCGATGCCAATGCCATCTCCAATTGGAATTATTGTAGTTTTAAGTGCAGTTTGTTCTGTAAAAATTTTATTGAATTGGCGAATTATTCTTGTTGAATTTTCAAATGCCGTGGGAACTTTAGAGAAAGCAACATAACCATGCCATAAAAGATTATCGATAAACATAATTCCATTTTTCTTTAACAACATTAAAGAGTAATAAAACAATTTTTCATAATCTTCTTTATCGGCATCAAGAAATATTAAATCATATTTATTTTGAAGAGACGGCAACACTTCAAGTGCATCACCTTGGATTAAATTTATTTTCTTTTTCAATTTTGCTCTTTTGATATATCCAGAAGCTAATGAAATATTATCCAAACTTTTTTCAATAGTATCCACAATTCCTTTTTTTCTCAAAACTTTTGCAATTCTAATAGTTGAATAGGCAATTGCTGTTCCAATTTCTAATACAGTTTTTGGGTTGGTCATTATGACAATCTGTTCCAAAAGTTCTGCCGACTTCCAATCCAATATTGGAATTTTGTTCTCTAGTGCAAATGCTTCCATTTCTATAATTAATGAATCCGGTTCTTTTCGAATAGAAGCAAGATATTCAATTTGTTCTGGTTCGATTATTTTAGGTTTTTCCATTTACTATTTTAGTAACAGCATTTTTTTGTTGTGAAAAATTCCATCGATATATAAACTATAAAAATAAGTACCGCTCGGTACAATTAATCCATGGTTATCTTTACCATCCCAAATAAATGAGTTAGTGCCAATTTGAGATTTACCGTAAAATAATGTTCGGACCTTTTGACCTAGAAGATTATAGATTATCACAGTAGCATCTGTTTCTTTGATTGACTTAAACTCAATTCTTGTTTCAATATTAAATGGGTTGGGATAGTTCTGCAATAGCGTGTAATCATTAGGAATTATTTCTTCATCAATTGATGAAACAAAGCTATAAGTTGTAATTAAAGAACCATATTTAGATTTGTATTCACCATTTGCTGGTTCACGAATACTTGCTGAAGATGTTTCATAGACGAAATAAAAACTTATTTCTTGTCCATCATTTTGAACTGGGAAATCAAAATAAAATTTATAAGTACCATCTTGAATCATTGAAGCATTTTGTATACTCCCATTGCCAACTTTATAGTTCACTTTAGCAGTATTAGATTTAACATTTGTAAATGAATTGAATATTTTATTCAACCGATAAACGTTATTAATTTTATTTAAGTTAGGAAAAGTTATAACGCGTTTTGCTGAAATTAATCCATAACCTCTATCATTATTTGGAGAAGATACATTATCACCAGCTTCAATCATTATTTGTCTAATCTGACGGTTATTCAAATGTGGGAATGCTGACTTTAATAATCCGGCAATGCCAGCAGCAATTGGAGTTGCATAAGAAGTTCCTCCACCCGAACTATAACTTCCGCTGGTTGAAGCGTTATAAACACCAGAACCCATTGCAACAATTTCTGGTTTAAATCTTCCATCTGCTGATGGACCTCTACTGCTAAACGAAACAACATTGTTATTAAAATCGACTGCTCCTACAGTTATTATATTATATGCATCACCAGGTGAAATAATTTTACCTTTGGTATTTCCACCATAAGTTGCACCCCAAGAAGTAGAACCTTCATTACCAGCTGCAGTAAATGTTGAGACACCACGATCGAATGAAAGGTTAGCAGCTTTTGCAACAATTGTTGTCTTACCATCCATTTCTGGAAAAGTGTAAGATTTTTGCCCGGCATCAAAAATTGAGTAGCCAAGAGAACTGCTCGTGATATCTACTCCCTTTGATTCCAGCCATTGAATTCCGGCTGCGTAGTTATCTTCTTCAACATTTGTTTCTGTAGGAACATATTCTGTTTTGGCTAAATAAAATTTAGCATCGTAAGCTGGACCGATTAAACTCCCGGATGCATTTCCAGCCATTATAGAAAAAACTGATGTGCCATGAGCATCTTGATTGGGAACATCTCCGTTGCCCGCTTGATTAGCAGTATTATTATCTTGTTGTATAAAATCCCATTCGTCAATTACTTTGTTATTTTGAAGTGATGGATGAGTTTTCCATCTGAATCCGGTATCGAGAATTCCAATAATTATATCGGTCCCTTTTATTCCTAAATCATGAACTGCTGGAATTTCTGATAAATTATTTTGAGTGAAGGAAGGACCATAATCAAGTAGAAAATTTATTTTACTTAATGAAGGTTGAATAACTGTTAGGGAATATTCTTCAGGTTTTTGTTTGAAGGTTCTTACCAATTCTATCTTCTCAACGAAGAGCAATTTATTGATTAATTCTATTTGCCGATCATCTAAATAGGCAGTGACTGCGTTAAACCATTTTAGATTATTTTGGATTTTGATTCCAAGTTCAGATATTATATCTATATAATCTTCATTAATCGGAAGATCCTCAAAGGTGATATAATTATCACCCATAACTTGTTTTCTTCTTTCAATGGCTTCAGATGTGAGCTCTTTTTCAGCTAACTTGAATTGTTCAGAAGTCTTTAAGAGTTTTGAATTCTCGGTAACACCTTTATCCTTAAAATAAATGTAGTACTTGTTCTGAGCATATGAACTTAGAATTAAAAAAAACATGAAGATGGTAATTAACATAATTCTCATAGAATTCCTTTCGATTAATATGCAAAGTTAATTAAACGAAATACCTACAGCTAAATAAAAGAGCATTGTATTTGGCGCTTGAACCGGTGAATGAAAACCAGTTTCAAGTTCAATATAATTATCTTCAGAGATTTTTATCAGATAAAAAATATTTGCCCCATAAATAAATGTGATGATTCCAATTACTTGTGGAAAAATTATCCCAACCATTCCAACATTTGCAGCCAGAAAAAAATTGTTGCTTAAACTTATTTCAGGACCAACTTTTCCGTAAGGGACTAATACAATACCTCCATCCTTTGGCGCAAATATTATATTAACACCAGGTTCAGATGCAATACCAATAGAAAAAAATTTTTGCATATCTGTAAAAGAGCTGCTTCTAAAATTGGTATTAAGATAAAATAATGCAGATTGATTAGTTTTAGATAAGGAAAGACCAGAGACACCATTTATTATCCGAGTTCTCGAAAGTAATTTCTTATTTATTGATAAATTTGAGCTGTCAGATTGTGCAGAAGTTAATGATGAAAGTAAATAAAAAAATAAGCAAAGTATCTTAACCATATTTCTCATACTTTTTTGGATACTCAATTTCTAAATTGAATTTTTACAACAACAAAAAACTTAATCCACTAACTTTGCAATTCTTCCAATTCTAACTGAACCTAATAGATTGAAAAAATCAGAAAAAGGAATTGATGGATCCCAAGACCAATAAATTAAGAATGCAAGTCCAACAATTTTGTCGCGCGGCACAAAACCCCAAAATCTGCTGTCAGCGCTATCATCTCTATTGTCTCCCATCATAAAATAATAATCTTTTTTTATAATGTAACTTTCTACGCGTTTTCCTTCAATCAGTACACCTCCGCCTTCAACCGTAACAGCCTTCGCACCTAATTCTCTATCGATTATCGTTCCCCAACCTTCAACGTTTTCAGTACTTAGAGAAATTTTATCTCCCATCTTTGGAATAACAATCGGACCATAATTGTCTTCGTTAAAATGAGAATTTTTCGGAAAGATTCTAGGATTTGTTACTTTCTCTGGTGTTGTATATGGATTTAAATATAAAATGTTAGGGGGGCGCCATGCTTCTTTTCCATTTACAAAAACAACTTTATCAACTATCGAAACTGTATCTCCCGGTACAGCAATGCATCTTTTAACATAATTATCAATCTGCGTCGGGATCAAAACATCGCGATCGCCTGGATACTCAAACACAACAATATCACCAGCTTCTGGCTCTCTTATTGCCGGCAACTGAAAATATGGAAGGACTATGTTTGTGAATGGAATTGTCCTTGGCGAGGAGGAGCCAAAAATAAATTTATTGACTAATAAAAAATCGCCGACCATAATTGTTTTTTCCATAGAACCAGTCGGAACTCGTGAAGTTTCGATCAAAAAAGTTTTTATTAATAAGGCTGCAATTGCTGCAAAGAATAGATTCTTCATAAATTCTAAAAATCTTTGCATCGGAGTTTTAGGACCAACAAGTTTTTTTTCTTTTACCTCTTCTTTTTTAAATATCGACATAATTAAATCCTTAAGTTCTTATTAATCTTCAATTTGCAAAACTGCTAAAAAGGCCTCTTGCGGAATTTCAATATTGCCGACTTGCTTCATTCTTTTCTTCCCTTCCTTCTGCTTTTCAAGAAGTTTTCTTTTCCTCGTAATATCACCGCCATAGCATTTAGCTAAAACATTTTTCCTCAATGCTTTAATGTTTGTTCTTGAAATCACCTTTGTACCAATCGCAGCTTGAATTGCAACTTCAAACATTTGACGAGGTATTAGTTCTTTTAATTTAGAACAAACTTTTAATCCCCAATGATACGATTTCTTTTCATGTACAATAATTGAAAGAGCATCAACTTTATCACCGTTTAATATAATATCAATTTTTACAAGATCAGATTCTCTGTATCCAATAAACTCATAATCAAAAGAAGCATAACCGCGAGAGATTGATTTTAGTTTATCATAAAAGTCAAAAATTATTTCTGACAATGGAAATTCAAATTCCAAATCTGCCCGTGTCGGATCTAAATACGTTGTGTTTTTATATAGACCTCTTTTATCCATCGCTAACTGCATTAAGTTCCCAACATATTCACTTGGTGTAACAATCTGTGCTTTAACGAATGGTTCTTCAACTCTATCAATGTCAGCTTGAGGAGGCATTTCAGCCGGATTATCTACGATTACTCTTTCGCCTTTTTTTGTATAAACCCAATATTCAACGTTAGGCAGTGTAGTTACAATTGATTGATCAAATTCCCTTTCTAATCTCTCTTGAACAATTTCCATATGGAGCATTCCAAGAAAACCGCATCTAAAGCCAAAACCTAGTGCAGCAGAAGTTTCCGGAACATAACTTAATGCAGAATCATTCAATCTATATTTTTCAAGAGCATCTCGTAAATCTTCATAGTCATCAGTATCTGTTGGATATAATCCGCTAAAAACCATCGGCTTAATATCTTTGTACCCAGGTAATGGTTTCTCAGCACCATGCCGAACATGTGTTACAGTATCTCCAACTTTTGTATCTCTTAATTCCTTTACTCCAGCAATTAAATATCCAACGTTTCCGGCTTGTAGCTCACCAGTTTTTATTCGTCCAAGTCTTAGTGTTCCAATCTCCTCTGCTAAATATTTTTTTCTATGAGCAAAAAAAGTAATCTCTTCTTTTTCTTTAATCGTTCCATTAACTAATCTGATATATGCAATTGCACCACGATAAGAATCGAATACTGAATCAAAAATTAGCGCTTGAAGCGGAGCCTTTTCATCTCCAATTGGCGGTGGAATTTTTCTAACAATCGTTTCTAGAATTTGTTCAATCCCAATTCTTTGTTTTGCACTTGCTAAAATTATGTCCTCATCTTTGCAGCCAATCAAGTCTATTATTTGATGCTTAACAGAATCAACCATTGCACTCGGCAAATCTATTTTGTTGATAACTGGAATAATTTCTAGACCAGCATCAATTGCCATATATAGGTTGCTGATAGTTTGAGCTTCGACACCTTGAGCAGCATCTACAACTAGTATAGCGCCTTCGCAAGCTGCAAGAGAACGAGAAACTTCATAAGAGAAATCAACATGTCCTGGCGTGTCAATAAGATTTAAGGTATAATCTTGTTTATCGCTTGCTATATATTTCATCTGGATTGCATGCGATTTAATTGTTATTCCTCGTTCTCGCTCTAAATCTAAACTATCTAATAGTTGTTCTTTTGCTTCACGCTCTGAAATTGTATGTGTAAATTCTAATAAGCCATCTGCAATGGTCGATTTACCATGATCGATATGAGCTATTATGCAAAAGTTTCGATAGTACTGCAAAGCTTTCCTTTATTACTCAGTTTTAAACAAATTTATTAAAATTAGAGGCAAAATATAATTATTATAGAAAGGTTTTACAATTAATGAAGATTTATCGTTTCAATTGTGAGTTGTTCCACTAAGTTGATTAGTTATCATATATTTTTTAAATATGTTTTAGAAAAATCCATTATGAGGTTAAAATGAAATCAAGAAAGGAGACAAATAATAATTTAACGAGAAGAGATTTTCTAAAAAGAACGAGTGCATCAGCAATTGGAGTATCACTCTTAGGCTCTTATCCTTTTAATTCTTCAGCTAGCTATAAAAATCTTATTTCCCCAAAAAGTAAAGTTGTTTTAATCAGAAGCTCAAAGGTCATTAATTCTGAGGGAACGGTAAATAGGCTTCTATTAAAGGAAATGTTAAATATAGCCATTACTCAATTCAGCGGAAAAAAAAATGCTACCGAATTCTGGAAAACAAATTTTAGTTTAAATGAAACGATTGGTCTTAAAGTAAACACACTCGGTTTAAACAGCATTTCAGGATCACCTTTAATTGATCATTTCAATGCATTAACAACTGTAATATTAGATTCTTTCTCCACATCTGATTTTAAAATGGAAAATTTTATTACATGGGATAGAAGTGAAGAAGAATTAGTAAGTGCCGGTTTTACTATTCAAAAAGAGAACGGTAAACCAAAAGTGATAGCAAATGTTGAATCCCGAAGAGGCAGCGGCGGTATTGGGTATAGCGAAGAAGAATTTCCAGTTGGGGAGAAATCAACACATATTTCAAAAATATTAACTGAAATGTGTTCCTCATTAATTAATATACCAGTGATGAAGGACCATGGCACAGCCGGTTTTACTGGTGCTTTAAAAAACCATTATGGTTCAATAAATAATGCAAGAGATTTTCATAGTAATAATTGTACAAATCCAGGAATACCGGAAATTAATTTAATTCCAGTTATAAGAAATAAACAAAAGCTAATTATTGCAGATGCTTTGCTTGGTGTTTTTAATGGTGGACCGCGATGGGATAGAAATAACATGTTTACATACGGCGGAATCCTTGTTAGTACAGACCCGGTTGCAATTGATAGAATAATGCTCAATATTATTAATGAGAGAAGAAAAATAGAAGGACTTTCAGAAATCTCCAATAATTTTGCTAAACACATTACCATTGCAAAAGAATTAGGACTTGGGACTGATAATCTAAATGAAATCGATTTTAAGGAAATAAATTTCGATCTATCCTAAATGTACTTCACACTAATTCTGGAGAATTAACGTTACGAATTATTCTATTTGCGGTTATCTTAATCCACGGCTTAATTCATCTAATGGGTTTTTCAAAAGCTTTTGGATTTGCCAAACTTGATGCCCTAACACTTTCTATTTCAAAATTTATTGGACTAATTTGGTTATTAGCTGCATGTTTATTTATCGCATGTGCTATATTATTTATAATCAATTTAGAATTTTGGTGGTTCTTTGGAGGGCTTGGAATTCTTTTATCACAATTCTTAATTATTTTAGATTGGAGCGATGCTAAAAACGGAACGATTGCAAATGTTATAATTTTAATTCCTGTGATTATATCTCTTGCCGGTAGTCTCCCTTCGAGTTATAAAAATATTTTTAAAGCTGAAGCAATAATAGGTCTTAATAGATATACTCAGCAGCCAATTTTAACGGAACAAGATTTAGCACATCTCCCAATTCAAGTACAAAAATACATTATATATTGCGGGGCATTGAGAAAGGAAAAGATTCACAATTTTAAAGCGGTTTTTGTAGGTGGAATAAAACCAAAACCTAATTCAGATTTTTTAGAATTCAAATCAATTCAATATAATTTTTATGATGAACCAACAAGAGATTTTTAAATAGAATCAAAAATGTTTGGGCTTCCTTTCAATGGTTTGCACTTAAATGTTGGAGCAAATGCAACTATGCAGATTAAAGTTGCAAATTTGTTTCAAGTAGCTGATGCTAAAGGAACCAAAATGAATAGAGGCGAAACTGTTACTATGTTTAATGATATGTGCATAATGGCACCAGCTGCGTTAATTGATAAAAATATTTTATGGGAAGAAATTGATTCCTTGTCTGTAAAAGCCAGATTTACAAATCAAAATGAAACCATTTCTGCAGTATTATATTTCAACTATACTGGAGAGCTGATTGATTTTTCTTCAGAAGATCGTTATGAATTAGCAGACGGAATTGAATACAATAATTATCCATGGTTTTACTCCTTTAAGAAATTATAAAGAATTTAACGGAAGAAAAATTGCAACTAAGGCAGACTTAATTTGGCGTAAACATACTGGGGGTTTTATATATGGGAAATTCACATTGAAAGATATAGAATATAATTGCACAGAATTTAAATAAGTTTTCAATTTCAGAAAGAAGAAGGGTGGATTTGATCCACCCTATTTTTAGAAGAAATAAAATACAGCCATAAGTAAACGCAAATTGGAAATACTTTTTGAATTCTCAACTTTTCCTTTATTCAAATTATTTGGTGTTCCGTAAAAAGCAGAAGTATATTCCAATTCAGTTGCTATCCTAGTCTTTCCGCTATTCCATTGAATGCGAGGAGAAATTCGAAATAGGTTTTCAATATTCAATCCTCTTCCATAATAACTGCCAACTAAATTATCATTTGCACCAAGGTTGTTTGAAAATCCAGCGAAAAGTGCGTATTCAATTTCCTTTCCCGTAGAAATTTCACCCCACATAGAATAAGATTCAATCGAACTGTATTCTTCACTTCCAGTTGCAGTATTTATTGATTTTACAGCATAACCTCCAAGCATTAGATGATCAGCAAGATTATTCCCAATAACTGCTTCAGCTTTAATTACAACCGGATCAATATTTAATTTGGTATATCCAATTGCAGAAAAACTACTAATTGAATTATCAGTAACAATTTTCTTTGTAGTCGATAATCTCGGAATTAGTTTTTTATAATCGACTCCAATTCCAAACAAATTTCCATTATTTGAATATTGAACTTGTGCATGCAGATTAGGCAAAATAGCGTTTCTAAGATATGAACTGCTGAATCCATCCGGGCCGCTGCTTGTAAAATCACGTTGAGATAATGCAGCGAAAATAAATTTAAATCCTTGGCTGGAATAACTGAATCTGATTTGCGGATTCCGCGAAAAAGGTTGGAACGGCGCTCCAGTATTAAATGATACTACACCCGGAAACATTTCAACAACAAACATTGGATGCCAAGTCTGTCCAATCAATATTGAAGTATTTTCCCAATCAAGTTTTACATATGCGTGTCTTAATCTGAAACCGTTTACATCGCCATCAGAGGTACCGAAAAATTCTCCTTCAATTGCACCTGAAGTTGCTCCGCCAAATGCATCAGGACCAGTTATTTTCCCATTCAGTCTCGTTTGGATTGAAAGAATATTGAAATTTGAATTTGCATTAATATCTTTTCCATTGATATCCAAGTTTTCGTTTGTGGGATATAACAAGAAATGTCCTTCCCTAAATGAAGCCGTTTGTCTCGAATCATAAATAATATCTGTTTTTACAAATCCCGAAAAAGAAACACCAAAATTATTCTTTTCATTTTGACTTAATGATGTTGATATGATCACAATAAAAAATATTACGAAAAATTTTTTCATTATTATCCTCTATAAAAATTAATCATTATTCTGCTCCAATCCCTAAATAAGTACGGAGTTTTTCATCTTCAAATTTTTCTTCTGCAGATTTTTCCTTTGTAGCAAGAGATACAATAATTCCAACAGTAAAAGATGCAGTCATTGAAATAATAGCCGGATTCTTTAGAGAGAAAATTGCAGCTTCATTATGAAAAATATCGACCCAAACAGTCGGGCTAAGTATTATCAATAATACTGCTAAGCCAGCACCGGTAATTATACTAGCAACAGAGCCCTTGGTAGTGAATTTTTTCCAGAAAATTGAAAGAAGCAGTGATGGAAAATTTGCACTTGCAGCAATTGCAAATGCTAATCCGACCATGAATGCAACATTCTGCCCTTCGAAAATCAATCCTAAAAATATTGCTAATGCACCAATAATTAGAGTAGCGATTTTTGCAACTTTTACTTCGCCGGCTTCATCACTTTTCCCCTTTTTGAAAACACTTACGTACAAATCATGAGATAATGTTGAAGCTCCGGATAAAGTTAAACCAGCAACAACAGCAAGAATAGTTGCAAATGCCACTGCGGCAATAAATCCTAAAAAGAATTGCCCGCCGACACTTTCTGCAAGAAGCAGAGCTGCCATGTTTCCCCCTTTATCAAAAGTGCTTACAACATCTTGTCCAACTAAAACCATTGCACCGAAACCGATAAAGAAAGTTAAAATGTAAAAGTAACCAATGAATCCAGTTGCAACAAAAACAGATTTTCTTGCTTGCTTTGCATCTGGAACAGTAAAAAATCTCATTAAAATGTGAGGTAGTCCAGCAGTACCAAGAATGAGTGCAAGTCCTAATGATACTGCATCCCAGGAATTTGTTACAAATTGACCCGGTGCCAAAACAGCATCAGAATATTTTTCTGCAGCTTGATTAAATAATTCTATAGGATTCATGTTAAAATGTGATAATGTCATAATAACTAAAAAGGTTGCACCGCTTAATAAAAGCACAGCTTTTATAATTTGTACCCAAGTTGTAGCAAGCATTCCGCCAAACAAAACGTAGGCAATCATTACTAATCCTACTATAATAATTGCAATTTCATAAGGAAATCCGAATAAGATATTTACCAATGAGCCGGCACCAACCATCTGTGCAATCAAATAAAATGTAATTGTCATAAGTGAACCGAATGATGAAGCAATTCTCACCGGTTTTTGTTTTAATCGAAATGCAACTACATCAGCAAAAGTAAATTTGCCAAGATTTCTAAGAGGTTCGGCAATTAAAAACATTATTAACGGCCAGCCAACAAGAAATCCAATTGAATAAATCAAACCATCGTAACCTTTCAATGAAACCATTCCGGCAATTCCTAAAAATGAAGCTGCACTCATATAATCACCCGAAAGTGCTAATCCATTTTGAAAACCTGAAATGCTTCTATCTGCAGCATAAAACTCTGAGGTTGTTTTAGTTCTTTTTGCTGCCCAATAAGTTATTACTAATGTTACAGCAACAAAAACAAAGAAAATAATTATTGATGCAATATTAACTTGCCCTAAAGTCGATTGAATAGTCTCCAAGTGTACTCCAAATTCTAGTTAAAAATTTTTGATTAGATTTTGTGATTAACCTTCAAGAATATTATTGCGAAGCTCTCTGACAGATTTATCATACTCTTTGTTTGCCCAACGAGTATAAATGCCGGTTAAGATCCACGCAAAAACAATTATCCCGATACCAATTGGTAAGCCAATGGTGAGATGTTCCCCTATGTTGAAGGCTAGTAATTCTTTGTAGAATGCAATTGATAATATAAATCCGAAATAAACTATAAGCATAATTATCGTTAGCGTAATCGATACTCTCATTCTTTTCTTTACAAGATTCTTGAATTTTTCTGATGCAAGGATATCTTTAACTCGTTCAGAACTAATACCCATTTATATTCTCCTTTATGAATTAGAATTTATTAATGAGATTGTAAAAATTTGGTTACTAAAATTATGTGATTTTGAAAATAATTCAAAAACATTAACATCCTTTAATACGGCATTGAATCCTATTAATATCCTTAAATATTAACAGTCCCTTTAAAGTCATACTTGATTTTATACTTTAGTTCATCATTCAAACTTAGCAATAGGTTTATTGTTGAAATATCTATCTCTAAAAGTGAGTTAGGATTTATCGAATTACTAACCGGTAGTTTTGCATGACTTAAATGAGCTTGATGTTTTAAGCGCGTCTGCATTATGTAATTATACAGAAATTGAATTTTCTTAAATAGTGCATATGAGAAAACTCCTTTCTCTGATAACTGCTCAAGCCGCAAATTAGTATTTACTGAATTAATAGAATGTTTTAATCCGTATAATCTGGCAAAGTCAACTATTGGAAGTAAAATTAATTTTAAATCAACTTCGTTTTTTAATTTCTGAATGTTAGCCGGCAGCTCAGCGTTTAAAATATTTTCTGTAAGATAAACGAAAAATGTACTGCTTGTTTTCACAAGTTTTTCAACATGATTTTTAAGCTGCTCAACTAAATCTGAATTACCATAAATATATCTGAAATCAAAAAAAATTTTGGATTCTAATAAATCTTGCGGATTCGCAGTAGTTACCCAATGTGTAAATATTTTTTTCCAATGAGAAAGAGGCTGACACCACTTTTCATTTTTTGCCATTATACCGCCTTTACAGTATTGGTATCCAGCCAAATTTAAATAATCAGAAATCTTGCTGCCCAGCAGATTGAAATAATTTTTTATTTCTGCTTCATTTGTTTTTTCAAGATCCTCATAGATTATTGCATTATCCTGATCAGTTAATAAAGTCTGCTCTTCTCTCCCTTCGCTCCCCATTGCAATAAATGAAAATTCAATTGGAGCCGGACCTAATTCTTTTATCGAAAGTTGAATGATTCTTTTTGTTATCGAATCTGAAACCATAGCAATAAAATTTGTAACATTTTTCGATGCTACATCATTATGTATCATATTCTTAATTAGAACAAGTAATTGATTTCTGTAGTCAATAATTTCTTCAATCGAGTTTGATTTTTCAATTTTTTCTAGAAAGAAAAGATAATTTGAATAAGATGCTTCGAATAAATCATCTAATGCCAGCACACCAATTATATTTTTATTAAAGTCATTTACCGCAAGATAACGTACGCTGTGTTCTCGGAATATTACCAATGCATTATAAATTGCTGAATTTGATTCAATAGAATAAACTGGTGCACTCATGAATTGCTTAATTAAAGCTTCTTCAGTGTTAATAAAAGAAAAAACTCTTTTTAAATCATGATCTGAAAAAATCCCGACTGTATTTCCTTCTTCATTATTAACAAAAATAATTTTCGATTTTTTTTCTGACATTGTACTGACAGCATCGGCTAATTTAGTATTAACTGTGCAAGCTGGTACATTTTTAATAAATGGAGTTATTTTTTGATTCAACACAAAAAGAGTTTTTTGAAGATCAGAGATCAACTGTTCTTTTTCCAAATCCAATTTACGCTTTTCACTTATGTCATCAATTATCCCGTCAATTGACAAATTATCAATTTCATTTGCTCGCATCAAAACTGCTGAGAGAGATGCTGTAAACTTTTCTCCGCTAATCTTTGATAGCTCGACAATTCTATTTTTTATAACTCCCCTATCATTTATTTCATTTTGAAAATATTTTATATCCTCTCCATCCACAAAAAATTCATATAAGGAAGTTGTTTTAAATTCTTCTTCACTTTCATAGTCTAACATTTTAATTATAGCTTGATTATACTCTATAAACTTTCCCTTTTTATCTGCAGTAATGCGAAAAGCACCAATAGCGATTTGATTTGTTAGTGCAAAATATTTTTCTTTAGAATAATCGAGCTCCTTTTCAATTTCCTTGTGCCGGCTGATATCTTTAACGCTAATAACAATACCTTGAACGTTCAAAAACGATATTTGAGAAATACTTAAAAATACATTTAATAGCTCGCCATCTTGTTTTTTAAACTTAGTTTCCAGCTTCTCATTATTAATTTCAGATTCTCTTTTCATTTTTAAGGAATTCAAATCAAAAATCTGTAAATCCGGAAAGCTTTGAAAAATATCCGAAAGTTTAAGTTCTACGTTTGTATTTTTGTAACCAAGCAAAGAATAAACAGTGCTGTTATAAAATACCTTTTGATTTTCCAAAATCAGTATTAATCCTTCACCCGAGGCTTCAGCAAGAAGTCTATATTTTTCTCTCGACTCATTTAGTTCTTCTTCCGCTTGTTTACGTTGTGATTCACTCTTAATATTTTGAAGCGCGATATAAGTTAGAAGGATAGAACTCAAAATTGTAATAATGATTGAGATAGTAATAATTTTCTGTTCGAGTAAAGCTATCTCTTGCTTTACATCCTCGATATAAATTCCCGTACCAATTACCCAGCCCCAAGGTTTAAATAATTTTACAAATGACACTTTAGGAACAATCCGAGTTGTATCATCTTTCCACTGCCACATGTAATCAACGTATCCTTCGCCATTTTGCTCAACAACTTTTACCATATCCACAAAAAGCTTTTTACCGTGAGAATCTTCAAAATTGGAAAGGTCTTTTCCATTTAAATCAGCTCGATAAGGGTGTACAATCATTGTAGGTGCTTTATCAGTAATCCAAAAATAATCCTTCATTTCAATTCCGTATCGTAAACCGCCAACCTGATCAATTGCAGCTCTTTGTGCTTCAGCTTTTCCAATTTCATTAGAAATTTCTTTTGCATACCAGTCGTTAATTAACGTTAGGGTTGAATTCGTTAACTCTCGTATCATTTCGCGTTTTCTATCAATCACAATATTCTCGAATTGAGGTATTACTACAATGAAAATTGCGGTTATTAATAATGCAATTGTAAGAAGTGTTGGAAACAATACTCTGAAATAAGAAATATTTTTAATTATACTTCTTTTACGCTGCATAATATTTCCCAAGAAATTTCATAATTAATTTGTAAGTCTATAAGTTGATAACACTAATAAAGATGTATCTAATATTGCCACTCCGTTCGTTCTTGTTGTTCTTGCTGTACAAGGAATCACTAACCATTCAGATCTGCCAATAAGATTGTACTCGCCGAAAGGAATACTTTGAAATGACTCTTCATTTACGGCAATAATTCCTTCTGTATGCCCGTGTCCTGAAATGCTAAATCGACAATTTTCTTTTTTCATATAATCAAAATGTTTTTGAAGATGGAACGCCTCCCTCGGAAAGTAAATTGCAGAACCTGTAAAATCGGGAAAGCAAAAATGTGAAATGAGCAGATTGAAATTATCGAATTGAATTGTGCTTACTTCAGGAAGTTTATTTAAAAATTCTATCGACTCTTCATTAAGAGCAGATTTAATTTCATTATCCTCATAGAGCCAGATTTTTTCTTTTGCTTTTTTAGCACGCTCGTCATAATCAAGAGAATACCAGTCGGCACCATAATCAAAACCGAACTTGTGTTCAGGTACTTTTTTAATCGCGAATAAATCATGATTGCCAATAACCGTTTCATCACAATTTTTTTTGATCAGGTTAATGCACTCATTAGCATTTCTTGTTTCGATATACTTAAAAAATGGGAGTGCGAAACCAACTATATCACCAAGGCAAAATATTTGATCGCACTTTTCTGAAGAAAAAAATCGAAAGGCTTGTTCAAGACTAAGGATATCCTCATGGATATCACTTATAAGTCCAATTTTCATATGTATTTGAAAGTATTTTCTTGAAAAACAAATTCAGTACGAAAATTCAACTAACTTCTAATAATAAAGCTAATGTTCATTTGATTTAAAAACAAATCTGCATTAAACTATTGTTGTCAATTCGACAAATGCAATGAATGCTGAATTTAATGTAACGTGCAATTTTGCTAAATTCCGATATGAAAAAATTTTTCTTAATACTTTTACTTGGTTTTTCATCTATTATTGGTCAGAGCACAAAAATTGTATTTACTTCAAATATATCAATCAACGATAAACTTTCTACTGCAAAACTCGATTCTCTTGTAGCAGAGTTAAACAGAACCGATATTTCTTTAGCAGTTATTACCGGGAATTTAACAGCCAAAGGAACAACCGTTCAATTTGAATTGCTCAAACAATCATTAGACAAGTTATCAAAACCTTATATGCTCCTTCCTTTTGAATACGACTTAAAAGAATTTGAAGGCTGGAACAAATTCTATGAATACTGGAACGACGGAAAATTTTTATTTGATGACGGAAAAAATATTTTTATTGGAATCAGCCCAACTTTACTTTATTCACTTGTAAATTATTATTCGTCGGACAAACTGGAATGGCTAAAAACTACACTTGAAGAAATCGGTTTAGGAAGAGATATCTATTTTATCTCACCAATAGAAATTGAAAAAATAACTGGGTGGCAGAATTTAATTGATCATTTGAGCAAATCTAATGTTAAACTTATTTTGAATGGAAATGCTCAAAAATTTCAGCAGAGGAATATATTCGGCAACACTTTAATTGATTTTCCTAGTTCAAGAACGCTTGCTTCACAAAATGTTAATGATAAAATTAACTATATATTGCTTTCCATCACTGACGATAAAATATTGGTTGAAGACAAATCTGCCAAAAGACCAATTCAAATAGATAAAACAATCTTCATTCCAAAAGAAAAAATAAAACCGAACAAGTTTGCTAAATTAAATTCAACAGTAATTGATGCAAAAATAAATCTTGATCATTCAATTAACGCAGAACCGATTTGGTGGAACTCCAAAATTTACACAGCTCAAGAAAACGGAATTGTCTCTTGCTTCGATTCAACCGGAAAACTCCTTTGGGATTATGATGCGTACGGTGATCTATTTAGTTCACCTATAATTTCTGATCGTATCTTTGCAGCAGCAACCATACAAGGCGATATTGTTACTTTAAGTGCAATCAGCGGTGAACAGATACAATCTATGGGATTTGAAGAAAATATAACAACAGATTTGACAGCCATTCAGTATGCTGGGAATAAAGAACTAATGATTCCAAAACTTACTCAATCCAAAACAGCAATTGCTTTTGGAACAGCTTCCGGAAAAATTTTCTGCTATGATTTAGAAACTTTGCAAGAGTATTGGGTGAACTCGAATTCTAAAGGGATGATTAGAACTAAACCAATAAGTGTTGGAAATAAAATTTTATTTACCAGCAGCGATGGTTTTATTTACTGCATAGATTCTAGAAATGGTTTATTAATCTGGCGGTGGAAAGAGAAAGAAGAAACAGATTTTTATTATTCAAACATACTTTCCGATGATAAAAATGTCTATTCAGTTTCAAGCGACGGAACTCTTTATGCAATCGATCTTTTGCTTGGTAAATTGAATTGGAAACTTGATAACTTAAATGCATTGCCAAGCATTTCATTTTCACGGGACAACAAATATTTGTTTATAAAATCAATTAGAGGTAAAATCTATTCTGTAACAGCCACAGTCGGAAAAATCTTTAACGAATTTAACATCGGAAGCAGTTTTGATAATTCTACTTCAGATATTTTAGAAGTATATGGCTCGCTTCTTTATATTAATAATGGCACAATCTTTACGATTGATAACAAACAAAGATCAGAAAAAATTATTTTAGAAGATTATTCGCCGGCTCTCTCCCTTAAAAAAATTGGCGATAAAAAATTTATAGCATCAACTTACAATGGATCAATTCTTCTCTTTTCACTGAGGTAATATTGAATTTATTTGACGGAATAATTTTTGACGTTGACGGAACTCTTGCAGAAACACACGATCTTATCTTTGCAAGTTTTAATCATGTGGCAGAAAAATATCTGAATAAGCGTTTATCTAATGAAGAAATTGTTGCACTATTCGGGCCGACAGAAGAAGTAATTCTTAAAGAATGGATGAAAGAGAATTACGATGATGCGCACACAGACTATTTCAGTTTTTATGAAGAGAACCACAACGAACTTGCAAATATTTTCCCCGGACTTCAGGAAATTGTTGCATATATAAAATCTAAAAATATTCCACTGGGTATTTTTACCGGCAAAGGAAGAAACTCTGCTTCAATTACTTTAAAAGCTATCGGTCTTTACGACAAATTCGATTTTATTATGTGCGGTGATGATGTTGCCGAGCATAAACCTTCACCTGAAGGAATAAATAATTTCATCAAGGAATTTAATCTTGAACCAAGCAGAGTTTTAATGGTTGGCGATTCTCTTCACGATGTTATTGCTTCTGCAGAATCCGGAGTTAAATGTGCACTCGTTTTATGGGATGATTATTCCCGGCATAGATTTAAAGACTGCAAACCGGATTTTACTTTTTATTCAGTTAAAGAATTTTCTCAATTGATCAAACAAACTATAAGATAATTCTGAAAAATTATAATGGTTGTCTTTGCGAATCAGCCAAAGGCAGATGAAGCAAACTCAAACCTTCAATTCTAAATCACTATCGAGATTTCTTCGAGCTTCGCATCTCGCTAAGACTTCTTCTAAACGATATTTCAGAAATCTCAATAAATAACTACTCAAAGATTTTAGTTTTGAAATGAATGTAACCTAATTGTTCTTCAGTACGTCATAATTGTGAACAAAAAGGAGCTAAAACATGAATACTGTTTTCAAATTTGGAGAAGATGTTGACGGATACAAAATAAGTGTTTTGAATGAGCGTGAGATTCGTGCTGCTGCCGGATTGTTATTCCTTATGATGTTTATTGCAATACTTATAGTAGTTTTCAAAGGCGATTTTGTGATGCTGAAATATGCAATCACAATTTTTCTTACAGATATATTAATCCGAGTTTTTATCAGCCCAAGGTACTCTCCTTTTTTAATTATCGGACGATTTATAGTTCGAAATCAAGTGCCGGAATATGTTGGTGCAGAACAGAAAAAGTTTGCATGGATTATTGGTGTAGCGCTTGCATCGGTAATGTTTATTCATATTGTAATTTTAAATGCACGCGGACCGATTGCCGGTTTAATCTGTTTAATCTGCCTTATCTTCTTATTCTTTGAAACAGCTTTTGGAATTTGTTTAGGTTGTAAAGTTTATTCATGGATATATAAAGAAAAAGCGCAATATTGTCCGGGCGAAGTTTGCGAAGTAAAGGACAGACAAGCGATTCAAAAAATATCGAAACCTCAGCTTCTTATTGTAGTCGGATTTATTTTATACATTTATTTTATGGCTGTTGCTTTTCATGAAGATTTTAGAAAAGAGACTTACGATCTCTTTGGATTGGAACCAACCAGTCAAACAAGCGATAAATAAATTTTCTATCGCAATTTTGTTTTTGTGATTTGAATTAGTGCTGTTCCAAAATAAAGTTATATTGTCTTTCCGTCCGTCAGCTGACGGATTATTTCGGAATTCTCTTTTCCGCATAATTTAGGTGTAGTTCAAATTACCACAAGTATGGATTAAGTCACTACAAATTTTGGGATTATAAGTCACTTGAAAATTTGTTATAATGTAATTGATTTTATATTCAGCAATTAGTTTTTACGAATTATGAAACGATCCATTAAATACTGTTTAAGATTGTTAGCTATCCCCCTTTCCTTTTTTATTTTTTCTTGCTCCTCAGAAGGTTTAATTGATTCCGGTGAAGAGTACATAAATTTCACAGCACATCAAATTCCTGGCTGCAACCGTAAAATAATGCTCGAAAAATCTGTTCAAAAAGATTCATGTTTCAGTTACACATTCCGTGATACACTTAAAATTAATTTTTGTGTAATCGGCAATTGCTGTCCGGATTCAAATAGATTTTTGGTTGATTACAAAATTAAATCCGATACAATAAATGTCATTGTTAATGATATTGCCCCAAATTTGTGCCGATGTATTTGTAATTATACTATCCAGACCAAAATAACCGGATTGACAAAAGAAAAATATTTATTCATCTGTTCCTACGAGAATATTGAATACAAAGAGATTGTTAAAAAATCGCTTTAGCATTTAACAAAAGAGAGTCACAAGCATCCAATGATTTAACTTTGCAATTTTATCTGTATTATTTTACAATATGACTTAAGTAGTGGAGAAATAATGAAAGTATTAATAATTGGAGCGACTGGAGGAACCGGAAAACAATTAGTAGAGCAAGCACTTGACCGCAATTATAATGTGACAGCATTTGTCCGCAAGCCATCGAAATTAAAAATTAAACACGATAGATTAAAAATCCTACAAGGCAACGTTCTTGATTTGGATTCATTAAATAAAGCTGTTGCTGGTCAAGATGTTGTTCTATGTGCATTAGGGCACAAACGCTGGCTGCACCCAACAAAAATACTTTCTGAAGGGACTAGAAATATCATAACCGCTATGGAAAAGAATAATTTAAAGCGTTTCATCTGCGAGACTTCACTTGGAATTGGAAACAGTTTTGGAAAGATGGGTTTATATTATACTTTTTTTGTTATCCCTTTTATTCTTCAATTTTATTTCTGGGATAAATACAGACAAGAAAAAATAATACAGTCAAGTAATTTGGATTGGACAATTGTCCGTCCCGGTGTTTTAACAAACGGATCTGCAAAAGGAAAATACAAACATGGCAGTAAAATCGGGAATTGGTTTTACACTGTAAAAATTTCTCGTGCCGATGTTGCTTCTTTTATGTTAGACCAGATTGAAGAGAAAACTTATCTAAATTCATCACCGGGTTTGTGCTGGTAATTTTTTAAGAAATATTTTTCAATGGTAATTAAATGAAATCTTTAGAAGAAAGTGTTGTTACAGCAATGGATGGAGCTGATGTAGAGTTATTTCAACATTTACCTTATTTAATGCAAGATTTTTGGGAGCTTGGTTCGTCACCGGAAAATATAATTGAATTAATTAAAAAGTATAAACCAGATTTTTCATCATTAAGAATTTTAGATTTGGGATGCGGTAAAGGAGCGGTGTCAATAAAAATTGCTGCTGCATTAAATTGTAATTGCTATGGCGTTGATGCGTTCGGTGAATTTATTGAAGAAGCTAAATTGAAAGCAGAAGAATTTGGCGTGAAAGACCTTTGCAAATTTGAAATCGGTGATATCAGAAAAAAAGCATGTGAGTTACAAGGTTTTGATGTTGTTATCTTAGGATCGATCGGACCAGTCCTAGGAAATTATTTTGAAACACTTTCAATCCTGAAAAAAGTAATTGTTGAAAACGGAATTATAATTATAGACGACGGATACTTTGAGGATGAAAGTAAAGATGTTCATCCGTTAGTTCAAAAAAAATCTGAAGTATATAACCAGATAAAGGAAGCCGGCATGAAAATATTGTTTGAAGGGATTGCTGTACCGGAGGAAATTACTAAATCTAATCTGCATTTCTATGAAAAACTTAATCAAAGAAGCGAAGAACTTATACACAAATTTCCGCACAAAAAGGAAATCTTTATTAACTATCTTGAAAAACAGCGAGAAGAAAATTTATTTTTAGAACAAAAAATTACATGCGCAACATTTGTGATCGGAAATAATTAGGAATACCTACACACCAGATTTTCCACTTGAACATATTCATTGATTAATATAATTTCACTCGGTCTCTTTATTAACTGAGAGATAATTAATGTTTACAAATCGCTCTTTGATAATAATCATTATGCTGACAGCGATACCGATAAAAGCCCAGACTTATTCTTCGACCAATCATCACATCGAATATTCCATTGAATTAAACCAAATCAAAGAGGAAAATTTAATTCCTAAAGTACATTCAGGCGCAACTCACTTCACTATTCCGGTGCCGCTGTTGATTTTCGCATTAAAAACATTCCAGATGCTTATGACGTTGAATCCGTTGCATTTTTAATTCGTGAAAGGTTAACTAAAGATTATCAAATTATTCTTGAATCAACTCACATTCACATCGAATATCATCCATCTTTCTAATCGTCGCTCTGAATTCATCGAAGAGTCTATTCTCAACAACCAACCACTGACCACTAATCACCAACCACCAATATCCCTATTGCTCTTTTAAACATATTCTACTAATTTCCATACGCCCACGTAACAAAGTTAGATTAAGCTGTTGAGCTTAATTCTGATTTTTCCCCAAGCTCACTTTGACATAAATTTTTAAATAATTAGATGTGAGTGATAGCAAGCGTAAAAGTTTATTTTTTCAAAATAATCAAAGGAAATGCAATCCATACAAGGATAATAATAATGTTGGTGTAAGCTATCATATATTTTTTTGCCTCAACTTCGGATAAAACACTTA
>Ga0194126_10002506_pt1 | contig 29727 bp, 31 predicted proteins | sample TA2KigC150mmetaG_FD_148641 | JGI IMG/M metagenome (GOLD analysis project Ga0194126, IMG submission 148641) | Freshwater microbial communities from Lake Tanganyika, Tanzania - TA2015035 Kigoma Deep Cast 150m | ecosystem: Environmental > Aquatic > Freshwater > Lake | place: Tanzania: Lake... | reverse complement strand
CACTGCTTCCTACGTTTGCCCGTTTGTGGGTCAATCCCCAGATTCAGAACTATGGTATAACTACCCTTGTATCGCTTGATTATCGAGCCTCTCATTGCTAACTCCCTTCCTCTCGTACTATTTCTTCGGTGAATGGTGTTCCCGTTTTATCGCTCGTGGCATTGTTGTCTTGCTGGAGGCGTGCTTCTTCCTCTGTAAATTCGTCCCACGCCATTGTCAGCCGTTGAGGGCCCAAAATCGCTTTCATTTGTGAAAACATCCATTTTGCCATCAGTATGCCAAAGTCTTTACCTCTCATCCCCTCAGCAAGCACCTTAGCCAGAACATCTTGCTGTGTACTCAGCCATTCCGGCGCATGCTTCGGTAGCCTATGGTTAATTTCCTTCATCACAACATCTGGTAGTGAGTTTTTAGCCACCCACTTAGTCATCTGTCGCCGGCTCGGAGCTGAGTTGAGACCAAAATTCTGCCTCACCATTTCCGCAACCCTGTCCCAAGAGTGCCCCTCCATCTTCTTCTGCACAGCGAACAAACGAATCTCTACTGGATACTTCTTTGGCATAAGCACCCCCTTTTGAGAACTATCAGTATAATTATACTTCCCATTTTGAATTTTGTCAAGATTTTAGAAACACTAAACCGAAATAAATATTGACAAAAGAGAACTATAGTGATAAACTAGAATTATATAGGATGATAGGAAAGGCGATGTGTAATATGGGGGAATTACCAGAGGGGAAATTACTTTTAAGCGTTAGAGACTGCGTACCCATTCTTGGCGTATCTAGAAACTTAATTTACGCAGCTTGTCACCGAGGGGAACTCCCAACGCTAAGAATCGGTCGCAGGTTGTTGATACCACGCCGCGCTCTGGAGAAATTGCTTTCAGAAGCCAAGCCACTGAACCTTACACAGGCATGTAAGTAGCAGGATATCGGTTAGAAGGTGCTTATGTGTTACATTTCTGAACTATGCGTGCCGGTAGCTGGAAACGAGGGGGGGATGGAGTTCAAAGTAGGGTTAACGGGATGAAGATTTTGACAGGTAGAGGCATCAAAAACTTCAGGGAAGCTGCTGAGCTGGCCTTTCGTGAGGCCGGGGCAGATGATTTATCTCTTTTGGTTGCTGACCTATTTGAGTCGGCAGATGCCACCAAGCTCCGTTCTGAAGCCGAGAGGAATATTATGGCTGCGATTCGAGGCAGGTATCGAGGAAATCCCAGCTGGGATGGTAAGCAGTGGTATGTACCTGTTCCGAAGCCCGGTTACGATACCAGGGGCACTCCACACATGACAATTGAGCTGAAAACATACCTCGTGGCAGCAGGAGAAGTGGAGACCACCGACCGTTATTATCCGGTGACGCTGGTTGGCCCCATCGGTAAGTTGGACACGCTGATTATCCCTATTGTGTTGCTCCAGGCTATCCTCGATGATGACCTCGGCTGCTTTGCCGTATTAGCCAGAAGCGCTGGCAACACTACCAGGGAAATACCCGGATTCAAACCAGTGCAGCTTGCTGATGATTTTGTTGCCCGACTTTCAGATGTACTGAAACGCAAATCAGTGGCCGCATGGCTTGAGGAATTTGGCTCCCAGGGAAGGAGCATAAGGCCTCTGGTCATTGGTACTTTGCTGGGCTTGCAGTCTATGGGCGCGACAAAAGCTCTGCCACTTGGCCAGCAGCAGTGGACTTATGAGCTGCTGCTAAGCGCTCTAGAAGCAATGGCGTATCAGGTAAGCGAGGCCAAGGTGATAGTCGCCCGCGCCGTGCCGTATCTAAGGGCCGACCAGACGCTGGAGGATGCGATACGCGTCATCCTGCAAAACGAAACGAAGGGAGGGTAATGATGGCAAACGAATTCACAGCGGAAGAACTAAAAGAGGTTATCAGGGCAGCTCGCATCTTCAACCCCGGTTTCAGTGAAGAGCAGTTCCAAAGCCTGGTCGAATTGGAGAAACACGTCGGAGACCCTGTCTACCTTGAAACTGTAAGGGGTCTTACGAAGCTCGAAAGAGAAAAGGGTATACCCTTGAGCCAGGCCTTGGAGACGCATGATCGGCTGCTACGAGAGAATGAGGAACTGGGGCAGAAGAACGCGGCTTATAAGACGAACCTAGAAGCACTAGAAGGGCGTCTAAAGGCAACGGAGGAGAAATACAGAGAGGTCATGAAGGCGATTCAGAACTCGGTGACACAACTGGAGGAACTAAGGCGTGAGCAAGCAAGGGAAGAAAAGGCGCTGGCAGCTTTCAAAAAGAGGGCGATAGAAGAGAAGGAGCGCATCGATGAAGAGCTGGCCGAATATCGACAAAAGGCTGATGTTACCGAGGCAGAGATCACCGTTGCCGGGCAAGCAAAGGCGGAGGTGACGAAACATGGTTTCACCCTTGAGCTGGCTCTTGATATGGCCGCAGAGTTTGCTAGTTATTCGAATGCTCGAGAAAGGCTAGCTGAGGCACTGAAGAAATATGGGAAGCTCACCAGCTGTATAGCCGCACTTGAAACTGATATCAAGACCCTCGGCGAAAACCGACGACATATGGAGGATATCCTATCCCATCTGGAGCAGGAGCGAGCCCAACACGAGGCATTCTTATCTCAGCTAAAAACTGAGATAGCTGAGAAAGGTGAGTTGGTAGGCTTTTATCATCGCTATGTCCACCTGCGATCACTTATTGAATATCTTGGCGGCAGTAATCATTTAACCTTCCACCACTGCGTGTGGTGCGGAGCTCTCTTCTGGGTCATTCGTCCAGGCAATGTACCAAGGAGCATCTGTAGGTGCCCCTGGTGTAACCTTGCTTTTGTCGAGGCTGACAAAAACGCCTATGCGGCTGTGGCCCAGCCGTCTGGCGTACCACTGAAGTTGCTGCCGTGAGGATTGATATGGCAAGGAAGAAAGCGGCAAAGAAAAAGTCAACTGAATTTTCGCTGGACTGCTCTTGTGGGGAAAAGGCCCGCATCTCCGAGCTGGAGAGGGGCTATATGGCCCATTGTTTGAGTTGTGGGGCGATAACCTTCTTTGACAATCCGCAACTTTTGGAGCGGCTCCGACTTGGCGGCACGCTATGCCATCACCCATTAGAAAAGAAGCCTTGCCGTGGCGGACATACCACTTGGTGTTCCTTTTGCCGGATACGGACATTCTATTATGACAGTGGAGGAGCAAGATAGACATGACTTTGCCACTCAGGCCAGATAGAGGTGGGTTTCTTCGCCCTTTTGGCTGTGGCTGGTTTATCCGGGAGTTTTTGTTGGGGCACGGACCTGAAGGCAGCCCCAAAATAGACCCTGATATCGGAGCCTGTCAGGAGGACATCTTCTACCACTACAAGAAGTCGATCCACAAAGCCTATGCTAATGACGCCATAGCCTGGGAAAACGAGGAGAGGATCAAGGAGGGCAAGCCTATCTATAACGAAGAAGAATATACTGAGCGCTTTGAATACCTCATGAGTCGAATACCATACAAGTTGGTCAAGTGCCGCTACCACAGCTTCCAGAGGTACTTCCACTGGCTCAAACAGTTGCAATGGGTTAAATTTGCCGGCAAAGAGGAAGTGGCAGCAATGCAAGACTATTATCCAGAAGCACCGCCTCGTAGATACTACCGATTAACTGAGAAGGGGATAAATGCTCCCGATTACCAGTGGTCAAATCCACAGCTCACCCTTTATCCTGAGCGACCGCTACAATACTTCAGAGAGAAAAGAAGACAGCGTAAATATGCAAAGAAAACGCCGACAAAGAGCCGCAGAGCGCGAGTCTCCTAGAGAAACCAAGAAATAAACCAAAGCGATTTGGAGCGATTTGGGGAGCCGAGAATCAAGCCATGCATTTTTCGGCTGTTTTACCGCGTCAGGCTTTCCACCTTCTGCTCCAGTGCCTTGATCCGATGCAGTAGATCCCTTTCAGCTCTTAGCCCCTGAAGGATAAGGTTTCTGGCTAAAGTAGTGGAACCAACGCCAGCCCTTTGGGCAGCATCTCTCAGCTCTTTGAGTTCCTCTCCGCTGAGACGCAGGGCTAAATAAGAGGAGCGCCTCTGGCGTTTGTGCTGCACAGTTCCCTCATATCCCTCAGCCAATGGGCTGTGCTTTTGCCAGTATTCCTCTTCCTCTTCAACAGAGGTAAATCTGGGGTTTGGATACTGCTCTTTCATTTCCTTCATTCTAATCACCTAACTTTTTACGATAGTGATGTTTCTCCTTCTCAGTCATTGCCCTGGCGGTTATCGGTCTAAAGACTTGTCCAGAAAGTCGCTCCAAGACCACCATTATCATCGCTCCGCCCTCAGTTTTGCCATAAAGAATATATCTGCCTTGTCTCCCTCTGAAAGAGATATGCTCACCGAAGCATATATACTCAATATCCACCGGGCTTAAGCCATGTCGTGAAATGTGCTCAATATTGGCATCATCCCAATGAAGACAACTTATCTTCACTCAACCTCCGGTCTGCTGTATAGTATCACATTGTGATACTTTAGTCAAGGTCTGCCTACTTGCTCCTTGTAGCCCCCGTCAGCTTAAGCGAAGAATCTTTTTGCCTAAAAACTGCTAGCCCTGAAGGGAGGGATTATCTAGCTAGGTTATCAGCTAAAACTTTAGCTCATTTTGTTCAATAATGAAGCTAAACAAACGCAAAGGCAAAGGTATGGCAACAAGCTGGAGACAGGTAGCTTTAGAGGCGAAGCTATACCGCTATCAGACTGATAGCTATGAGCTATTTACCGATTGGCTTAATCGGCTTGGCTACAAGGTAAGCCTCGATGAGGTCAAAGCCGAAGCTAGCCGAATACTCCAAGACGGCAGAGACAAGCCACAAGACGGAGCAAGCTACTTTATCTGGCTGTGGCTGAACCGAGCTAAAGCACCTTAACAACCGAATAGGCTTAAAGCCAGAGCGCTTGCCTTCAAGGTAAGGCAAGGCAATATAAATCCCTAGCCAGCCGACACCAGCTAGGGAAATCTAGCCTTGCCTCGAATGGAGGCATGATGGAGCTAGATTGGCAAAAGTATATCGAGATAGCCGACAAGTTTCAACACAAGGCGAAGGCAGCCGATAGAGAGGACTTGAGACAGGACATCATCTTAAGGCTCGCCGAAGTAGCCTCTAACAACGGTCATAAGCCCTTCACCGAAGGCGGTATGGTCAGAGTAGCCAGCTATACGGTTATGGCTTACTGGCGGGACTTGATGCGAAAGCCGACTATATTAAGCCTCAACGATGAGCTATCAGACGGAGACGGAGACACAACCGAGCTTTGGCAGACCCTAGCCGATGATAAAGCTATTGACCTAGAGGCTTGGCTTGATGCCAAGCGGTGGCTGTTAGGCTGCCCCAAAAGGTTAGTCAAGATTGCCTATAAGAGGTATGTCGGCAAGCCACTGGATTATAAGGAAAAGATGTATTTGAGCCGACATCGGCAAAAAGAGCTAAAAAAATATCAAATAGCCTTGGCATGATGTTACCTTTCAGCCCTCTTTTGGAACTATATAGGTAGAGGCAGAAGCTACTGCCAGCGGTTTGCGGAGTAGCCAGTAGCCTTAATAAGAATGACGCTCTACCGTCAAGCGTCTGAAACAAGGGGGGTGATTTAAGACGGAACAACTTAATATCGAAGGCAGGCGTTCTGGTTCGGGCTTTGTGTGCCATAAGGAAAGGCTTGTAAGTGCTCTGTCCAGAGCTACCGCCGAAAGAACAGTCCTCTTTGACGAGGATATTACCATCGGGCGGAAAGGCTTTTTAAGCTACCTTAAAGCTCTAGCTGGCTCAAATATCGTCAAGATAGTGCCAGCTTCCGCTAGTGCTAGCGGATTGCAGGCTAACGGTAAAGGCTTAAGGGTAGTCTGTGGCAATCATCAAAGCTATATCACAGATGGAGCTTGGCTAAAGGACAAAACGCTTTTCACTTTTTGCCAAGTCCGAGTAAGCCCAAGCTACGCTGTTATGCCTAATCTCGGCGGTAATGAGCTAGCCGATGCCTTGTCAAGGGTGCTGCCGTTTACCGACGCCGACGACGCTAGACCAGTTCTCCAATGCGTCAAGGTAGTCCAAAAAGAGGGTAAGCTAACCTTGATAGCTGCCGATGGCTTTACGCTTGGAGAGCTTAGCCTTGACTTTGAGGCTGGAGAGGCTGAAGCCTTAATCAATAGAGACGATGTTAAGGCAATAATACCAGCCTTAAGGAAAGCCAAACGAGTCAAGATTAGCTTCGAGCAGAAGCCAGACAGCGACCCCGATGTATCGGGGCTTGCCAAGTCGCTAGTCGTTGATACCGAGCTAATCAAGTATAGCTTGCCAAGCCAAGAGGGTAGCTATCCTGATTATAACAAGGTATTTCCCAGCGAATTTATCGCTAGTGCTAGCTTTGACACCAAAGAGATGGTCAAGGCTTGTCAAAGCCTATTGGCTATCTGGTTTGACGATAACACCAAAGGGCTTTATAGACCTTTAACCTTAACCGTAGCCGATAACAAGGTTACCATCGAGGCTAAAGAGGATAGAGGCTCAATGGCAATATCAGCCGAAACCAGTGGAGAGGCAAAGATAGCGGTAGCTGGAAACTACCTGATAAAAGCCTTGAGGGCTTGTGGTGGCATAGCCGAAGTGAAGCTGACAAGTCCACAATCGCCCATAACCTTGTCCGTTGATGGTTACCGATGCTTGGTTATGCCGATGCGCTTACCTGAAAGCAAGGCTGTGGCTGTGGCTGAAGCGGTAGCTGGAGAAGCAGAGGCGAAGGTAGAGACAGAGACAGAGATAAAGGCTAAAGGCAAACCGAAGCGTAAAGGCAAAGGCAAGAGGCAACCTAAAGCAGAGCCTGAAGTTGAGCCAGAAGAGGTAACCGAGTCTGAAGAGGACAGAGAGCCTGTAGCCGTAGCTTAAACAGAGCCAACTAGAACGCAAAGCCGAAAAGAAGACCAACGCAAAAAGCGGGGGAGCGACCCCCGCTTTTTGCTTTTTACGAGGCCAGAAAGGGACAAGATGGCTATCGTTTATCAATGTGACCGAGTTAACAAGGACTTTATACAGCTAGAACAGGGTACTGTAAGCGTAACTTACAGGTGCGCCAATACCAGGAAATGCTACTGGCGATGTCAGGAATGCCTTAAGGGGCATCAGATATGCTCTCCAAGATGTCCCGACTACCTGTCAGTAGCCAAAGTCAAGAGGCTAGCCAGAGAGAAGAATAGATAAACCAGCAAAGGGAAAGGTTGAGGGTGGGAAACATAAAGTGACCTACCCTCTATTTTTGCCTAAATCCAGAGATAAAGGAGGTGATTAAGAATGTTTGACTACCTGTGCCGGAGGGTCAGACCGTCTACGGACTCTATTCAGGTAATGCTCGATAGAGAGCTGTCTGAGCTGGTGTCCCGAATACAGGGCGATAGCCCGGACGATGACATGGCGAGGCTGTGTCAAGAAATTGACCGAGGCTCTGTGTGGCTGGGAAAGGCCGTCAGAGCTGGAGGTATGGCCTTTGTCGATAGCTACAGAGACAGCTATCCCGATGTGCCTGAGGAGCTATGGTCTATCTTTCGGGTGTGGAGCGTTGCCGGCGTATTGGTAGTGCTTCGCCTTGTCGAACGTGAGCTTGAAGCTGATGACTTAGCTCGAAGGCTTGGAATGCTAGACGAGACGAAAGAGTAATAAAGGCGATATCCTGGTCATTGCTTGATTTTCGGCCTGTCTAGTGACTAAAAGGGTGTGGGGATTTTTGAATCCCCACACCCTTTTTTATTCACTTTGTCGCCTAACTTCGGAAGCTCATCAGGCAAGTTTCACAATATAACAGAAATATGTTATAGCCGCCTCTGCGTGGTTTTCCATTATCGAGAACCGTTGATGCCATTTTGAGCCGTCAGGACGGCCACAGTGGAGATGACCTGTATGTTTCTTGGCACCCCGCGGCTGATTAACAGCTTACACTAAACCAAACAATGACTGCACTTGCATCATTGATTGAACAATGCAGGCTATTGTGTGATTCTTGCCAGCTGTGTTAAACTTCCAGTTGAACGAATGAAAGGAGGTATTAGAGATGGAGGCAAAGAAGGAGTGGCAACGCCAGTTAACCATCCTGATAATATCCTTCCTTGCTGGCTATTTTGGTCTGGACCGTTTCTACCGCGGACAAATCGGATGGGGTGTCATAAAGCTGATAACGGTTGGAGGCGCGGGAATTTGGTATCTGGTTGATGTGGCTATCGCTGCATATAGATTGGGGAAGCTCGGCTAATCCGGGAAGATTAAGTAAGAGATTGGTGGCTTCTTAAACCATAAAAGGCGTCTCACTGAACTTTTTAGACTTTAGTTCATCCAACAAATTTCGTCAACAACACATCATTTACACAGTCAGCTTGGCTCTCTCCCTAAATCTTTCGTATGGTGTTTGGCCATCTAGAACTGCATGCGGCCTGATATTATCTCACCACCTCAGAAGGTGACCTTCTTATCTCACAACATTCTGTGTTTTTAGTGCCCCCTTGCATTCGGGACAGATTCGGCTAGTTGAGTCGAAAAGATACTCCTCTCCACACTTTTCACATTTCAAAATCTTCACTTCCTTCCGCTCTGGCTCTTCTTTTTTCTCCATCGTTAACCACCTCTTTAGTTTGTGATATTCAGTGCCCTCGCTTTTTCAAAATCGAGTGCCCAACCAAAAGTATAGACAAACCGGCAGGGGCGCAAGGATTCTTCGGCATTCTGCTGCCCCTCCTGTTTTGTTGTCTTCGGACATATGGTCCAATATGGGGAGCTTCGCAGTTGAGGCGGTAGCAAAGTGGTCTGCATCGCACCTGCCCAACAAGGAGCCCGTGCACCGTCGTTTGCGCAAACTGATTGGGAATCTCACCCGGCTCTCACAGACGCTGCAGAAAGTTGTCCAAATGCCACAACCTCCCCAGTAAAACAAAGCCTCGCTTTGCAGCTATTGGTGCTAGATGCGAATTGAAAGGCAGGTTACCGTCCTCTTTACACCCGATATAGGGTGTATCCTGTTGGTAAGTAAGCCCCCAATGGCATTGAAGTCATCGTGCTCTACAACAGCGATAATATCGTAGGGGCCAGTTACAAGGTCAACCGATTTTATCTCCTTCGCCCCCTGATCTCGTAGAGCCGCAACTACGTCTTTGGTCTTACCAACCTCTGTCTCAATAAGCACAAAAGCCCTGGCTGTCATGGTCTCACCTCCCTCTAGCCCAGATTTAAGCCCTTTCTTTCACTCCTGAGGCTTCACTGATTGGTCAGCTACACAACAAATGGCCAGCTGAAAAATAAAAAGGACACTGGCAACCACGAAACAGCAATTCCAGTGCCCTTCATCCTCCATCTCCTCTAATCCACGCATGCCATGTCCGGCGTTTACTTCGTGTGTTGTGCCTCTAATATAGTCTTGCGCCCGGGGCTTTGTCAATGCGATAAATGAATCACGAAGCAATGAGGGTACAGGACGTACTGACGATCGCTAATTCAATTGAACATTCTGGACGAAGGTGACCTGCCGAACATACAGGCGATCGTCATTACTAGTTGCCAGCACTATTGAAATCCTATTGGGGGTACGTTTATCTCTTCTTCTGCTTTGCCTTTTGTGCTTTCTTTTCTAATACTTGCTTCTTGGGTTTTTTCACGTTTTTTCTTCCTTTAGTACCCATCTTTTACCCCCATCTTTAATTTCTTCTCATAGTGACCTGCTCATTTTGCCCACATTCGCTTTAGGTTGAATTATAATCTTTTCCCGATTGCTGTCAATGGTGTCAAGCGTTCAGCTTTTCTGCTCCGTCGTATAGCAGTAGATTGCATAAATCTCCCTTTTGCTATGGCCAGATAATATTCCAGGCTTGTGTGTTCCCAGTCGCCTAACTTGGTGGTTACGCTAACACACACATTGCGAAATGTAATTAGTAACAAGTAAAATGAAAGCAGGCTTGCGATAACTAAATATTTATAGGATGGTTGATGGGTGGAAGGAAACAAAGTTCAGAGCCTGCGCCGCATTGTGAAGATAAGATGTCCCAACTGCGGTTATACTTGGACACACACCATTCCCAAAGGTATACCGGTTCCCAAATTTCGTTGTCCGCGGTGCGGATGGCTCTACGCTAAACCTTGCTAAATACACGAGGCACGTAACAAGAGCCACATAGTAGAGGGGGTGATGGGGATGCCCTTCTGGGTTGTTGAGAACATAAAATATGACTATGCCATGATACACAGGGCAGAGTGTTGGTGCTGCCAGAGTGGGCGAGACCCCTGGCATGGTCGCTCGAGATGTTGGTACGGACCCTTTATAACGTATGAAGAGGCAGAAGTCCAGGCTAAAAAGACCGGCAGACTTATTGACAGTTGCGGGCGGTGCAATCCCCAGTCTCCTAAATAGACCAAAGTTCTTCTCACTAGACTAATTGGATAATCGTTACATGAACGAGTCTTTCTCGACAGTTTGTCTGGGTGATTACTGCCTACTAAGAACGTGGCTTACCACCTCGATACCGTCCACCCGGCCTTCCACCACCTCGCCATCCTTCACGGCGAGGCCTAGCCTCATTAACGGTGATCGTTTGCCCCTTCAGCTCCTTGCCTTTGAGGCCATTAATGGCGGCCTGGGCTTCAGCTTTGGCGGGCATCTCTACGAATCCGAATCCCCTAGGGAGGCCACTATACCTATCCTTGGGAATGTTCACTGATGTAACCTGCCCGAAAGCCTTGAATGCTTCCCGCAATTCCTGCTCTGTGACCTCGCGGGATAGATTGCCGACATAAATATTCATCCCCACATTCCTCTATCCGTCATAAGTATATTCCGGAAATGAGAGGACTTGCAAGCAGAGACCATGTAAAGTCAGCAGTAAAACGCCTTCCTTGCTAGCCAGTCCCTATGTCACAAGTAACGAACTCCCGCTACATCGAGGTAACAAGTCGCCCTTAAGTGCAACGCTAGACTGTCGGGCTGACAATAGTAACCATAAGCCACTCCAAATCCGCTAGCAAAGCAACTTATTCTTTCAGTCCTATGCTAAGGTTAACCCACCATTTTCTGTAGGCGTACTGGTGCACTTTGCAGTGGAAAGATTTGCCACAGCCAGGGCTAGGACAGTTAGCAACATCCAATAGGCTCCAACCAGGGTGAGTTTCATAGAATTTCCTTATGGCTTCGCTTTCCTGTTCGCTTCGCTTCGAAGGCTCTTCATTCACTGCTCTCTCCGAATCCACCGGCTAGGCTACATGTTGGCATCAAGTACCATCTCTCGGGAGTTATCATAACATGATAACTCAGGGTGCTATTAGCCACGCTGGTAACACTTCGCTACATTGTGCAACAGAAGCGGCAGGTGCAAGGAGCTAATGAAAAAAGGTGCTGCAAAGAGCCGCCACGGTTCTTGATGAAAACTCCAGATGAAGTGGGAAAGGCATCAGTGTCATCCGCACAACGTTGGTCAAAAGTAGACACCTTTTCTAATCAATCTCTTCCAGTTTGTTGAGCCTTATTCTTGTTTTGCTGCCGATCAGCGGCCATTGGTCCTTGAGCTGTAATAGCAGGCGTTCGTTCAGCAAATCCTCGACGCAAGGTGAATCAACACTGTAAACCTGCTTCATAACACCCAATGTGAACTCGAGCAGACAATCATTAACATTCGTGATTTGTTTTTGTGCTTTCATCTGGCCGATTTTTAATGGATTGTTGATTCTGCCTTTTAGATTGATCTTCCTCTTGCCTCGCGCCAATCCTACATATACAGAATTCTGTTTAAGTGTTTCCAGTTCACCGTTATACAAGGACTTAAAGAAACCACTTTTGGCAATTGGGTCAAAGACTCTGGCAAAAGAGCTCTGTTTGAAGCTATGAGAGAACACATGTTCCAGAATCCTTGTTTCCCATTCCTGTTCCATTCTCCCATCACAAAGTGAATGCCACAAGAAATCCTCAAGCAGGAAAGCTTTCCCTATTTCCTCTATAGCAAGAACGGATAAGAAATAAGCAGAGGGGTAAGACTGGTTCTTGAAAAGCAAAATGGAATCAAAGTGCAATCTAAGCCCATTTTCAAATGATAAGCCAGCCATCTTGTCAACCTTGTTTAGATTTATTCCGCCCATTCTCCTATTTCTCCAGTGGGTGTAAGGTTTCAACTAGCACCGTGAGCATAACAAAGGCTTGCCGTTGAGCCGCGTTTGGGAAACGCATGCGGTTATTCTCGATTGATCTTGCAGTGTCGTATGCATGAGCAGATGACCACCAGTGAACCAACAATCAGGAGAACGAAGGCCACAATGCTTCTAGTCCCTACACATTCAACTAATGGGGACAGGAGACTAGGAACACCGGGCGAAAAGACTATCAATGCCAGACCTGCTCCAAAAGCTAGGTTGTTATTAGAATGCTTTGCCTCTCTCTCTAGCATCTTCTCTATTCGGGCAAGACGAGCATCTGTATTGCTTTCTGACATACTTCACCTCCATCTTAAGCATACCATAACTAAGCAACAGACCGTATTTGAGGAACAGCATGAAAAATCATCGAAGGGAGCTTCCACAGAGCTCCAGTATGGCCTTGTCGTCCTATGAACTCCTCACAGCGATTCATCAGCAGGAGACGTACCGTTGGTAGTATCGTCCCCATCTTGTTGGTCGCGGTGTTGGTAATGTTCATTCGGAGTAAACACCCAGCTGACTATCTCATTGACATAGCTTTCTCTGCGGATTGGTAGCGGAGCTCGATTGAAACTCTGGATTATACAACACACTGAAAAGTCAGCATCTGCGAGAATGCGAACGTCCTCTCGAAGAGATTCTACCATTTCTCCGAAGACATCAGACGTAACCTCCATCCTTTCAATCCCGAATAGGAATTCATGTGCAATACGGTTTCGCGCCTCTCTCGCCTTGTTAAGTGCTGGCAACATGTGTTTTTTGAAATCCTCGATGAGGAATTGAGGGGTGTGCTTCGGGAATCCGGATATTATAACCTCGCCAAGAGGGCGCTTCAGTTTAGTCTCAAGAAATTCGTTCAGCTTGTTTTCATCTAAAGAAGCGAATTTACCCGAGGTATATGCCGAGCGAACATCCAGTGCAGCGGCGACTACTCTTAGGTTTCTCTCGAAGTGCTGAGCAACATAAAGTGCACGTCCGCACGTGGTAAAGAAGGCGGGGTCGAGGTCCCGTATCGAGTCAATGTCAATGAGTGGGTTGTCATACATTGCTGTTCTGCAGAGCTAAATAATGCCTATTGCAGCTTATCGAAATCGGGCATCATTTTAAACATATTCACTGCTATAGCGCATGCATTTCTCATTGGTGTGCGCATTATAATGCCCTGAGCAACAAGCCACAAGCCGATGTCCGGAGGGGGTCAATTCGCAACTTCTGCCATAGAATAACAAAACCGAGGATTGTGCAGCCTAGTTTCACCCTGAATATCTATAGTATTGGTGTATAATAGATGATAACGTCAGCATTACGGGAGTCGATATGGTTAGGCGACTTATTACCCTGACTTGTGAAATCTGTGGCAAGAAGTTCGAAGCCCGCGCACGCCGAAAGAGCGTACACCCGAGAATGTGCAGAGAACCTCAGACGTAGAGGCCTTGGACCAGCACAGATCACGAGAGGAACTTCTGCCAAAGCTCCCTACAGCAATGCCCAAGCGAAAGAGATCTGCTGGGAACAAGCCGAAAAATATCTTGCCTACTATCTAAAAAGATTCAACAGATTTCGAGCATACGATGGTGTGACGCCATCCGACTTGGATCGGATAACCGATGAAGACAGGCAATTAGCCAACAAGATCGCGGCCAGAATGTCGGCCAAGACATGGGCACAAATTACCGACACTGATAAGTCTATTGCGAAAATCGGTGACTGGGACTTGCTCAACATGGATGACCAAGAATGGCAGAGTCGTAAAGGAGTTGATCGTGATGTTCTTACTGCCTTGTTAATGCACCCCGGCATAGGTGTCGCTAGACTCACCAAAGCACTACACCGGAAACGGCCAAAACTGATCCCCATTTGTGATAGCGTAGTTCAAAACGCACTAGGAGTTTGTGCTGGTAACAAGGCTGACAGAATCATCGCCTGCATGGACCAGTTTCGAATAGTTGGCCGGAAGCATATGTCGAGATTGCAGGAGCTTCAGGAACTATCAAAGCAACTGCAGGCTGAAATGACAGAACTGCGGATACTGGAGCTTTTATATTGGGTCCAGTTTGGGCCGTTTCCACCAACTAGCCAAAAGGACTGAATTGTCGCTCAATTCAGCAAGATTGCACTTAAGTCAGTAAAGTGCGATCTGGTATTTTGTTAGCTATAGACAGCTAAGAAAAAACGCCAGATATTGATTCCATCGTAGCACAGTGTTAAGATAGTTCTGCTGAATTCGCTAATCAAGTGACTGTCAGAAGCACGCTGGGGGATGCATGATGCCAAAGTTTGAGGTGCTGGATGAACTGATTGCCAAGAAAGCTTCCGAGTTTGCTGACCAAATCAAAGCCGCTGCTGCAATGGCAGACAAAGAAGAGGAAATTCGCATCGAAGCAGAGAAGCAGCTTGCTTTTATACAGAAGGAAGCAGGTATTAAGCTTGAGGGCAGGCACGAGTTCACGGTAGCTAGTGGGCGAATCGATTCGGTTTATGACCGGGTCATCATCGAGTATAAGAAACCGCGAGATCCTTCAACTCGTATTGGTCCAACAGTAGACTCGCCCGGAAGCAAAAAGGTAATTGAGCAAATCAAAAAGCGTTTCTACGATATGCGGAGTCAATTCCGGCAGCCGCTAAACACCCTGTTCGGCGTCGGCCTAGATGGTAATCACTTTGTCTTCATCCGCTACAGGGATGAAAAATGGCAAATCCAAGAACCAGTTGAGGTTAACAGGTACTCTACTGAACGGTTTCTCTGGGCTTTATTCAATCTGGGAACGAAAGGGAAGCCCTATTCCGCGGATTATCTAGCTGGGGACTTTGGCTCCGAGGCGAAGTTAGCCCAAGATGGAATCCGTATTCTGTATGATGCGATCTCGCATGCCAGTCATCCTAAGGCGCAGACCTTTTTCAAACAATGGAAGATTCTCTTCGGTGAGGTATGCGGTTACGATGTCGAGAGACCGTCTGACAAACTATCAAAGCTGGCTGAATCCTATGGCATACGGGGGGACAGTCTCAGACCTGCCGAGCTTCTTTTCGCATTGCATACTTATTATGCCCTATTCATGAAGCTTTTAGCCTCCGAAATCGTTGCGTTCTTCCACAAACTGCCAACGCCACTGCAGAAAATGATGCAGTCTGAAACAGGCAACAAGTTGAAACGCGAGATGGAGGAATTGGAAGCCGGCAGCATCTTCCGTCACCTGAATATTACCAATTTTTTGGAAGGCGATCTGTTTGCCTGGTACACATCAATTTGGTCTGATGATATTGAGAGGCTTGTTCGTGGTATGGTAGCGAGATTGGACGACTACAATCCCGGCACTCTTTCTGAGGAGCCTGCGGGTAGCCGCGACTTGCTTAAAAAGCTCTATCAGCAGCTCTTCCCAAAGAGTGTTCGCCATGACCTGGGAGAATATTTCACCCCTGACTGGTTGGCGGAACATGTGCTTAATGAGGTGGGTTATGAAGGAGACCCTGACAAACGACTTCTCGACCCAGCCTGTGGCTCAGGGACTTTTCTGGTTATGGCCATAAACCGCATCCGACGGTGGTATGACCAGAACCGCGAAACATGCTACTTCGGCGAGGCTGAACTGGGCCGCAAAATCTTGTCAAACATCATTGGTTTTGACCTTAACCCGCTCGCCGTTATGGCTGCTCGCACCAATTACCTCATCGCCATCCGCGATCTCCTCAGCCACGTAAGTAAGGTCGAGATTCCGGTATATCTCTGCGACTCGGTTATGACGCCATCGGAGTATGGTGGACTATTTGCCGGAAGATTAGGTGTAGCGAAAGAATTAAAGACGGCACCCACCACATTCATTATCCCTACTGAGATTGCTTCAAATCGTGAGATTGTTGCAAGGTACACCGAGCAATTAGAATTGTGTGTTCGGAACGGTTACAGTGCAGAGGAATTCATAACCCGTTGTCATGATGAGAAAATACCAATAAGCGAGGTGCAACTCCACCGTGAATTATACAATGAGCTTGTAAATCTGGACAAAGCTAATAAGAACGGAGTCTGGGCACGGATAATTAAGAATGCATTTGCGCCATTATTTGTTGAACGCGTTGATTACATAGCCGGTAATCCACCCTGGGTACGATGGGGTTATCTGCCAAAGTCATATCGGGAAGATACTGCACATTTATGGCAAGACTATGGACTCTTCACCAAACGTGGTATTGAATCACGTATGGGTACTGCCGAACTCGATCTTTCTATGCTTTTCACCTACGTAAGCGCAGATGTGTTTCTCAAAGATCGTGACTCCAGACTGGGATTCCTAATAACAAAAGAAGTTTTTAAAAGCAAAGGAGCAGCAGAAGGATTTCGGCGATTCTCCGTGCCGGGGAAGAACCTTAATCTTCGCCCGTATCGAGCAGATGATCTTTCTCTGTTGAAGCCGTTTGAAGCTGCAAACAAAACCAGCTGCATTTTCCTAGCGAAAGGGGAAAAGCAGGTTTACCCGGTGCCATATTTCCTCTGGAGCAGGAAGACATCAGCCAAAATTCCCGAAAAAGAGATGACCATTGAGGAAGCGCAAGAATACTTAGTACAAACCAGGCAGATTGCCCGGCCTGTTGCAGAGGTGGGCTCCCCGTGGCAAACGATGGCTTTAGAAACGGCTCAAACTTTGGAAAGGTTAGCTGGTACATCGGTATATAAGGCACGAATTGGAGCACGCGTAGAACCGTATGGCATCTTCTGGGTTGAGATTATCGACAGCTCGAATCCTACAAAGCCCTTAGTTGTGAACTTGCCAGAGTATGGTAAAACTACCATCGATAAGATCTCGCCTCGTGCGGTAGAACCTGATTTCTTATTTCCAATGCTTAGAGGCAAAGATATCAAACGCTGGACTTTCGAACAACACATTTGGGCGTTCATCCTGAACCGTAGTACCAAGCGACAGGATTGGATCGAAGAGAAAACTATGCGTCGAAGATGGCCGATGACATTTGAATACTTCAACCTTTTTCGGGATTTGCTTTTGGAACGGCCAAACTACTGGAAATTCTTCGGACGGACTCAACATTCTTCAGTGCCTCTGACTGACGAACCTGATAAATACCACGTTAGGCTGAAGTCAAAAGAAGGGGGTAGCTTTACCTATGAACTCTCAGAAGCACCATTCTATTCCATGTTCAACATTGGTCCATACACTTTTTCACCATATCGTGTATGTTGGCCGCGGATGAGCAATATAATAAAGGCATGTGTCATTTCTGATGTCCAGACAGAACTCGGGCTGAAAAAACTCATTCCAACTGACACGGCTACCATCGTTCCTTTTCAAAACAAGGAAGAGGCACACTACTTCTGTGCTATTGTCAACTCGTCACTATTTCGGTCCCGCGTCCAGTCGTTTTCCGCGTCTGGAAGAGGTTTTGGCTCCGCAGCCATCTTACAACACATTCGAATTGACCGCTTTGAGCCGCACAACCTCATCCATGTTGCACTTGCAGAATTGTCCGAAGCGTGTCATGAACTGGTGAGCAGAAGAGATGAATCGCTACTACGTAAACGAGAAGCCGAGCTCGATCAACTTGCTGCCGAGCTTTGGGAAGTCCCGGAAGAACGCAAACGGATCTCCAACGAACTACATAGAAGGCAAGATACGTGATACGAGTCGACTATATCGACAACTTCGATACCAAAGCGTTGGACGCCATTCGTGATCTTTCTGCCGACGCGGATCAATTGGACGTTGCAGTAGCATTCCTTTCCTTCCGTGGCTGGATGGAGCTTAAGCCATGTTTGACGGCGTTGGTGAGTCGTGGTGGGCGAGTTCGTGTGATTGTCAGGAGAGATGCCAGGCAAACCAGCTCAGAGGCTGTTGAAGAGTTATTCCATCTAGAAAATACGCAGGTTTCCTTTGGTCTTTCAGACACCACGTTTCACCCCAAAGATTATCTGTTCCATTCAAACGGCGGCAAGTGTCTTACTGTGCTCACTTCTTCGGCTAACTTAACCTATCCTGGGCTGACTCACAACGATGAGGGTGGAGCAATCATCACACATGATGATGTGCTCAGCGACGAGGCAGATCAGAAAGCAATCGGTATATTTGAGCGACGCTGGAAGAACGCTACTATTATTGATGATACACTTCTTGCTGATTTCAAGAAAGCTGCAACGAAGGCAGAATTCAATGAAGGTGATTCGGTACGCAGCACAAATGAGCTTTACAAAAGCTATGGAATAGGCCGAATTCAAAAAGCACGTGGGCCGCAAGCTAAGGTGGAGTTTAACCCATCGGTTTTCATGCAACCGCCTTATCGTTCGGAGAATAAAATATTGCAGCTGGATGAACTTGAGAGGGTTGACTCTCCGCTGGGGCGTGCTATCCGTGGAATGTGGGAGGAGCACTGGCGATTTGAGCTAAGGATGATGGCTGTCCGGTTTCTGACTGGCAACAAAGGGGGGCAACTATCAAATGCTAGAACGCAAATATTACCTCATCAGATTTTTGCTGCTCATCGGGTAGTATTGGATCCGGTGCGCCGTTTCTTATTGGCGGATGAAGTAGGTTTGGGAAAAACAATAGAAGCAGGGATGATCTGGCAGGCGTTGTGGCAGCGTGGTCAGGCCAAGCGCACTCTCGTCATCACACCTGCTGGTTTGACAACGCAGTGGCAAGAGGAAATGCAAGACAAGTTTGGGCAAATGTTTGAAATCTTTGGCCGTGATTTCTGGGCAGTCAATCCCCGCATCTGGGATTTAAAGGCCACAGCGATAGCCTCAATTGACACACTAAAAAGAGCAGAACATAAAAAAGCGCTTTTGGAGAATCGAAAATGGGACTTGATTGTCTTTGATGAGGCACATCGGTTGAGTGCTATGAGTTATGAATCCGGTAAAACAGACAAGACTCAAAACTATCGCCTGGCGGAGGAAGTAAGGCAAAAGAACTACTGCGATGCAATGCTGCTGCTCACTGCCACGCCACATCAGGGTGAAGAGAACAACAGCAGGTTCAAGAATCTTCTCAGTTTGTTGGAAGATGATGTTGATTTCACCGGCTTAGATGCTCCTACGCTTTTTTCAGGGACTGGCAAGCGATTTACGGAACTCGTCATCCGGACACCGAAGAAAGACGTCACTGACGCGCAGGGACTGAAAGTATTCAAGGGGCGTCAAACGCATAGAATAGCGGTCAGGCCGTATGATGATGAGTTTCGATTTTATAAAGCTGTCGTTGCGTATATTCGAAGCGGCTACAAGTTACTTGAGCAAATAGTAGATCCAACCCATAGACGCGCGGCGGGATTCCTGCTAACGACGTTCCAAAAATTGAACGCTAGCTCCACAGCAGCGATAAAGTCTGCTCTATTGACTCGCCTGGGCAGGCTGCAGGGCGATATAGATAACCTCCCTCCCCAACCTGAAAGCAACGAAGGCGAATATGATGAGAGATACGAGGGTGAACATGAGGAAGCTGAAGCTCTAAGGCACGAGCGCGAAATAATCCAAGATGAGATTGACACTCTAAAGAAGCTAATCAACATCAAAGTAAAGCGTGACCACAAGCTTGATGAACTGCTAAGACTCGTCGATATCATAACTGAGGAGAGCCCGAAAAGAGATAAGGAAAAAATCCTCATTTTTACGGAATATCGTGAGACACAGCGGTATTTGGTTGGGGAACTCGAGAAGAAATATGGTGCAGGGTCAGCGGTTGTTATTCATGGTGACATGAAGCTAGAAAGACGGGAGGAGAACTTGCAAGAGCTTCATACGATCTGGGCACCTTTTGTTAAAGATGGCGCTTTAGGTGCACCAACAACAAAACGTACAAGCCAACGCCTGTTTCGTGACCATGAAAAAGTGAGGTTTCTTGTCTCCACCGAGGCAGGCGGCGAGGGGATCAATCTGCAATTCTGTCATATTTGTATTAACTATGATCTCCCGTGGAATCCGATGCGAGTGGAGCAAAGGATAGGCCGGATATATCGATTCGGGCAAGAGCGGGTTGTACAGGTCTATAATTTCTTGAACAGGGGAACTATAGAAGATCTGGTGCAATCTTACTTTCAAAGTAGACTGGAGCGTGCCTCGGGTGCAATTGTGGCTGTAACTGGAGAAGACCTGGAAGAAATAATGGCAACACTGAATGGGCAACTAGAAAGTGAGATAGATCCGTCCAAGATTTATCAGCGTGCTGCCGTTGAAGGCAACTTAAACAAACAGAGTCAGAAGGAGATCACCCAAGCTGTGGAGAGAGCCAAGAAAGCTTACGAAATTGCCACACAAAGCTTGTTCAGAGATGTCTCTAGCTATTCATTTGCAAATTACCAGCGAGAAATAGCTACTGATTTAACATTGGGAGATTTGCAACGGTTCTTCGAGCAATTCCTCACGATGCACAGACGGCAAATTCAACGCAAGGGCGGCTTATTTGAATTCATAGTGCCTGAAGCATTGAGGTCTTATGGCTTGCCGGAGAGATATAATACTGCAACCTTTGATAGAGAGGTAGCCATACGCCGCAGCGATGCGGATTTCATGGCCCTCGGGCATCCTTTCGTAGACGCAATGCTGGCATACGTTGGCTCATACGATTTTGGAGGATTGACTGCTGTTCGTGAGATTAGAGCACCGAAAAAAGCGGGTGTAAATGGATTCTTGTTTATCTTTGTTGTTCGAAACCGAATGATGCGAGAAGACGGTGAGGAGTGCTTGTTCCATTTCGCTCCGGTTTTTGTAACTTCAGAGGGTGATATTGACGAGGATGCTGTAGAAGTTGCAATCCAATATGGTGGGGAAACATCTTCAAAGGAGATAATTCCAACAGATCCCAGTGCTGCGTTTCAGACTGCTAGAAGACATCTTGAGAAGAAAGCCCATATCTGGGACTGGGATGAAGATGTAGAGTTTATTGGATTGAGTTGGGTGGTTTTCAAATAGAAGGCTGTTTTGCATTCGGGGCATTCTAAAACATGTTGCAACTGCAGAGTTCGCCATTAGTTGATGTTTGACAATACAAGTATAATACCTTGGTCAGTTCCGTGGCTGCAATGGGATTGTTTATTATTGGGTAACCCCCACAATTTTTTGCTCGATAGTGGGTGGCAGTAGTAAAATCAATATTATCTCGAAGAACTTTGTAAGGGGCAGACTAATGTCAGACTAATATAAGTGGGAGGAAAAGGCGATGGCACGAAGAACTTTTTTCAGTTTCCATTATAAACCCGATAACTGGCGCGCATCTCAGGTAAGAAATATGGGTGTTATTGAGGGCAATGCACCGGTGTCCGATAACGAGTGGGAATCAATCACGAGAGGCGGCGATGAGGCGATTAAAAGATGGATAGACGGTCAGCTCGAAGGGAAATCATGCGCAATTGTATTGATAGGAACAAACACTGCAGGCAGGAAATGGATTAAGTACGAAATAGAAAAATCCTGGAATGATGGAAAGGGTCTCCTTGGTATATATATACATAACCTTAAGGACAAGGATGGCAATCAGTCAGCAAAAGGCCAAAATCCCTTCGATGATCTCACGATGAAGAGAGATAATCAAAGACTATCCAGCATCGTAAAAGCATATGATCCACCTTACTATACAAGCACATATGTCTACGACCATATCAAAAATAACCTTGCAAGCTGGGTTGAAGAAGCCATCTCCATACGAAACAACTATTAGGTAGAAAAACCACATGTCTGACAAAGCAGCCGATCCACAAGCAGTTCAGACACATCTGCAAATCACTCAGTCAGTCGTTCAGCGGATGGCATCAAATAGTGCTTCTTGCAAAGCTTGGTGTATAGCTCTCGTGTCTGCTATCTTAGTCGTTGTCGCAACTACAGGGAAACCGCAATATGCCCTAATCTCCATTATTCCAACGGTGCTTTTCCTTATTCTAGACACATATTATCTAACCCTCGAAAAGATGTTCAGACAATCCTATAACTCATTTATTGAAAAGCTACATACAGGAGAGGTAACCACTCCCGACCTCTATATTGTGTCGCCTTCCGGAAGCACGCTGAGGGGTTTCTTTGCGTCAATCACATCATTTTCAATCTGGCCATTTTATTTGACTTTGCTTGTAATGACCTTCGTGGCAAAATTAATTGTGTTTTGAGATCGCCTGAACATTAATCCATTGGTTTTGTATATAAGACACTTTGAAGGCAAAAAAAGTGTATTGACAAAGTATATCTGGTACACTAACATCTGCTTGGAGAGGTGATGGATATGCTAGATCCACAGGTACAGGTAAAACTAATAGAAGTTGCCTGGAAAATGGTGGAACTGAGCAGGATAGGCGAGTCAGCTTCTAAGGCACAACCGATTGAAGAGAACGCTAAGAAGTTTGATGAAGCTTACAAGGCTATCAGTAAAAGCGTTGAAGCTTAACAAATACTTAGGCAAAGTTGACCGTCCTAAGATCCCAAAAGTATCCCTTTAGGATTGATGGTGCTTGGACATACTGTCCAGGCTGCCTGGGCAATTAATAAGGGAGGCTGTTATCCTTTCTACCCGCAGTCTAAAATACGATTTTATCCGCAAAATTTCACTCTCTAAACTAGGTATCGAAGTTGGCATACACTTCATCGAAATGTTGGGCGTCTCTCAAAGGCAGCCGGACCACGTCCAATCCCGTTGCGCTGCTTCTACGTTTGACTTGATGGAGCTGAATGTAGACAGTCGTATGTGGACGTCTATGCGTAGACACCGAAGCCACATAGTATGTATGATTATAAGTGTCCTCCCCGACCCTGGAGATATGTCCAAGACTACAAAGAGGTCCAGCTGACTATATTTTGGCAGACCCACCACAGCTCATGGATGCCATTCTGTTTTGATCTTTTGCCAGTCTTTTACATCAATTTTTGGCTCTTCTATAACCAATTCATCCATATTTGAAGCTAGCACCTTTATTCCCCAGTTACCACCTGTTGCGTGTCGGTTTCGGCTTGTTTGTCGCACTGAGGTAAGTAACGGTAATAACTCTTCTGCCGTTATTTCTGCCCAGCGACCAGTATCTTTTTGGACAAAACGGATTCCTCCAGCCAAAGCTATTCTCTCTTTTCGTTTTGGCGTGATATCCCACCAATAAAGGAATGGGTCATAACGCTGCGATTTACTAATTAGAAAATTGCCTCTCACTTTGTCTTCCAATCTGGCGGGTCAATCTGCAACCTGGCGCACCTAGGCATATAATCCCTTTTTAATATCTCGACCTTATATATCCCGGTATTCGTCGCCTTAAAGCTAAAGGCATGTCGTAGGTTAGTCCCACTCCATGCGTAAACGGATTTTCCTGATGGGTCATACACGTTCAGACTCCATTCGTAAACTATGCTTTGGTCCTTTCCTGCTACTTTTGGCCACTCCAGTGATCCAGTGACTAATTGATTGCTTGGAAGCTGGCGGGTAAACTCCACATAAGCTCCTTGTGTAGCAGGCCACATGCTGTGTCCGATCTCAAATTCATATGTACCCGACGGCAGCGTGGGTATTCCATTGATATAATATTCGTCATTAAAACAATACTGAGTCTTGTATATAAGACCCGTATATAAATCACTATTGAAGAGTAGAAGAGTAGTGCAGAGTTCTGCCTGTGGTTCTATCACTCTCCAGATGCCTTTATAGTAACGCTCAAGCAAGTAGGCATGGTAACTATCAGAATTACTACAACCGAGTGCCACATAAACCTGGTCAGGTGGCACTCCATATGCACGTAGTAAGGTACACAGCAGAATGGCATAGTCCTCACAGTCACCTGTGCCAAGCTCGAGAGTTTCTGCTGGCAACTGCCAATAATCCGATATGCCATGTATCTCGCCGTCAGACCTGTAATGAACGTGTGCCCACACCCATTGCCGGAGAGCCTCAAAATCATCGTAAGCCCATCTCCATGGTCCCGATAAGATATCTTTAACTGCCGCTCTTATTTTGGGGTCGTTAGGCGTTATATATAGCTTCATGATTTCCGGGTTCCCCGATGGGCTTCTCGGCACAGTGATTAGTGCGGGTGGAGAAGGTATCCAGCCTGGTGGTGTTGGCGCTGCTCTGTCGGTGATGTCATATTTGAAATGGTGTAAATTGCTAGAGTCATGGTTCAATATGAAAAGTCTGTAGCAACCGGTTTTAGTTGGCTTAAATGTAACTTGGATTGCCTTGCCTTGGTTAAAGAAAGAGGCTGACATTGCGTCGAAGTCAAACTCGGTGAAGTCAATCTCGGTTGCGCTTATCTGCTCCGCAAAACTAACCCATAGTTCGCTGGTGGGTCTCGAAAAGAAATTACTATCCCAATATATGTTGATGGGGCAATCAGACTCAAGTGTTAAAGTAATCACCTGTCCTCCATTCAGTGACATAGCTGAACTTAAGTGGCTACATCCCATGGTGATAGCCGAGAATTCCGGTACTTGTATTCCCTGTTTTTCATTAAAGGGTGCGAGATTAGCACCCGATGAGACAGATAGAGATGACATAGTTGTAGACACTGGCTCACCAATGGTGACCACTATGCCCCCAGACCACTCAGAAACCTGAACACCCTGCCTTGTTTGTGCTCTGACAGTATATGTGCTGGGGCCTGACCAAGAGTGTGATGCGCTGGGTGAAGCTGACCAACTGGAGTAACTTCCGTCACCCCAATCGAATCGATATTCTAGGTTTCCTGTTACATTGGTGTCAGCACTCGTTGAGAATGTAAGCGTTTGATTTGTTTTACCTATTGATGGCCCGACTGGAATACTCGCGATAATGGAAGGCGGTTTGGCAGCCGGCGTTGGAGCAGTTATTTGTGCTGGTTCCACGGTGTATTTGAGATAATGAGACGCATTGGAGTCAAGATTGATTGCTAGTAGCTTGTATAGACCCTTGCCAGGCGGTACAAAGCTACAGCCCGTTATCCCAGCCGGACAGAGTATTATATCTAATCGCCTCCCTCCATCATGAGACGAAACGTTCTTCACCTCCTTCGCTGTACTACTGATTGCGAACCAACCGTTCTCTTCTGTAAAGGTTCGCATCTCACCAAAAACAACGCTGATTTCAGGTCCTGGATTATTCCAAGCTCCAGAATCATCCCAGCCTATGGGACAGTCTGATTCAAGGGTTAACTTGAGATTTTGGCCTCCTGTTAAGGCAAAAGCAGCGCTGGTGTGAGCACAACCTTGGGTGTTTGATAAGTATTTTGGGTTGTAAAACGAATCTATTTTGCTGTATGGAGATAAGGCCACTTTATCAGATACAGGCAGTGATGCCGGGCCATCTTGACTGGAGGGTGCTGGTTTTGTTGCCTCCGCGGCAGAACTAGTAGGCGGTTGAGGAGCAGATTGCGGTGGCGCGCTAGTTGTAATACAACCGGTTTGCCCTAGCACTGAAGTCAATATGAGTGACAACATAACCATAATTACTTTGTTAGTCATGCCTCACCCCCTTATTCCTCAACTGCCTCTTTCCCCCAATTGAATTGATTTCAGTACCGCTGATGGCTTACGATTCAGAGTCGGCCTAGCGAGAACCAGTATAGGCTTTCCTCAACGTAAATGTCAACTATTAGTTGTATTATTGCTCACCTTATCTTCTTATTGCTACGCTTTACGATAGAGTGATTCCAGATAGCCACAGCAATCACGGGGAGAAGAATTAGATGAGCCTTGGGCAGCGAATCAGAAAGCGAAGGCAAGCTTTGGAACTTACCCAACAGCAGGTAGCCAAGTCACTAGGGCTAACTCCGCAGCATCTTTCAGCGGTAGAGCAGGATAAGAGAGCGCTGTCTTTGAATACACTGGCTAAACTTGCCGAAGAACTAGGCGCAAGCATTGATTATCTCGTAACAGGGAAAGAGGGAATTATCACGGATACCATACCGGCAATTAAAGCGGATAAACAGTTAAAGATTGAGGTAAAGAACGCGCTGATCACTTTGGTAAAGGCACTGCGTCATGATGAAAGTTGACCACCGGGCTTCTTAAAAGAAACCGTCCTAGCTCATAGCCGTTGAGCGTCAACTCCTCGTGAACAAAAGACCAAATTGTGCAGTTGAGCCGACAAGCCGCAGCTTACTCCGATATGAATGGCATTCTTCCCAGAATAGAATGACAGCTGTCGGCATTTGTCCATAATGCAGCAGGCTTAGAAGTATTGTACGCTGTGGGTGAGAAGAGCGGGAAGACTGAATCTGCAGATAGGAAGGCTCCCCCCACCCTCCTTATGGAAGCAGGAGGTGGGTGTTGCTTGCCTGCCTGCATATCTGGCCGGTGCGGAAAGCTGCATAGCTGACATGCTGCTCCACGGTAACCTTACCCGGTAAACGCTTCTCACTCTTGGCGCAAAGTGCAGCAACGAGACATTCGCTACAGGGACCTCATCTGATTTGACAAGAGGTATTACATATAGTATACTTTCTGTGAAACGAATTCTTAAGGAGGATCACGTGGATGGTCAAATTAAGGTCTATAGCGTGAAAGTCGATTCTAATGACCTAAGTAAGGCCAAGAAATTCTTCAGCCGGTCGGGGCTGCAGCTACAGGATGCAGTTCGGGGAATGATGAAGATGGCGACGGACTGCGAGACCTGCTTGCAGCTAATTGAAGCCAAGGCGTCCGTCGGCGAAGTCCAGAGTGCCTTTGCAGGCGTTGTGGCGGATGCTAAAGAAACGTGGCGTCTTAATGGTTTGTTCCAGGATGTCATAATGGAGGCTGCGCGGCTGTCTAATATACCGCAGGATTTTATTACCAATGTCCAAGCTGAGGCACAGCGCATTTCCAAGGATACCGCACAAACGTAAATAAATGGTATGCAAAAACCAGAATTTATTGGCAGAAGCTGTTTAGATATTGGTGGTTAGAAAACAATTTTGCAGATTGTCTGGAGTGAATGGGCGATAAGATGATAAGGATGAAAATGAATGACCGACAGTAATAATAGCAATGATAATTGGTGGTTGCCAGAAGCCTTTTCAGCAGCAGTGCAGGGACTCCGCCTGAGACCATCAATTCGTCAAAAGATGAGCTATGAACAAGTCCTAGCTCATACGGACGAAGCGAGACTGCTCCGGCTGGTGGAGCCACTCCCTCTACCCAGACCTTCAGAAGTTACCGTGCAGCTTGAGAAAGCTGGAGCGCCTGAGATCTTTCTCTCCCAAACAGTTCAGGAAGCGATGGCTTCTTGGGGTATTATGCATCAGGCGGCACAAATTCTTCGTGAACTATCAAGGGCAGTTTCGGTACTGCTGAGAGCTTACCGGCGGGACAAATTGACCAATCATCAGGCTATACTGCGAGCTTTGCCAGTGCTGGCCATGAATGCCTTTGTTCCTGGATGTGAAGTACTGCGACGTGATTTGGCAGCTATCCTTGGGGCTTTCTCAGAGGATGCATTGGGTTTGATAAAAAGCTACCAGATGGCGGCGTTATCCGAGGATGATAGCAAGGTCATGGCAATTGATAATCGAATTTTGGCTGATTCTACCTGGTCAGCTTGGGTGCAGATATTCCTAAAGGAGGGTAGTGATATAATCCGGTTATGCAGACCGGTTACCTGTTGGGAATTTCCAGAGTCACAAATAGCAGGAGATAATGGCTGCAGCGTATGTTGCTGGCTGTTCCGAAGGGGGTAGAAATGTCGATAAATAAGGAGGTTATGAGCCAAGAGCGGCTTGACCGGTATATCGAAGAGGCAGCTAGGGCTGCCGGATATGAAGAAGGGTTTGGTATCCGGGGATGTGACCTGAGCTTGGCCGAATGGTGCGCGGTTTACAACAGACAGTCCCTCAAGGAACAAGCGGAGAACGACCGTCTTGGGGAATATCTCTTTACCTGCGCCAGGTTAGCCAAGCAGGCAAGCGTTATCGTCCCCAGGGAATACGTCATTTATGATGCCGATTCCAGCGAAGACTTTAATAGGCGAGGTATGATCTACCTGCGTGGTGAGCTAATCGCAAAGAGGCGTGTCGGTAGAGTTATCATTCCTTCCCAGGGCCGGCTGGCCATGGACCCATATCATCAGCTTACCTTTGAAAAGGAATGTGATTACTACGGTGTTCAAGTTATGTATGGGGACGCTCCTGGTGGCAAGGACTGGGCTAGCCAGACCACTCGGCTTATCCAAGCGCAAGCCAATGCACTGAGGGTCAAGTCCAATCGCGAAAATGCTCTTGGCGGCAATATCGCCCGTGTTCTGGCTGGTAAGGTCCCAGCTCACAGAGCACCTTATGGTTACAATTATCGTACTGAGAAGATTATTGAACCTCGCACTGGCCGAGCCAGGGTGCTACGGGCTTGGTGGGAAACAAACGAAAACGGTCTTGATGGAGAGCCCCTGTGGGGTAGCCCAGCGTGGGTGGTAACGCAGATTTTCAGATGGGTAGGCGATGAGTGCCGTACGGCATATTGGGTTGCCAATAGGTTGAATGAACTAAAAATCCCCCCACCGGAAAGGACATCGTGGGCTCCTAAGACACTGATAAAGATAGTGAACCGTAAATGTTACACGGGTAAGGCTGAGTATAATGTCAATGGTCGTGTTCCGAACCCAAACAGGCCACTGGGTGACCTGACTCTGGGTATCAAGAGAACACTACTTCATCCCAAACCAGAACAAGAAAGGGTAACCTTTGAGGTGACACCGCTTACTACCGAGGAGCTATGGAAGAGAGCTAATCAGAATATCAGCGAGCGTGGCAGAGGCCGCGGAAAACAGGGGAAGGTTATCCAGGCTCTATTCCGTACCCGAATGTTTTGTCCAAGGTGCCAGAAGCCGATGTCAGTGTTAAGGCGAGACAAAAGAGGCCAGGTCTTTTATTACTGCCGCGCACATTACTGTCCATGGGTTAAAGACCCATGTCGATACAATCATTTTGTGCCGGGCACTTGGGACGATGAAATATGGGATGAAATTAGCATCATGCTGAAGGACGATACTTGGATAGAGCGTCAACTGGCAGATGAGTTACGTCAGGATGAAGGACTGGACAAGATAATCAGACTCCACCAACTCAAAATTAAGCAGGCTGAGGACAAGATTCGGAAAGTAGAGGAGGGCTTTGATGGTGGTCTCTACACATTGGGGGAGGCCAAGCAAAAGAAGGTGGAGTATCAGGGCGTCATTGAAAAGGCAACACGAGAGATTTCACGCCTCCAGGCACAGGTGGAAGCACAGGGCTTCAGCCGGGATGATGTTGAAGGCTTAAGGCAAGAGTTAAAAGCTTTAAGGGAGCGTAATCTAAAGCAAGCCACATTCGATGAAAAAGTTGACTTGGTAGCTATGCTTGGAATCAAGGTTTATCCATCCGAAGACTTGAAGTCTAGGCGTGTGGTTTGTAGATTAAATTTAAGGAAACTGACCGGTGAGAGGGAGCAAAAAGACTTTGCAAAAGTGATGCTTGGTGGAGCTGATGGGATTCGAACCCACTACCTTTTGACTGCCAGTCAAACGCTCTCCCAATTGAGCTACAGCCCCACGCCACAAAGTCTAGCAAAAAGCACAGCGAAACTCAAACGCTCTTGCGCTCTGCCCAAGATGATTGACACGATGTGATATAATTAGCCGTCGCCACAAAATTAGTCTGTATCCAAAAAGAAAATCACACCTG
>Ga0194126_10002505_pt1 | contig 29728 bp, 30 predicted proteins | sample TA2KigC150mmetaG_FD_148641 | JGI IMG/M metagenome (GOLD analysis project Ga0194126, IMG submission 148641) | Freshwater microbial communities from Lake Tanganyika, Tanzania - TA2015035 Kigoma Deep Cast 150m | ecosystem: Environmental > Aquatic > Freshwater > Lake | place: Tanzania: Lake... | reverse complement strand
TCTGACGACCGTCCACAATTATTTTGTGCCGCGGAAGGATGGCACCACCGCGGCCGAGCGATTCTTTGGCTCCAAGCCCAGGAGTCTATTTGACTGGGTCTTGGAGCGAGTGGATCTCCCGGGCTGGCCCGCTCAAAAACGGTCCAAGCCAAAACCGAAAGCATATCTCGCTCCAGCTATCGCTGGGGCATAATGGCCGAAACGAAGATCATCGCCTGCGCCTTGCCATCTGTTTATTGTATTCTAACCGCGCTTGCGCCGCCTCCCAGGTTTCACGATCAACAATCGCAGGCACAGGGACTGCAACTTGTTCGGATTTGGAACGCGTACTCCTTTTTCCTCCTCCCCAAATCTGTTTGCCGTAATGCCATACGCCTACATACGTCTCATTAGACAGAATACGAAATATAGTTGAGTGGTCCCACATTCCAGGTGGGCGTACCCGTCTACCTCCCCGCCCCGCTGACCCTGGAACAGGTACGGCTATTTCGCTCAGTCTCCGGGCAATTGTTCGCAACGGTAGTGGCTTGCCGTCCTCATCGCCGTACACGAACCAGCGGAAGATCAGGCACACTACCTTTGCTTCGCCTTCTACAATCTCAAAAGACCCGCCGACATACCTGTAGCCATAGGGAGACCAGCCGTTACCTACTACTTTACCGGCTTTGGCTTTGGCATATCGTCCCCTCGATGTGCGCTCTACAATCTTTTTGCGTTCGTCACCCCCCTGCCAGCCCTTGATAACCAGGACTATATCAAGTTCGCTTTCGACTTTGCCAATATCGCACGTATGCACTTCGACGCCGGCGCGTAACCACACCCGCACCATTGCCAGCAGGTCAACAATGTCGCGCGACAAGCGGTCAACCTGATACACGGTGACCGCGTCTGCCTGCCGCGCTTTCAGCATCGCCGTCAACTTCTTGCCTTCGGGGCGCTCCGAGATAGGCATGATGCCACTAATGTCCTCTGTCAGTTCCGCGACAACGGGATAACCAAGTCGCTCCGCGTACTTGCGGCACATTTCCAACTGACTAGGCAAACTATAGCCCTTGTCAGCTTGGTCATCCGTGCTAACGCGCGCATACAACACCGCACGTTTGTGTCCATTCCCTGATTCCTGTATCATTGTTCGTTTCTTACTTTCATCACGGAGGCGAGTTGCCTCGCCTCCGCGTGTTTCGTTCACCTGGATTCGTGGTAGTGATTTCTTTGCCGATGTTGTTCTGACTGATAGTTCCAATGCTGGGAGTACGACCCTAGGCTTTTGCCCGCTCATCGCATCGGCGCGCTGTGTCTGGGCGCGGATGGTTGCGCCGGTTTCGCACCGGCGGAGGCGTCGAGATTCATTTTCAATTGGTCAAGGCACTGATAGGCACCACCTCAAGTGTCCCCCACTCGCGCCGCGCAAAACAAAACGGGCAGCCCGCCGAAAGTGGCAGACTGCCCGCATTGTGATATAATGCGTTTAGCCCGCTCACTGCTCATGTCAGTGGGTTGGGTTAGTGCCGTGTAAGTGTTCTCAGCACTTGCGCGGCACGCTTTAGCAATTCAATTCCTGTATTGTGTTGGAATTATACCATGAAGGGAAAAGCAAGTCAAGTCAACGGCTTGCGTCCGCGCTTTTCTCCGCGTGTCTTTTGTTCCCGAAAATAGGCTGACAAACTGCTCCGCCTGACTTGCCAAACGGTAGCAAATTTGCGCCCCACGATTCTACCTTGACGCATCAAGTCTCGAAGATGTTCAGGTGAATATCCGGTTTCCTTTGACGCTTCAGTAATCGTAAGCCAGTCTGCCATCGTGAGATGCTCCCAATGTTTTCTGGATACGATTTTACATCACTTTCCCTTGCCGCGCAATGATTTAATTTTGAACGTACCGCATGCCGCACACGACAATCTGTCCCGAAACGCGCCGCGAATTGCTCAGGAGTTCAGTTCTCAGCTATCCTCGTTTCGCTCTCGTCACCTTTCTGCTTCTCACGTGCTTCGCGGAGTGCTCGCCCTCTCGCGGCAAACACACGCAACACAGATGCCAAGAGTGCATCTAGGTTGGTTGTCTCGGATGTTGCCGCACCCATGTCAGTATGTCCTTTGGCTCGGTTATCCAAAAGCGGCAACTGGATTTCTGTTTTCATTTTCTTGGTTCTGCGAGCCATTTCTATATCTCCTTGCTGTGCTGGTAGATGCGAAAAACTTCAGCCATCAGCCGCACGTTCTCCAAGGGCTTTTCGCGTCCTCACCCAATCCTTCCTTCTATCCCGCGGCGTATAGAGCATCGGCAAGAGACTGGGCGCTCTCATTATCACGCGGTGAGGAAAATGTTTCCCGATTCTGAAATACTGCATGTTCAATCCTCGTCTTCTTCCGCGTCTTTCTCATCACCCTCAAGTGTGACTGAGTCATCGTCATCTGAGGCATTCTCTGACATTTCCCGCAGCATTTCCTCGTAGGCTTTAATCATCGCGATCTGTTTGGGCGACAAACGCGCTGAGGCTTCCCCAATCACGTGGAGCAATTCGTCGAGCCCAATCGTGTCAAGCAAGACGAAGAGCGAAGGCGCAGCCTGCTCTTTGATCCATCGTTTGATACTTTCAATCGTCTTTTTCTGATAACAGATCAGGATGCGCACCTTGCTGGCATGCTCCAAGAACTCCGCCCACCACGCGCAGGTTTCCCACCGCGATTTGTTCGGATCGGCGTCTGGTTCTTTGAAATCCAAGAATTGCAGAAACCATCCGCGCGCGGTCTCGCGCCAGGTCTCCAGGTTTTCGCAAATGATTATCCCTGCCTCGCGTGCGCGGTCATGCTTCAATTCCATTTCAGCGCGAATCCAGTGTCCGAGGAAAAGTTGCCCTTTCTTGGTTTGCTCCGCCGCTTTGTCGTAAATGCGGAAAAACGTATCGGAGGCACGCGAACCGAAATAGACGGTGTTACCTGCTCCACCGCGCAAGCGATGCGTCTGGTCGACGATGCGGGAACGACAAACAAACTCTTCACGCGCGACCTTATCGAGGATGACGCGGAAATCGAGCAGTCCCTTGAAATCGTCAGCCGCCAAATCGAGACGCGTAAATTGAGCGCTCATCCGGTCCAGGTCGACGAGAATGTCGATGCCCAGACGATTCGAGACCTGAATCGCCGAAGAGGGCAGACGAAAGTGGACACCCATCTCGACGCGTTCAGTATGCCAATAGACGCGTCCGGTTTCCCAGACGATGGCACTCCGGTTGTAGCGGTGCCCGCCTGAATCTAACTCTTGCCAGTCCGGTTGAAAGTATTTGCGCAAGAGATTCCGAATGGTTGAGATGTCGCCATGAATGGTACCTTCAATCCAGTCGAGAAACATTTGTAAACCTCCTCGTATTTTTTTCTTTTTGTATTTACTACCGCCGTATTACATGACGGCGGTTGCGGGCGCGGTTCGCCGCCACCCCAAAGGGTCCCCGTCGGCGAACCGCGCGCCGACCGCACTTCACTCTTCGCGCAGAGCTTGTGCAGAGAAATCTAGCGATATGGATAGTTGCGGTTAATATTATAACCTAAAGCGGTATAACTGTCAACTATCTATTAAACCGCATATTGCAACCATGAGTGCTTGGTGGTATAATAGCGGCACTGGAGATTCATAGGAGGAGTGACTATGCTCGGCTTTGACAAAAAGCATCCGGAAGACAAGTGGAACGCGGGGACCTTCGGCAAGCGCATCCGAGAGGCACGCGGTGATTTGACGCAAAAAGAACTGGCGGACAGAATCCACAAGAAACAAGAGAGTATTTCGGATCTTGAGCGGGGCAGGACAGAGGTTGGGGCGTTTGACCTGGTGGGTATTGCCGTGAACCTGGGGAAGAAGATCACGTTTTTCTACGAGGACTACCCGAGTGTTTTGCCGACCCCAGAACTGAGCCACGACGAAGAGGACTTGATTTTCTTTTTTCGTCAGATCGAAGAGCCTGCCATGAAGAAACTGGCGATCAGTCAGGTGAAAAGACTAGCCGATATTTCAGTTGAAGCGGATAACGAAGCCCTCAAACGTCGACGCGAGTTGATCGCAGAGGAATTACGGAAAGTGAAAGGCAAGGGACTAGCCGCCGCGGACGAAGCTGGACGACGTGGAGAAGAACGATTTGAGGAGGAACAAGCCAGAAAGAAGAAACGCACCTAGTCCTTGATGCAGTACATTCACGGCTTGGCAACCTAATCCCCTAGTTGTTGCATAATGAAACCTTGATTTGAGATATACCGCACTTGTTACAGCAATGTAGCAGGTGCGTTTCTATTTTTGAGGGAAAAAGTCTTTTCCCTGCTTTCATCAAACACCGATTCAAGCACCCTTTTCTAACGGGGGAAACGCGCGAACAGCGCGCCCCCCGTAACGCCCCCTTGAAGGAGCAAGCGCAAACAGCAAACGACGCTGCGCTTGCTTTTTTCATTGTGTCGTGTGCGTGTTGTCATTTCTCATCAAGGGGAAAGGTGTTTTTTTCGTGTCGAGTCGGCGAGTAGACACGAAAAGCGACGGCGGAGACACGGAAAAACGTTTTTCGTGTCTGCGTGCGGTCGCGGTACAAGTCAGGGCAAACGAAACAAGATTCGTTTGCTTGTTGTGATTGAAGTCGGAAACCGTTCGCACAAAAAACGTGAACGCGAACGGATGGGGGATATTTCGATTATCCCCCAAACCCCCTTTCGTCTCTACGTCATCACGTCCATAGAGCATCATCCGTTGTGCCGATGCAAAGTGCGGCAAAGTGCGCCGAAAATCGCATCGAGCCAACGGATGATGTAGGGACGTGATTAGTGCGATTCTAACTCGCCCCATTGTACGCGCCGATGCACGGATGATCGGCGTTTGTGATCGAAGGCACTTGCGCGGCGACGCGACAACAAAAAATTGCGTGTGCGCGAACGCAAGCCCAAGTCCGCACGAAAAATCAACCCCAAGCAAAAAACGGCAAAGTGCGCCAAAGTGCGCTTGAGGATGATTTTTCGGATCGAGGACGCGCGGACAAACGTTCGCAGACGCAATTTTGTTACTGCACGTCGCCCGGAGCAAACAGGTTTCTGCACCGGGAGCGACAAGAGATCGTCAACCCCCGCGCGGAAACGCGAGCAGAAATTTAAGGTTTGCTTTTCGGTGCGCAAACGACGCGCAGCGAAAAGCACCGCAGCGAACAACGCTGAACGCTAACCTTAAATTTCTTTGCCTGCAACCGCGCTCTCTTTTTTTTCGTAATCCGCGCAAACGACGCGCACGAAAAAAAGGGGTTGACGCTATCTTGTCGGCGCGTCCCTTGCTGGCGAAGAAGCGGGGGGAACCCCCCCCTGCGCCCCCCAATTCAATCTTTGAAAGGAGAAGCGTGAGAACAAGAATTGTGATCGTGAATGTGAAATTTGCGTACGTTCATCATCATTACATCGGTCGGTACAATGCAAAGTTCGGATCAAGTGCGTTGGCAAATCCATTCAGGATTGATGTAGATGGTGATCGGGATCAAGTGATCGAGAAGTACCGGCGATGGTTATGGGATGAGTGTCAATTGAAAGGAAAAGCGTATGAAGAATTGATGGAGCTCGTTCACAAGTACGATGCAGGAGAAGTAATCGTTCTTGGGTGTTGGTGCGCACCCCAAAAATGCCACGGGGAAGTTATCCGGCGAGCAATCGAGTTCTTTGCGAAAAAACCAAATCAGAAAGGAGGCGCAAAGCCAAACAGCAAGCCAGCCCGGTGATCCCGTCGATCGCCGGGCTTTTTCTGTTTCCAAAAAAACGTGCCGCTTGATGTGTCTAGCATCAGGCGGCACTCACATTTTTCACCGCGAGGATTCAAATGTGTACATCAGTTGTATCACAATCACAATCGCACGTCAAGCATTGCGCGAACGGGCAAACTCCGGCAACGCCGGAAGAAATCGCCGAACGGATGCACGCGTTCAGCCACATCACAGAAGCAGAAATCAATCGCTTGCGCCGGATGGTTTGTGGCGTAGTGCCATCCGACTTGTGGGATCCAGAGGACGCGCTTAGCGGAGCACTCTTGGCAGCGGTCAAAGGTTACAAGGGGCTTGGCAAACTCTCGACGTACGTTTGCAAGTCGGCAATCAATCACGCGCTTGCCAACGCCGACAAACTGAAGCACCACGACTTTTGGTCCGACCTCGATGCCAAGGACGGACTTGAGGAAGGCGAACTCTTGGAAAGGTATCACGGCAAATGCGACGACGAGCCGGTGCTCGATGAGCCGGTCAGCAATCAGCTGATCGAGGAAATATCAAGCGCACTTGATCAACTCGTCGAGCAGGATGCCAAGCAACGCGCTCCCGGCGTCTACCCATCAACCGAATACCGCCCAAACGTGATCGCACTCGCCAAACAAATCCTTGTCATTCTCGCCGGCAACGCAAACCAGGCGGCAGGCATCGGTGTTGACGAGTACGACAGTCCGCAATGTCGAACAGTCAGAGAAAAACCCAAGTCGTACCGGGTCCGGCACAACAAGATGGAAGCGCGAGCGAGCATCAACGCGAACCTGGAGAAGGCGACAGGCGAAACGCGGAGCAATGTCATGTATGCAATGATCGCCCTGCGAAAGGCAGCCGCCCTTCACGCGATGCGCGAGCAGGACACGAAATAACGGCGATTCAGGCAATCGCGTGTCGTTTCGGTGAGTAATCGAAAGCCCGTTCCGGTTTAATCGCCGGGACGGGCTTTTTTTTGCAAACCCCTTGGGCAAGACTAGGAAAGAAAAGTCAATCCTCCAAAATGGGTAGTGTCACGAGATTTTCGCAAATTCGGTTGTCAATTTTGCCGCCTGCAATCTTACCTCACAATAATCGCATTGCGAGATTTCCCTCCACAATCGCATTGCGAATTTCATCGAGTGAAGACATTCTTGACCTCCATCTGGCTATTCATTTCTGGAAAGCGCCACCTTCACTACAATCTTCTTGATTTGCATCGGTATACCCGCGGCCAATTTGGGCGCATGGGCATCTGTTGGGTAAAGCGCCGCGAATTGCCCAGTGGACAAGCGAATTGGAGTTAGGTCGTTGACGGATAACCTGCCATGCCAAACATCCTTTTCAAGATCATATGGAAGAGTATGCACTAGCCGATCCGTATGAGCCCAACCAATCACTTCTTCACCGCGAGCAACGTAATGGACATCCATGTATTGGCGATGCACTTCCAGAGTGAGTTCACTGCTAGGAAGAAACGTTTCATATGCTAACGACAGTGCATAAACGACATCCCCCGCAATGTCGATTCGCCCAAGTGGCAAATCTTGGTCGCGCACCTGATACAAAAAATCAATCGCCTTTTTCAGATACGGGGTCATCGCGATTTGTTCGTTGGCATGTTCCAGGTCTGTTGCAATCATCTCTATTACCTCCAGTCTTTCCCTTGATCAGAAACGGATCGGATACTGTCTGTATTGGCACATCGCGGCGATCAGTTCATTTTCATTACATCACAGCCAGTAAGTACGGCTCCTCAATCAAATGCTTGATGTATTGCAAGAACCTTGCCGTTGGGGCACCATCCACAATCCGATGATCGAACACGAGACTCAGCATCAACATCTGCCCCGTTGTGACCTGATTGCCACGCACCACAGGTTTGGACGTGATACAGCCCACACCCAGGATTGCCGATTCAGGCAAGTTGATGACGGATGTGAACGCCATTACGTCGAACATTCCTAGGTTGGTGATGGTAAAAGTGCCGCCCATCAAATCATCGCCACATCCTTCTTCGTGATTTTTCCCCGCGGTCCACTACCAGTCAATGCTCGCCAGTCCAGCCCTACCACAGTCGCCAGCCGCTGCGCGACGGGGGGTGACCTCGGGCAGCGCGCTCAGGTAAGCTAGCACATCGCGCTCGACAACACGTTCACCGCCATATCCTGTCGGTGTCACCTGCGCGAGGCAGGGCAGTTCCATGTGTGAACCTGCGGTTGCATTTGCAGAGACGTCCTTGAAACACACATTGAGCGAACGGGGACAGACAAGGCTTTTAGCCAGGACACCCATTTCTTGCTCTGACTCGGCACGGATGAGGTTCTTGTCCAGTAGGGAGTAGCAGGCGGTCGAATTCTTGCTGGTAAGATCCCCACAACGATCCGAATCGCACCGCTACTCCAAGCACCTTGGCGTCTTCAGGAGCTACGTACGCCCCCCAGAGAACGTTGGGCGGTCTGCCACCTTTGCCAACACTTCCGAGAGCGTGGGATGGGCGTGGATGGAGCGTGCGATCTCATGTAGCGTCAGTTCCTGATTGCGTGCCAGCACGTACTCTGGCAAGAGTTCTGTCACATCCGGACCAACCATGTGCACACCCAGAATCTCGCCACACCTCGCATCAGATACCACCTTGACGAAGCCGTCGGGTTCGCCCAACCCCAATGCCTTGCCGTTCGCCTGGAAGGGGAATCGGTCGATTTTAACTTGATAACCCTGCGCAAAGGCTTGCTTCTCTGTCAACCCCATTGAGGCGACTTGCGGATGACAGAATGTGCAGCGCGGAACAGCGCCATAGTCCAGCCCGATGGTCTGCATACCCGCAATCGTCTCTGCTGCCACGATGCCCTGTGCCGAAGCAACGTGCGCCAACATCAGTTTTGCCGTTACATCGCCGATGGCAAAGATGTTGGGCACATTCGTCCGCATGTTTTCGTCTGTCACAATCGCGCCGCGCTCGACCCGGACGCCCACGTTCTCCAACCCAATGTTCTCACTGTTGGGAAGAAACCCGATCGCCACCAGCGCCTTTTCGGTGTTCACGATTTGCCCATTGGCTCTTACTTGAACTCCTTCACCAGTCCTGATGACCGCTTCGACGCGGGCGTTCGTCAATAGTTTGATGCCGAGGTGGTCGAACGCCTTTGCCACTTCGGCACTGCTCTCTTCATCTTCTAACGGCAAGATGTTAGGCATCATCTCAATGAGAGTTACTTCGCTGCCATAGCAACGAAAGACATACCCCAGTTCCATGCCGATGGGACCTGCGCCGATGATGGCGATGGACTGGGGCACCTGGCGCAGATGAATCGCCTCGCGGTAGGTGATGATCCTTTCGCCGTCAATTTCCACGCCGGGGATGCTACGCGAGCGCGCGCCTGTGGCGATGATAATATTCTTGGCATCCAGGGTGCCGTCGAACTTTTTGCCGTTCACGGCTGTTGCCTCTGGCATGAAAGTCACATCTACCTGTGTGGCAGAGCGCAGTTTTGCAACTCCCTGGAACACGTCAATCTTGCCCACCTGCATCAAGAACTGGACGCCCTGGACCAACCGATCACTCACCTGTCGGCTGCGCGTGTAGGCAATTTCGTAATCCAGCCGAAGGTTCTCGAATGAAAAGCCGAACTCTTTGCCTCGATGCAGCAATTCGACGATCTCGGCATTGCGCAGCAGCGTCTTGGTGGGAATGCAGCCGATATTCAAGCAGACGCCACCTAAGAATTCGCGTTCCACGAGTCCGACTCTCATTCCGAACTGCGCGGCACGAAGCGCTGCCTCGTATCCGCCCGGTCCACCACCGATGACGATGACATCGAAAGCGTGGTCGCTCATGGTGCGCCTCCCATCTCCGCCACCAACAGATACGGTTCTTCGATCAGTGCTTTGATATGCTGCAAAAAGCGCGCCGCAGGCGCACCGTCCACCACGCGATGATCGAACACCAGACTGAGCAGTAGCATCTGCCGCACGACGACCTGCTCCTCGCGCACCACGGGCTTGGGCGTGATGCACCCGACTCCCAGGATGGCTGCCTCGGGCAGGTTGATGATCGGCGTGAATGCCAGCACATCGTGCATTCCCAGGTTTGTGATGGTGAAGGTTCCACCTGTTAGATCATCTGGCATGGCTTTGCCTGCGCGTGCTCGCCCCACCAGTTCGCGAAATTCGGCGCTGAGCTGTCGCAGATTTTTCTTGTCTGCGTCGCGAATCACTGGCACCAGCAACCCGCGCTCGGTATCTATCGCCATGCCCACGTTGATGTGAGCCAGTCGTTCGATGGCGTCGGGCGCAAGACGCGCGTTCATGTAGGGGAACTGGCGCAGCGCGGTCGCGACGATCTTCGCCAGCAGATCGCTGTACCCTGGCGCAAAGCCCCAGGCGTCTGCCACGCGTGCTTTCAGTCGCTCGCGCATCGTGACGAACTCGGTGGTGTCTACTTCCATGAACAGCGTCACGCGCGCGGTCGTGTGCGCGCTCGCGGCCATCCGTTCGGCGATGATGCCGCGCACTCCTTCGAGTGGCACGCGTTCCACGACCTCCACTCCAGACAACTGTGTGGGTGCTGGCGCAGCCAGTTGCCGCTCTACATCCTTCTTCGTAACTTTTCCCTGCGCTCCACTGCCAGTCAATGTTCGCCAGTCCAGCCCTACCACAGTCGCCAGCCGCTGCGCGACGGGTGTGACCTTGGGTAGCGCGCTCAGGTACGTTAGCACATCGCGTTCGACCACACGCTGTCCGTCTCCACCTGTGGCTGTAACGAGCGCGAGGTTAACACCGTTCTCTGCCGCCAACTTGCGCGCGCGCGGCGATGCGAATACTCTGCCTACATCTGCTGCGACAGACGCTATCGCTATCGCTTGCGCTTGGATGGTTTCCCCATCCTCTTTCGCGGCTTTCGTTTCTTTCGCGAGTTTCGCGTCGAATTTGTCTTCCGGCTTGCCGATGACTGCGACCACCGTCAGCACAGGCAGCACATCGCCTTTTTTGTACGGACCGACGTGCAAGTACCCCGACGCGTTCGCCTCGATGCCAAAGTTGGCTTTGTCCGTTTCGACTTCCAGAATCGGCTGCCCTTCGGAAACCTGCGCGCCATCCTCCACCAACCAACGCGCGATGGTGGCTTGCTCCATCGTTTGACCCAGTTTGGGAATGTAGATTTCTTTCGCCATCAACGCACCACCTGACGACAAGCGGCAACGATGCGCTCAACGCTTGGGATCGCCAAATCTTCAAGCACTTCGGCGCGCGGCACTGGTACATTCGCCGCGGCAACGCGCACCATCGGCGCATCAAGATAATCGAACGCGCGCTCGTTGACCTGCGCCATCACTTCGTTGATGAAGCTCGTATTCTCGTACGCTTCGGTGACGCCAACCAGTCGCCCGGTCTTTTTCACCGAGGCAACGACCGTTTCAATGTCCAACGGCTTAAGCGTACGCAAATCGATCACTTCAACGTCAATGCCCTCTTTTGCCAGAGTTTCCGCCGCCGCCAGCGCCCGCAAGACCATATACGAGTAGGTTACAATTGTTACAACCTTGCCAACTCGTTTCACATCTGCCACACCGAACGGAATGATATACTCTTCTTCGGGCACGGGACCTTTGTCTTTGTAGAGCATTTTGTGTTCGATGAACATCACCGGGTTGTCGTCACGTATTGCCGCTTTGAGTAAACCCTTTGCATCGTACGGTGTCGCCGGCATGACGACGTAGATGCCGGGAAAATGCGTCCACAACGATTCAAGCGATTGCGAATGGTGCGCGGCAATCGCGCGTCCGGCGCCGCCTTCAGTGCGAATGACCATCGGCACACTCGTCTTGCCGCCGAACATGTACCGGTTCTTGCCACCTTGGTTCGCAACCTGATCCATCGCCAGCGGCGTGAAATCAACGTACATTATTTCCGCGATGGGTCGCATTCCTGCCATCGCCGCGCCGACCGCCGCGCCACCAATCGTTGCCTCAGAAATGGGCGTGTCAATCACGCGCCACTCACCAAACTCTTTGTATAAATCGCGGGTCGCGCCGTACGCACCGCCATACAAGCCGACATCTTCGCCCATTACGAACACGCGTTCGTCGCGCTTCATTTCTTCGCGCATCGCTTCAACCAATGCCTGCGCGTACGAAATCGTTCGCATCGAAGAATCGGCGCGGACGCGCTCACGTAAGGTGCATTCGGCGGCAATATCGGCGGCAGTAAACTTGGATGGCGCAAACACATCCGTTTCGAGTTCGCTCGTGCTGGGCGCGGGTGAGGCATCGCTAAATTTCATCGCTGTGTCAAGTTTGATTTTTACAGTATTGTCCATTTGCTCAAATTCGGTATCGCGCAGCAAGCCAACCGATTCGAGCTGCTGCCGCATCACGAGAATCGGATCACGTTTCTTCCACGCGGCTTCTTCTTCGCGCGTGCGATACGCGCGCGGGTCGGAATGAGAATGTCCATACCACCGATACGTTTTTGCTTCGACAATCGAAGGGCCATCGCCGCGCCGCGCGCGATCCACAGCGGTTGCGACTGCGCTGCGCACCGCGAGCGCATCCATTCCATCTACCACCTGACCTGGGATACCATACGCAGAAGCGCGATCAGCGATGTTGGGCAATTTACTCGCTTTTGCCCAAGGCACCGACATGGCATACTGATTGTTCTCGACGACAAAGACCACCGGCAAATCCCATAGACTTGCCATATTCAACGCTTCGTGAAAGTTGCCGGTGTTGGATGCGCCCTCGCCGAAAAAGCAAAGCACGACGCGCTCGGTCTTCATTAACTTTTGCGCAAGCGCCGCACCGACCGCAACCGGAATATTCCCGCCGACAATGCCTGTTGCACCCAGGTTGCCATGCGCCACATCGGCAATGTGCATCGAGCCGCCTTTGCCTTTGCAATAGCCGCCCGACTTGCCCAGCACCTCTGCCATCATTTTGTTGTAATGGTCTTGTTTCGCTTCATCGGTCTTGGCGGCTTTGTCGCCGTGCGCGTGCGCGTGCCCGTGTCCGCGATGCGTGCTCGTGATGAGATCGTCGTCGCGCAGAGCGGCAATCGCGCCGACCGCGACCGCTTCCTGTCCCGCGTAGAGATGCGACGCGCCTTTGAGCACCGCGCGCCCCAGTAAATCGGCGATGTTGTTTTCGAGCGCGCGAATCTCCATCATTTGACGCAAGTAAGTTAGCATTTCTTCGCGCGTCAACGCTTGTTCTTCGATGACGGCAGAGATGTTGGTGGCGGTCATTGTCGGTGTGACAGTCATTCTAGAACCATCCTTTCAAGATAATATTAGAATTTGCGCGACCATTCTTTTGGCCAGCGTTCGACGACGACTTTTTCTGCGTAAAGAAATCGATGGTGTCCAAACTCTGCCCATGTAAATCGCCAAAGAAACTATCTTTCCAACCGCTGAACGGAAAGAACGCCATCGGCGCGGCGACGCCGATGTTGATGCCGATGTTGCCCGCATCCGCTTCGTACCGGAATTTGCGCGCGGCGGCACCACTGCTCGTGAACAGGCACGCCATATTGCCATAGTTATATCGCTTCATGGCGCTTGCCAAAAATACCTGAGAAGCTCCAAGGGTTCATCTCTATTTGTCGGGCTTGGGATGAAAGTCACTTTTTCCTCTTGCCAAATCACCCTTCCGCCTCATTCATCAGTGGATCACGTTGACTAGTGACCCAGAGACGATGCAAACGCATCAATCTCTGACTGAGAACCAAGAACACCAATCTCGAGTCTGTACAATCGCGATTCTCGTGGTTCCAGGAATTTGAGACGACCTTCTTGACGTTCCTTGGCGCGACCTTCTACCAGATTTGTACTGGGTTCAAGCCCACAAACATAATGTCCCTGCCCCATCTTTTTCCATTGGACAAGGTATGGCAACTCGGTCAAAGGGAATCGGAGATATACCCCCAAGCCTTGACCACCGCCAAAGGTCCGGTTGACCAGTGCGACCTTGGCGTATCCCTCCACATCACTCTTGAGCGTGTGGTAAAAAACCTGTGCTTCATATCCAGGAGTGGGCGGCTGGAACCGATTGTATTGCCCAATCCCCGCGGCCGCCACCGAGTCCCTGGGTTTCACACTCATAGAATTCGAGAGTAATTCGGATTGTTCATCCATCAAAGGAAATCCCAGGTTCACGTGATAGAGCAGCATCAGAGGTGTACTCTGGAATCCTTCGTTCGTCACACAATCTTCGATCGATAGCCGGGATGTACCCAGGCGCGATGCGATGCGTCTCTTCAAGACAAGGTTCTCGCCAAACACGCTGGCTTCGCGCATCTGGCCAGTCACCCACATGTCATACTCATCTTTGTCCCAATCACCTCCGTAGGCGAGATGGGAAGCAGGAATGAATGATGCTCGACCGTGAAGACCCAGGTCTTGTCCTTCATCTGTGCAAGGTGCTCCCATGTAGGTCAATCCGCAAGTGGTGACCAGTCCGCCGTGAAATCCCCGTAACCATCCTTTGCCTTCTGGTTCAAAAAAGGCGGGCCCCACAACCGTGGTGGGAGAACGCCACGCGAGGGAGGCGCCTCGAAAAGTCGCCCATCCGATGTCCATCCCGCGGTCGATGAGGACGGCGAAATCGAATCCGCTGCCTGTACGGATGTCAGCCATTCGATTGCCACGCTCGAAACTATCGCTCAGTTCTGCAACTCGCACGCCAGCGAATTGGCTGATATCGCCGACGCGTTGTAACAAATCGTCACGGGTGTACGCGCGGTCAAATAACTTCACCATATTTCACTCCTTGCGCTGTTCAAGAATCGAAAGGCATTGAATCGCTGGACTGCGTCCGTCAGTGCCTGAAATGTGGGCTTCAATACTGCATAGAGCGCACGGTAGATCGGATAGAGTCCGGTATTGCCTCCGAAGAGAAGATTCTCACTCCCACACCTGCCAACAACGCTGCCCCGTATGCCGCACCCTCGGTCACGTTGACAATTGCGAGCTCAATGCCGAAGACATCTGCTTGGATTTGTCGCCACAAGGAACTGCGGGCTCCACCCCCAGAAGCCCTGACCTGCTGAATCGGTACGCCCAAGCCCCTTGATTAACTCAAGGCTATCCGATAGTCCAAAGGACCAATTTGGATACTTGACTTTCCAGTTGCTTCGTATTATGATTGGTTCGGTCACCATACCAATTGGATGATTTTGGCTAACGAATTGTTGAGAAGGGAGTCACATTGGATAATAAGAATAGTGCTTTTCAGGATCTTGGAATAAACCGCGAATATCTCTACGAACAGATTGCAGATAAGCTGCAGAATGCAATTCGGAGCGGCCAGCTGCGCTCAGGCGCGAGACTGCCACCAGAGCGAGAACTGGCAGATATGTTGCAGGTAAACCGTGCGACTATACGTGATGCTGTGCGCATCCTCGAGCACCGCGGGATTGTCCAGCGCAAGGTCGGAAGTGGCACATTTGTCACCGAGGTGCCTGCAAAGGTGATCGGCGACGCTATTGAGCGCTATATGGTGTTTGGCGCCGGAACGCGAGAAGAATTGATTGTACTGCGCGAGATATTGGAGCCGGCCGTTGCTGCCCTGGCAGCGCAACACGCTACTACTGCCAATCTGGACAGGATGGAGTCCGTGCTGCAGCGCCTCGCAGAAGCGTACAGAATAAAAAATAGTGAAGAGGCCGCACACGCGGATGCTGATTTCCATGTGGCAGTTGCTGAGGCAACTCAAAACAGCCTGATCGTAGTGATTGTGAATGCGCTTCAGCAAGTGATTGAGCAAGTGGTTGTCCGGAGGCTCAGCAACTTAGCGCCACAAGTGTTCTCCTCACGTGCAGATACCATGTTGGGGCTCCATCAAGGTGTTTGCGATGCCATCCGGGCGCGGGATTCGGAGGGTGCTCGGCAGGCCATTCTGGCCCACTTCAAGGACGCACGCGAGGCATACACTGGCGCGCCATAATTCAGCACCATCACCACGATCTGGGGGTCACTGGTCGCGCCCACTGCGCCGTACTGGATGGCGTAGGTTAACTCCTCGATTGAGCATGAATCATTCCAGCAGTCGGTCAGAGTTGTCGTGACCATCCGCAGCAATGGGCTGGCGACAGCTACAGTCATCAACGCGTCTCCTTCGGTTTATCGGAGCCGGCTTTCTGCCTTGGGTATCGCCATTCACGAGCTGTGGCGATCATTGCATCAAGGTTCTCCGCCGATGTGCCTGCATCCGTGCCTCCCCCGAAGGATAGAATCATTCCACCGCCCGGAGCACCCTTGTCCAGGCACGCCTGTGCTGCCCGTCTCACATCCTGAGGTGTTCCACGCAGTCCGACTTCAAGGGGAGATATGTTTCCCATCAGGGCCATGCGATGACCGACGCTAGCTTTAACCTCGCCGATGTCATGCTCGTGGCTGAAGTTGAACACGTCGAAGCCAGTCTGTGCAAGACCTCTAAACAGGTGCTGACACGGAGTATCATTGTGATAGATCCGGATGAGGCCGTCGAACTCTTTCGCCATGCGTTCCAGACAGGGAAAAATGAGGGCTTCGAAGTGCTTTCTTGACACCATACCGGTGACGTCATCTCCTATCAGTAAGCCCATCGGCTCACGCATCAGATCCAGTTGAGCATGCAGCCAACGTATGCTTGAGGTGGTCATGGTCTCGAGTAGCCTGGCGACCATCCCAGGTTCGTCCATGACGCTCGTCAGCAACGCCGGTATTCCCATTATCGTGGCCGCAATGCTCATTGGTCCCCAAGAAAAGGCGAACTGCATGCCGAATCCTTCGCTTTGGAGTCGTGCCTCAACATGTGCCTCCTGACGGAGTATCAAGGGCATAAGCCCGTGTTCTTTTGGATTCACGGGTTCGACATCTGCCCAATAAGAAAGATCCTTAATTAGAGGAGCCCAGGCCGGCGGCCTGTTTGGATAGAAGTAGAGCCTAGCCCCATAGGCAGCCGCAACAGACGCCATACTGTAGTCCACGCAGGGGCCGGGAACCCAGACCACATCGGGAAAGCGCCGGAGGAGTGCGAGCTGAGCTTCGAGCCATTTGTCTGGAATGCCATAGTAGTCAAGGTGGTTTATGCCTGAGAACCCAGGCACGAAGGAGCTGGTCGCCAACAGCGCAACCGGGACTCGATCGGGTTCCTCCAGCCGACACGCCTGTCTGAAATAATCGTACGCTGTGTTCATTTGTACCTCAGCATGGAAAGAGTTGTTCCCCACCATCGAAACGGATCACCTGGCCGCTAACGTACAGGGCTGCTGGCGTACAAAGGAAACCAACCACAGCAGCCAACTCAGACGGTTGTGCAATACGCTCAAGGCTCTGGTGCTGGATAAGCCTCTCTTTGTGCACCTCTGCCCAGACAACGCGCCACCGCTCACCTGCCACCGAACCAGGCGCCACACAATTGACAGGAATGTTGTAGGGCCTCAACTGCTCAGCGAGGCAGCGCGTATACATGTGAAGCGCAGCCTTGGCCACTCGGTAGGCACAGACGGTTTGGTGCCCAACGCAGCCGCCCGTACTTCCAATCGTAATGATGCGCCCCATCTTGCGTTCCATGAGTTCGGGAGCTACCTCACGGCAACAGAGCACAGCCGTCATCAAGTTGCGATCCATGACGCTGTGAAAATCATCGAGAGAGATGCCTAGGCAATCGTCATTCTGAGGTTTGCCGGCCTGTCCAGAATCTGTTCCCGCGGCGCCGATGTCACCTCCGGCGCAGCAGACCAGAATGTCAATCTGCCCCCATCTAGACCGAATTTCGTCGGCAATGCGCTTGACCTCTCCTTCGACGGTCAAATCACCCCAAACACCCATGACTTCCCCGGCACCCCGGACCGACATATCGGCAGCGAGCTTTTCCATTGATTCTCCTGCCCCGAATTTGGCCGGGCTGTCGCTCCGTGTTCCGTGGACAGCAACCCTCGCGCCCAGACGATACAGTTCCTCTGCCATGGCGCGCCCCAAACCGCGAGAAGAGCCGGTGACCCATGCCACTTGACCTGCAAGAGGCTCCGGATTGCTTGCTCCCCCTTTAGACATGGTCATTCACACGCTCCTTTCGATCTCGACAAGCACCAGATCCGTTGCTCACATTACGTCTTCGGCCGCGATGTGCCGTGGCATACCAGTGCGCTCAGTGCAGAGAAGTGAACAGTAGCTTCTCGTGCTTCTGCCCCTTGTAGCACACAACGATCTCTCCTTGCGTTAGCAACAGCGGTGTGACATCAGGCGCGTGCTGCTCGCAGGCTTTGACAAACTGCCCGGGGTCGCCGTTATGCTCAGCAAACATCCAAAAGTGACAGGGAATGACCACCGGTGCGCGAGCAGCCGCTGCGAGTCTTGCGGCTTGCACGGCATCCAGATTGCCGTAGGCACCGTTGATAGGGGGAACAATGATGTCGATTCCCATGTCGAACACAGCCCGCCACTTGTCTGGCTTATAGGCTGAGTCGCCAACGTGCCAAATCCGAATGTCACCCACAGAGAGGATCACACCCAGGGCATCTGGAGCCAGGTCACCATGATCGGCATAGACTCCTGTGAGCTTGAACCCGCCATAGCTGAGCGTCTTGTCTTCCTGGAGCAGGTCATATCTGTCAGCAGGTAAATCGAGAGCCGCATATTTTGTATGGCAATCTCGGGGACCGACGAACTTTGTCTGCGGGTTTCTCATCAATTCCGGTATCGCATCAAGGTCCATATGGTCGCCATGAGCATGGGTGCACACGACATAGTCCGCCCGGGCATCTTGTACAGGAAACGGCGCGGCCATGATCCGCTTAAAGCCCACCCGGCGCTCCACATAGTCTGTTAGATAGGGGTCAATGTAGATGACCTCAGATTGAGATGTCTTGTAAACGAAGCCAGCCTGACCAAGCCACATGAAGGCCAGCGCATTGGCGTTTACCTCGACACGCTGCATACCGGCGTCAATCTTCTGCGCAAGTCTCGGCATTCACGCACCTCTCATCGGTACGGACGATCGGGAACCAGGGCACTACTTGGGGATTCACCACATGACGCGGCCATTTGCCCGACAGAACGTCAATCACAGCTTGGGCACCTTGCCTCCGATTCTCGGCACTCGCCTCAGGTGAGTGAGATGCCACATGGGGTGTCATCAATACATTGCTCAAGGCAAAGAGAGGATGATCGGTCGAAAAAGCTTTGCCATTGAAAAAATTCACGATGCCAAAGACATCAAGCGCCGCATAGGCGATGATTCCCTGTTGCAAAGCAACAGCCAGATCATCCTCGTTGACCAACTCCCCTCGGCTGGTGTTGATTAGGATGGCAGTAGGCTTCATTGCGCGCAACTGCTGCAATCCAATCATGTGGCGGGTTGCAGGCGTCAGTGGGCAATGCAAACTCACGATGTCGCTATTTTGATACAGGCTGTCCAGATCCACGACTTCAACGCCCTCAAGTCCTTCCACGGCAAGCACGTCGTAGCCCAAGATCCTCGTCCCAAACGCCAGTGCCCTTTTGGCCACCGCGCGCCCGATGTTGCCAAGCCCGATCAAGCCCACGGTCAACGACGAAAGACTCCGCACAACAGGTAGCGGAAGCCTCGGCCTCTGCCCCTGCCTCATCAATGCCTCGTACGCCTTCAGTTGACGGACTGAGGCAAGCAGCAGCGCGAGGGTGTGGTCGGCGACTTCCTCAGTGCAAAAGTCTGGCACATTGGTCACTAATATGCCCTGGCGTGTCGCCTGATCCACATCAATCTTGTCAAAGCCTGTGCCATATCGGGAGATAACTTTGCAGCGAGTGAGTTGTTGGATAACTGGAGCACGCAGATAGCCGCCGACAACCTGTATGGCATCGGCATCGCGAGCGTGGAGAATGACTTCCGCCGCGTCGGCGCCTTCTATTTCGATCACTTGAGCACCGATGGCGGTCATTTGGGAGCGCTCCTCTGTGAGAACAGGGGAGCTCTTTGCACTCATGCGTACGACAAGAAGCCCAGTCTGAAGACTCATCTCGCAACCACTCCTTGCGGATCTAGCAAACGGATGTAATCATAAGCTCGCTTAGACGCCGTTTCCGGGTCCGGTCGAGGAAGGCACTCAAAAGCAATGAATCCGTTGTACCCGATAGCTTCCAGGCAGTGAAGGATTGAGCCAAACCGTATGGTTCCCTGGCCGGGATACCCGCGATTGTTGTCGGAAAAGTGTATGTGACCGATGTGGTCTCGATACTCGAACAATGCCCTCTCAATTGATTGCTCCTCAATGTTCATGTGAAACGTGTCGGCTAGGATTTTCAGGTTCGCTGCCGCGAGACGCTCGATCACCTCAGCCACCTCTCTGACAGTGTGCAGATAATCTTGCTCATAACGATTTGCCGCTTCTAGACACACGCTCATTCCCTTGGACGCTGCGTAGGTACAGCACTCGATCAGTGCTTCGTCAACCCTGGCCTTGGCAACCTTAATGTTCTTTGCTTGAGATAGCTTTCCCTTGATCAATCCAGCGATGAGGGCTGGCTTAAAGTCGTCAAAAAGGTCGACGACCGCCTTCATCCTGTCCACCGCCTTCCTGCGAACAGCCATATCGTCGTGCATGAAAGAGAGTCCGTCCTCGATATAGGCTCGGCCGGTGCCGACTGTGGAAAGGGCCATGCCATGCTCTGCCAGGGCAGCTTTTACGCGGTCGACATCAATGGCCCTTGGATCTCGGAGATGGAGTTCCACGGCCTTGTAGCCGATGCGGGATGCTCTGTGAATGCCTTCGACCAGATCCCCCGAGAACAAAATTGGAGAGAAGGCTGTACTGGCTTCTGTAACGGTGGCGCTGAGTTTCATAACGCTAGTACCCCGTGATCCAGTTTTTGTCCCCGTACGCTCCCTTCCAGTCCCCGATGAACGCATCCCATCTGGCTTTGGTGTAGGCGTTGTCAAGGAACTGAGTCCAGACCTGGTAGGGGCACGTCGTTTCATCTGCACCACAGACGGCGGCCTCCACAACCTGGTTGACGCTGCGCGCGGCGCATAACAGCCTGGTCGCCGTTCTCGAGTTGTCAAATGCTTTGCGGATTTTGGCTATTAATTCGTTAGGCGGGTTTTCATCCCGTTCCCCCAAAAGCCCAACAAAGATGGCGACGTGATCCACTCCCAATTCGGCAGCAACGAGAGCCTCAATGACCGAATGGATTGCAGTGGCACATACCCTAACGCCCGCTCCTTTCAGAAGCTTCATACCCTGAAGCCCTGCCGGGTTGGTCTGTACTTTCACCACGATCTTGTCGCTAACCTTTGCCAGGGCTTGTCCCTCCGCCAGAATGTCTTGTGGAGCCGTGGATACGACCTGGGCGAACACCGGGATATCATCTACTAAACTGCAGATTTTCCCCAGATGAGCCACATAGTCGGTTTTCACGCGCGAGAGCATGGTGGGATTAATGGTTATTCCGCCGAGAACACCCCACTGCGCGATCTCCTCGATTTCCTCTAGAACGCATGAATTCAGCAAGAGTCTCATCCCTACTTCCTTTCGGGTTTCATTTTGTTTTATTCCATGCGCTTCTTACGAACGCAATGGCCTGCTTCACCCCGGCTTCTCCGGTGTGGCTAGCCTCTTCTATCGAGACCCAGCCATCATAACCTGCTCGCTTTAGTCGGCTGAAGATCTCGCCGAAAGGAACAACACCGGTACCGATTACTACATGCTTCAAGACGCCAAGCTCAGCGATGTCTGCAGCGTGCACATACTCCACCCTGGGCAGGACGCGTTCCAGCACGGCGAGCGGATCATCACCATAGACCATGGTATTCGCTGTATCGAAAAGGATGCCCAGGGAAGTATCTTCTGTCTTCGCAGCGATTTCCAAGAAGATGTCTGTTGGGAATGAAAAGTCGTAATAGTCCCACACGACGGGCTTGGAGTGGTTCTCATAGACGAGCTTGATCCCGTGTTGCTCAGAGGCATCCGCCGCTCGGCGGAGTCCTTCCACAGCCCAATTGATGCCATCTTGCCTTGCGGTTTCGGGATGTGCCTGACCCGCCGTGACTCGTATGTACGTTGCCCCCAGAACCGATGCGGCAGTCATCAGGCTCCCAAGGTCGTCCAGTTCACGTTGTCTTACAGCCGGATCAGGATGGGTGAAATCGGTATAGCCGCAGATCAGGGTCAAGCCAATGCCCGAAACCTCGATCTCCCCGCGGAGTCGTCTGAGGTAATCGTGATCGCGGCTTTTCAAGAGAATTGCGCTGATGTCGATCCCATCGGCACTCATGCCGGCGGCCATGCCGGCGAATCCGGCAAGCGACATCTCGCCCGATCTAATGCTCGAAAAAAAGGAGACTGGTAGACAACTGATTCTCATAACTCACCCCCGCTGTATCAATGTGCAGACTCTCTTGGCTGTGCGAGCGGAAACACTAGACGAACAACGCTTTGCGGATAGCCTCTCCTGTGGACAGCAGCCAATTGTGTATGATCATCACTTCGCTGGTGATGCAAAAGTGCTGAACGCCCAGGTCATGGTAGTACTTGGCGTCATCGAGACTGCCGATATCGACGCGGACCTGGATGCCCTTCCTCAGGGCGGTCTCAATGACCCCCTTTTCTATCTTTCTCATCTCCGGCGAGCGCCGATCAAGCAACAAGCCTGAGTCAATCGCATAGTCAGCCGGACCGAAACAGATCATGTCAAGCCCAGGAGTGGCGAGGATCTGTTCGAGTTGTTCGACAGCACTTCGCTTCTCAATCATGATCCCGACCACGATGTCTCTGAGTTCCTGCAACTGAGCCGGAGTTGTCCCGTAGCCGTACATGTAGACGCGACGACGGATGTTGGCGCCGTACCAGCCTCCGTCTTCGGGAGTTGCAGGACGCACGATACGAACGCAGTCTCGGGCTTCGTCTGCCGTATAGCAGTCCGCAAACAGCACACTCTGGAAGCCGGAGCCGACGGCACGTTGGGCGAGAAATCTGCGCGGTTCTGGGTCTATCTTGATCATCGTGGACATGTCATAGAGCTCAGCGGCTCGGCAGAGGTTCTCCAGGGCATATAGGTCAAAAGGCGCATACTCCTCGACGAACTCCACGTAATCGTACATGCCCGTGTGTCCAATAACCTCCACGATGTTCGGCCAGGTGCTGTATAAATGGGCTCCCAGGCTGGGCTGTTTGCTGGTGAGCAATTGTCTCAACTTGTTAGTCTTCACGCGGCTCCTCCTCTTGAGCGTGGATTCGGCGCAGAACCTTTCATCCTATCTCCTGCTAAGCAGAAGACTGGCGAGGCCTCCATCGATTAGCAGATCGGCTCCCGTTACGTAGCTGGCTTCGTCGCTCGCCAGATAAACACAAGCACCGGCGACCTCCTCGGCAGAGCCGCGACGACCCATCGGAATGTTTGACCACAACCAGGCAAGATACGCATCGGGGTCGGGCACCCTACTCATGTTGTCCGCAGAGATTTGGGTTTCGATGGCACCCGGACTCACCGCATTGACCCGGATCCCACGGGAAGCGAACTCGACAGCCAGGGCTTTGGTCAAACCGATCAAACCCCACTTGGCAGCTGCATAAGGCGCATCGCCTGGCTGGCAGGTGTGCGCGTGAACCGATGAGATATTGATGATGGAACCTCCCCCGGTCTTGAGCATCTCACGGATGGCATTGCGTGAACAAAAATAGGCTCCTCGCAAGTCGGTGCCAATCACCCGATCCCACTCGTCCGTCCTGATGTCCTCAAAGGGCTTGAGGAAGTTCACTCCCGCATTGTTGACCAGCACGTCAACGCGGCCATACATTTCAACCGCCGTGGCAAATAGCCTCTCGACATCCTTCTCAACCGATACGTCGCACTGCACGAATACGCCAGAGCCACCCTCCTGTACAATGGAGTCGATCACTGCACGCCCATTCTCGATGCGCCGTGAGGCGCCAACCACTTTGGCTCCCTCTCTGCCGTAGGCTACTGCGACGGCTTTTCCGATACCGGAGCTCGATCCGGTAACGATAGCAACTTTGTCCTTAAGCCGCATATGGCAACCTCCCATGATTAATCAGCATCTCCCCGTATGGCGCCAGTGATCAGTCCGACGATCTCCTCACGGGATGTGGAACCCTTGAGGCGTGTGCCAACTCGCCGTCCATGCCGCAGAACGACTATCCTGTCGAAGACTGCAAACACATGTTCCAGGTTATGAGAGATCACCACGACGGACTTGCCGTGTGCCTTGAGGTCGGCAATCAGATTATGGACCTGGGCCTGTTGCTCGACACCCAGCGCAGCAGTCGGTTCATCCAGCAGGAAAAAACGCCCCCCTCTGGCCACAGCACGAGCGATGGCGACTGCCTGTCTCTGCCCGCCTGACAGTTCCCCTGCTTTGACACGGACTGAAGGGAGCTTTATGCGCAGCGCATTCAGGACTTTATCGGCATCGGCGTACATCTTCTTGAAATTGATAAAGATACTCGCCCTGGTGGGTTCACGACCCAGATAGATATTCGATCCTACATCTCGAACATCAACAATGGCAAGATCCTGGTAGACGGTCGAGATGCCAAAGTCCTGGGAGTCGCCCGGGGTGCGAATCTCAATCTGCTTTCCATCCAGATAGATCTCCCCTGAGTCGCGCGCGTAAACACCCGAGATGATCTTTATCAGTGTTGACTTGCCGGCGCCGTTGTCCCCTACCAGAGCCACGACCTCCTCAGGGTACAACTCGAAATCCACAGCGGAAAGTGCCTGCACATGCCCGAAGGCTTTGGAAATCCCCTTCATTTCCAGAAGAGGTTTGCGGTTAGATGGGTCTGTACTGCTGGGGAACTGAGTCATATTCCACCCTCTTTCTGCATCCTGTGCTAACTCTGAGACTGTCTAGTCTTCATGGATTCGGGTAGCAGATGCTACCCGAATCCGGATTTCCAGGCTCTCGTGTGCGCCCCGATCTGCCTGGCAGTAGGCGATCACTTCGGAAGTATGCCTTGTTTGATGGCGGCTTTCACATTGTCTACGTACCCGTAGAACTTGTCTACGTTCTCAGCGGTAACGATCGGCGCTTCCAGCTTTGTCCAGTAGGGAACTGGCTCGCCCCGGAGAATTTTGTCGATGAGCTGTGGGGTCGCGAAGGTCTCCTCCCACACTGGTTGGCCGACCAATCCAAACACCTCGCCTTTCTTGACGAGGTCTAGGTTGACCTCGGTGTAGTCCATGCCCATGGCAAGTATCTTTCGATTGGTCTCCTTCTGTGCGTTAGCCCAGGTCGAGGCTCCACCGCCTGTCGTAGACAGGGCGCCGACGAGGTCGGGATTCGCCAGCATTATGGCTGCGGCCTTCGCCACCGCTTGCGGAGCATCCAAGCCTTCCTCAGCAGGGTCGAGCACTTTGATCTTTGGGCAGACCTCATTCATCTTCTTCTTGAACCCTGAGGCAACCGACGTCTCGAGATCGCTGAAGGTGGCTAGCGTGATGGCAACACTCCCCGTCTTACCGCCAAGCGCCGTACACATCTTGGCGGCTGCCGCAGCAGAGTACTGTGGTGCATCCGCGCCGATGATCGCACGTATCCCCTTCACGTCCACGAGCCCGAAGTGTGGCCACACGACAACGATCCCCTTAGCGGCAGCCTTTTCTGCAAGTGGATACAAGGCCTGCCGTCCAGTCCAGATAGCGATTGCTACCACATCTTTGCGGGTGATTGCCTGCTCACCCAGAGAGACGAGGAGCTCCGTGTCATTATCCGTGCCGACGACCTCACATTTGTAACCCGTTTTCTCGCAACCGCTCAGGAACGCTGTCATAGCCATCTGGAGCGTAGGATGGTACTTGAGCGGGACCAGTAGGAGTAAGGTCTTGCCCTGGGTTGTGAATCCAGCGGCTGCGGGCTGTGATGTCGGAACAGGCGTTGGCGCAGCTGGCGTGCTACAACTTGATAAAACAATCACCAGCAGAAAGGTGATCAACAGCGCGATTTGTTGCTTGTGTTTCATGTCTAACTCCTCTCCTTTTAGAACCGTGGTTTTTGAATGCCGATTGACTCGCACCTGACTTGGTTTTAAGATCTCGCTTGGTCATCACCTCCTCCACTTGATCGAACTACCTCACTGGTGCCCCAGCACCAGTTCTGGCACTTTTCGGGGACCGACAGCCGGCTGACAACACACTAACCATCTAGCCGGTCCTACCGTCCTCCGTTCAAATCAGATACAGGTAGCACCCGTGCGGCGCAACGCTCGTGCCGACTAACCCGTGCGGCGCAACGCTCGTGCCGACTAACCCCTGCGGCGCTTGCCCAGATTGTCCACAGTAACAGCTAAGAGCATAACGAGGCCGACGGCGACCGACTGCCAGAAATAGTTCAGTCCAGTCATGACGATCCCACCGCGCAGAACCTGCATGACGAGTACCCCCATAAATGCGCCGGCCACCGTCCCCAAACCACCAGAGAGACTCCCTCCCCCTAGCGCAACTCCGGCGATAACGTCGAGATTCCAGCCCATTCCCAGCGTCGCTTCGCCTCGGTTGACGCGTGCCATGGCAAGGATTCCTGCTAGTGCAGCCAGGGTTCCTACCAGCGTGAAACATACGATCTTGACTCGGTCCGTGTTGATACCCGCTACCCGCGCGGCCATCTTATTGCCGCCTGTGGCGGAGACCCTGGCACCCCAAATGGTACGGCTCAATACGATTTGACCCAGGATGACCAAAGCGGCGGCAATCCAAAAAGCCCAGGAAACTCCTGCGGGATTAGCGTTGCCGAAGGAGTTGAAATCCTCTGGGAGCGGATACACCGGGTATCCCCCTGATACGAGCAGGGCAAGTCCCTGGAGAATGAATGCCATGGCTATGGTGGTGATGAAGGCAGGGACGCCTACTTTGACGCTCACCAAGCCGTTTATTAAACCGATCACTGTCCCCACGAGTAATGCCGTCAGCACTGAGGGCAGTATAGACCATCCGTACTCTGTCATCAGCAAAGCACAGAAAACAGAACTGAAAGCCGCTGTGGCTCCAACCGACAGGTCTATTTCTCCAGCAACAAGCAGGAATGTCCAGCCGACACTGATGATGGCAACATATGCCCCTGCGCGAAGCAGGGTGGCAAAGGTGCTGGGCTCCAGGAAGACGGGCTTGAAGGCGCCGAAGACTAGGGTCAATGTGACCAACAATCCTAGAATCCCCAGCTCAGGCACGCGCAGCCACTTTCGTAGCCCCCCGACTACTGCAATCTGCTCTGCCTCCGGCTCCCGATATTGCTTGCCCCTGCGCCTAACCACGTCCACAACGACTGCAGCCAACATGATCATGCCGATAAGCACAGTCTGTAGGTTAGCATTGGCGGCGCTCATCGCTATGCCGCTTTTCAAAACCTGCATGACAAAAACGCCGATAGCCGCACCCGCTATCGTGCCTATCCCGCCAAACAGGCTGCATCCGCCGATCACTGCACTGGCAATTGCATCCAATTCCCAGCCCAAACCTATTTCAAGCTGATATGATTCGAGATGAGCTGTCGCCAGGATGCCCGCAATGCCGGCAAGGGTACTGCAGAGAACAAAGCATAGGATCTTGACCAGATCGGTTCGGATTCCAGCAACCTGCGCCGCGCGTCGATTGCCGCCAGTTGCATAGATGGCAGCACCCCAGGTCGTCCTGCGCATCAGGATATCTGCAACCAACACAAGCCCGAGAAAGATCCACACGCTCCAGAATTGACCAAGACTCTCTCCAGAGCCCCAAGCGTTGAAGGACGCTGGCAAAGGGAAGATGACCTTGCCCTCGGTGATGACCAGACTCAGCCCGCGTGCGACAAAAAACATCCCCAAGGTGGTGAAGAACGCAGGCACGCCAACCTTGACGGTGAGAATACCGTTGATCAAACCCGCTAGCATCGCGATTGCCAGGCTGATGATGACTGCCAAGTGCGGGGCGATGCCGAGGTCTTTCATCGCCCAGGCAGCCATAGCTCCGCACAGTGTTGCGACTGAGCCCACTGAAAGATCAATCTCACCTGCGATCATCAGTATGGAAGAACCGACGATGACAATGCCCAGAGAGACGTTGGCGCGTATCAAGTGCGGGATGTTGTCCGGCGCCAAGAAATCGGACCGAATGTAGTTGAACAAAAGTGCAAAGCCGATCAGCGGGATGAGGGCGCCCATCTCCGGAACACTAAGAATCTTCAGGACGGCCCGTATCGCCGTGTTCTTCCAATGCATTAGCCCGCTAACAATCATAGAAGGGTCTCCTTTCCTTCCCGCTCAGGCAGAATGGAACAGACTCCGTTGACTCAACTCGTAGGAATTCGAGTCCGCGCGTAAAGGCGCACCGACACAGCCACCGCGCGATCATTCTTTCCAGATAGCTTTCTCTCCGGCAATGCGGAGATACTTCCCAGAAACACAACAGGCAACTGCTTTGCCAATCAGCCCCGTGCGCTGTCACCTGGCGCGGTCAAGTAGCCGGAGCCCGGTTTTTACTGCATGCAACGATCGCTGTGTGAAGTACAGTACGCCCGAACTTGTCCGCCGGCTAGCAATCTAATGGATTATTGGTTGAGCCAATGATACAATAAGAATAGTCATTTGTCAAGCGGACGATAGGGCAGGGTGCATTTCAGTTTGGGGGCAAATAATGGCATAATACGCTCATCCCATTGAAGAGGTCATGCCATGAAACGCCCCCGCCAAGTTCGCAGAACCAAACCTACGCGCGCTGAGATGAAAGCCCAGCTGTTAGCCCAGGCGGAAGCCACGATTGACCAGTTTCTGGACTGGGTCGAGCAGACCGCGCGTCCGAACCTGACTCAGATTGAAGATACGGTTTTAGAATTTCGCCGCCAAGTGGGTCAGACGATGGCGGAAACCGCGCTTCAGGCTCAAGACACGACGCACCCTGTGCCAGGTCCACACTGTCCCACGTGTCAGCGCGAAATGCACTACAAGGATGACAAAGCCAAAACGCTCACCACGCGGGTGAGTGACTTGAAAATGAAGCGGAGTTACTACCACTGCTCGCATTGTCAGCAGGGTCTTTTTCCCCCTCGACCAACAACTCCACGTCTTTGAGCGGACGTGTAGCGAAACGGTGGCGAAACTGGCCGTCGAGTTATGTGGGCGGATGACTCCCGCCGAGACCGAGACGATTTTGGACAAACTGGGCGGCATTACGTTTTCGGACACCAGCGTCTGGCGGCGCGTGCAGACGTGGGGGGCGAAAATCAAAGCATTGGAAGAGTTGCGTCAAGCGGCGGCAACCGCCTTGCCACAACGCGGGACGGTGGGACCCGGCGCTGTGCCGCTCAGCCAAAAGATGGGCGTGGGCATGGATGGCGTGATGATTCCCTTGCGAAAAGAAGGTTATGCCGAACTCAAAGTGGGATGTGTCTTTGAGGTTGCGATGCGCCCAGAGCTAGAGGCGGAGACCGGCGAACCGGTGGAGCGCGCCCATGCCGTCCACACCACCTATACCGCCGTGTTGGGTGGACCGGAGGCGTTGGGGAAAGCCCTGTGGGCTGAAGCCAGCCGCCGACAATTCCCGTATTGCTATGATACCGAAGTCATTGGGGATGGTGCCAAGTGGATTTGGCAAAACGTGGTGCCAGAACATTTCAGCACGAGTCGCCAAGTTGTGGATTGGTATCATGCGACCGAACATCTCTATACTGTTGCACACTTGGTGCATGGTGAAGGGACCGCCGAGGCAACGCGCTGGGTCAAGGTGATGGAAAAGCCCTTGTATCAAGGACAGGCGTGGGAGGTGTCGAATAAGATCAAGGACTTGGCGCAGGAACATCTTGCCCTCGCGGAGAAATTACAGACCGAGGCGGGATACTTTGAAAACAATCGGCGGCGGATGCAGTACCTGGAATTACGTGAAGACGGCTTCCCGATTGGGAGCGGCATGGTCGAGAGCGGATGCAAACAAATTCGGTTCTCCTCAGATTAGTGGGGGAGAAGGCATGCCCAATCCCCCGTGTTCTACCAGAACTTGAAGGCGGAAATGTTCAAAGATTTGATACCCACACGCACGACGGATGATCG
>Ga0194126_10002503_pt1 | contig 29746 bp, 22 predicted proteins | sample TA2KigC150mmetaG_FD_148641 | JGI IMG/M metagenome (GOLD analysis project Ga0194126, IMG submission 148641) | Freshwater microbial communities from Lake Tanganyika, Tanzania - TA2015035 Kigoma Deep Cast 150m | ecosystem: Environmental > Aquatic > Freshwater > Lake | place: Tanzania: Lake... | reverse complement strand
TTGGGTTCCCCCCCCCTCGCACCTCAGATCACGGAAAATGCCCGGAAATTGCGCAAGCGCGGCAATACCATGTCAGGAGTTCTGGATTCTGCACGTAGGACTCTCCCGATTCGGTGCCGCCGGAGCCATAAAAAACTCCCTCCTGTTCACTGAAGCGCCCCGCGAGCTTGGCCGTGCCCTGGTACTTGAGCCAAAGGGTCAGTCGCTTCCGCACGTCCTCGTGCAAACCGCGCTCTTCCAATTCCTGGATGACCATGGCGGACTCGTTCCCGAAGTTGAGATATGCGTCGGGTCCGACGGAAGTGGAAATCAATCCCTCCTCGCCGGGCATGCGATGGTCCGCAATCATCTGGTGAGCGAGGTGGGCCTTGTGAAACGCGTTGAGATCGGGCTCCGGAGTTTTGAGTTCCGCCCAAGGTGCAACTTCATCGTTCCAGAGCCGGGCCGTCTGCGGGCGTAGGGCATCGTAATCAAGCCCCGCCAGCGCGGCGCGCTCGGCCGTCGTGGTGATGGGAGTGCGCGTGACCTTCAGAACCACTTCGCAGCCTTCACCGGGCGACAACGTCTGGCGCACCAAGAGGGTATTGCCCGCCGAGGCCATCTCCATGCCAGTGCTGATCGCCCCGCGAACGACTGATGTCCCATCCAGCGTTGCGACCAGCAGTTGTTCGGCACCGTTAGGGATGACATCATTCGGATAAGCCCTTGTGGCCAGCGGCGCGCGCGGAGCCGTGGGATCCGCGCTTCGTTCTCCTCCCTGATAGACATTCCGGGAATGCCTGGCACGAGATGAGAACTCAACGGGCAAAGCTGCGTCCACGGGCACAGCCCCCTCGTTCTTGAAAGTGAACCGGACGAGGCACACGGTCGGTTCCTCCCCGTCCAATACCGCATCCACCGGCTTCAGCAATGCAACCGCAAAACTTTCCTGATGCACGCGCAACGCGCCGTTGCGCCGCTCGACATGGTAGATCAGCACCGGCGCGGGGTCCGTGTAATTGGCGATGCGACTCCAGCGTCCCAAGCCAAACATAAACCGGTGGGCGTCGTCGCTGCCGTAATTGCCCAATTGCATCGTGACATCGCCATTGACCTCAATGCGGTAACGGTTGCGATTGTATTTGCAGCCCAGCATCATGGCGACGGGCTGCCGTTCGGGCTGGCCCTGCTTGACTCCGCTGAGGCTTTGCTCCGGCATCATGGCCACCGTCGGCGCAATGCTGCCCTTCACGACGACCTCGCCAGCCGCACCATCGGTTTCCGCCAGGCCGGAACGGCCTTCGACCTCGCGCTGGTAGGCAGCAAACGTTGTCGCATCGCCGGCGAGAGTTACAAACACACCTCCGTCCTCGTACCAAATCGGGCCGCCGGCCCGCAGCGCATCCAACGAAATGGTGAAGGTCTTGTCCCCCATTCCGAACGTGACCAATCCATCGTCGTTCGCCAACCGGCGACCGGAAACCAGATGCCGCACATTAACCAAAAAACTCCGGGCGGCGCGCGGGCGGGGGGCGAGCAGCCGCAGTCGGGAGTTGTCCAGCCGCTCGACACCCGTTTCCGGCTCCACCGTGACGACCTCACAGTTGTATCCCGAGAGTGAGATCTCCGGAACCGTCGCGGGTTTGCCGGCGTCCAGCGCCACCCGGATTTGTGTCCGGCTCAGACTTGAAGTGGTGCGGACCTCGATCCGTTCCACCTCCTCGGAGGACACGCCGTCAACGCGAATGCCAAGCGTGTATCGGTAATCCACGTCATGCCGTCTGAATGGCACGCCCTCCTTGCTCAACGAGTCGAACCGCAGGATGGCCCGGCGGGCATCCGGCCTTTCCACCCACACCGCTCCCTTGTCCCAGGAAACGTCAAACCAATCATCCATCACCTTCCAACCCATTTGAAAGCTGCCGATGCTCGGGTCCAGCAGTTCCTGCCGTTTGCGCCGCCAGGTCTTGTGCAGATAGGACAAGCCGATGTTGTCCGGCACGGCCGACTTGAGCACAACGACGACTTCACGGATTTCTCGGGGCTCCTCGAAGCGAACCTCATTGGCCGGAGTGCCGGGCAGGGCGAAGGGGGCAAGGTTGAGAGGCTGTTCTTCCGATTTCAAGGATTGGGCCGGCAACCATGCCGCTGAACACGTCAGCAGTGAGAGAATTATGAGCATCTTCCCGGGCCGATTGGCGTATCTGTTTGGTGCTGTTTTCATTGAGTTTCTCAGTTGAATTTCGCCCGTAATGAAACACCGACGCTCAGAGAGAAATCAGAGAAATGTTATCCAGATCATATCGAGTTGTTGGTTGCATCACATCGGCTGCCGGGATCCGGTTCGGCAACCCGTCGTCGTCGAGACGCCGGGTGAAATCGCGCAGGCGGAACGCGCCGGTGCGGAAAACAATCCGCTCGACACCGGAGGCGGTTTCAAGAAAGGCTGCGTCCTTGAGTAGATTGACCCCATCCACGGTGAGATCATAGACCCTGCGCGGGCCATCCACGATCAACTCCACGCTAATCCAACGGTGGGTGGTGTAGGCCCGCACATTCTGGTTGCTGCCGCCATTCCACGCGGTGAGCTGGCCGTTGGTCGGATTGAGCGCCAGGGCCACCGCCCGACTGCCGTTGACCGACACCACGTCAATTTCCAGGGGCGCGCTGCTCGCATTGGTCTGGTGCGCCCGCACCTGGAAAACCACGCGCGCCAGGCTGCTCTGCGGGAACACCCGCATCACGCTGGCGTAGTCGCAAGGGTCACGATCTTCCAGCCGCACAAAGCGGTTCGTCCCCTCGGCGGCGATGGCCACCGGCGCCCATTGAGGGCTGTAGGTGTTCCAGCCTGCGATGCGACGCCCGACGGCGTGGCTCTGAAAGTCGTCGCGCACATCGTTGGTTACCTGCCCGATGACGGGCGTGGGCACGCTGGCCACCCAGATGTCCTCCTTGTTCATACTGTAGGTCAGCCAAAGATCCGTTCCCGGTGGGTCGCCGTTGCCCGGGGTAAGGCCGCGGACATATTGGGGGCCGGTGTTCTTGGCGTCGCCGTAAACAGTGCGGCTTTCTTCATACCGCTGCATGGGCATGTCTCCGGCGATGATCAGATAGGGGGTGTCAAACGTCCAACCATCCGCCGAGGTCGTGACCGCCAGCGGCCAGCGCCGAGTCAGGTCCAGGCAGCCGATCATCGCATAGCGCCCGTCCTCGGTCCGCGCGCCCCAGGTCTTGGCGTTATCCTTGAATCCGAAACTGGCATCGGTCACCGGGGTCGGCACACCGCCAGGAATCCAGTTCGTGCCTGTGCTCACGGCAAGATAGATTTTCTTGGAGCCGGAGGCGCCCTTCCAGGCGCCCACAATTCGGTTGTCGGCCAGGCGGTACCAGTTGAAAGCCTTCCATTCGGTGATGCCAGGGATGGTATTCAGGTTGACGGTGTAAAACGCCGGGTCCTCCTCGTCGTCTTCCTGCCATTGTTGGCAGTAAAGCGGCTTGTTGCGCAGTTCCGCGCAGGCGGATCTGAAGCCGCTGCTCGTAGAGATCGTGTAACTCGGCCAGTTGTTATTTGGATCACGACCGAGGTAATTGGTCTTGATGCTATAGACCGTGCCATAGGAATTCGGACCAGAGATTTCGCGGACCAGCCAGTCACCACGATGCCCAACGCCATCCCAGCCCAAGGCGAGCAGGCGGCCATTGGAGGCAACATAGAAACTCATCCGGGTAGGTCCCCCGGGCATGAGCGCGGAAGCAGAGACGGAGGGGTTCCAGTCCAAACCGTTGGTGGACCAGTTCAGTTGCTTGCTGGCGCCATAATGCATAGACCAGAACCGGCCGTTCCAATAAACCATATCCACGTGGTGACGAAAGAAGGTGCTGTCGCCGTCCGTCTGCCTTGGATTGTCAGGGGCGGAGCGGACCACCTGGACATTCTGCACCCCAACGGCCCAGCGCAGTCGGCTGTCATGCGCCACTCCCGCGTTGCCATACACGCCCCCCGTGTAGGTTGGCACTTGCGCCTCCACTGCCTGAGCAACCAGCACCAGACTGGCCACAATCCAAGATGTGGCACAGCTCCCCAAGAAACCCGCAGGACGTAAAGTGATCATTTGCGTTTCTCCGGTCCCCAAATTGTGGCGGCGATGTGGTGCTCGATCAGGGCCTCGGTGGCCCAATAATACAAGGCCACCAACTCGCCCCGATGATTCTGCTCCAACCGCGGGTAGCCAAAATCCATGTCGCCATACCTGGCCCGCTGGAAATCCTCGCGCAATACAATCTCCTCGCCCCAGGTCTTGCCGCCATCGGCGCTCAAGCGAGCGAACATTTTCACCCGACTGCGATCGCCATAGGCACAAGTCAACCGTCCGTCCTTGAGCGTGACCAACGCCGGGGGATTCCCATTCCAACCACCGGTTTCCCCAACGCGACTGAAGAAGCTCCAAGTGCGCCCGTTGTCTTTCGAGCCGTAGCAGTCCACCCAGCAGGGCGTGTTATCGTCGCCCGGAACCCGGCGCCGCAGCGCGACAACGATCGTCCCGTCTGGCAAGCGGGCCACGGCCGGCATCACGGCGCGATGCGGATCAGACAACGGCACAATCCAGGAAACAAAGTGGAAGGTCTTGCCGCCATCGGTGGTCTCAGCCACAAAGGTCTTGTCGCGCCCCCCGCCCCCTTGCTTCAGCCGGGCGGACATGAAGAACAAGCACGTGTCCCGGCCTGTGACCAGGTATCCGGTGCGCGTGGTGCAGTCCATGTTTTGTAGATTGGCATCCTGCATCAGGCCGGTGAATTGAAAGGGACCTGCCCAGCTCCGGCCACGGTTGGTGGAGATGAAGAAACTGCCTTGCGGATCGGCCGAGCCGTGATAGCCGAAACCCACGGCGCGCAAGGCAAAGCCCGGCTGATTGAAGACGATGCCGCCAAGCGACGGCACCGGCCGGCCGCCATCACCCACGAAATTCGCGGGATCCTCGATGGTCCAGGTGCGGCCGCCGTCCAGACTGCGCCCCAGCACGGAGTCAATGCCCTCGGCGGGGTCGGCCTGGCCGAAGGTGTTGTGACCGCGGCGCTCGTCGAACTTGCCGCGGGAGATCCCAACAAGAATCTCCCGCCCCCCGTCCCAGCTCCAAAGCCCGTTGTTGGCTGGCCAGCCGTAGAAAATGCCAGGCTGGCTGGCTACGATGGAATGTTCCAGCGGCGACTGTGTTTTGGTTCCTGATGTTGTCCCAGTTGGCGTTTGCGCGCATCCGGCCGCGTAGAGCCAAGCGGAGAATCCGCCGAGTAGGATCGAGGTTTGTTGGTGCCAGTTCTCTTTCATTTTCATTTTGTTCTCGTTTCTGTTTTGTTGGACATGAGGACGGCTTTGATCGCGGACCGTCACGGCATTTCCCTCCTGTTGGTTTTCACATCATCAATTCGATACACGCTCAACGGCACGCGTTGGTCCGCGCCGAGCAGGTCTTCGGTGACATGGCCGAACGGCACCGGTTCATACTCCACGTGGTCGGGGCGGACATGCCGACGTATCGGAGCGGTGCGGAAGACCAGCCGTTCGACCGACTCGACCGGTTCGGTCAGGGCCAGTTTGCTCGACACCTCTTTTCCATTAAGAAACAGGCTGTAAGAGCGCGCATCGCAATCCACCTCGAGGCGGCAGGCCAGCCACGCTTGCGGCTCGACGGGGATCGCCTCGACATTGCGGTTTTGGTGAGCCTGAGCCAGCCACCCCTCGGGGAAACGCAATTTGAGGGGGCGCCGTCCATGGCGATCCTGCACCTCGAACTCCAATACGCCGTGACCGACCTGGACCGCCTGGACGCGGAACTCGATGGTTGCCTTGCGGCTTTCCGGAAACGCGCGTTCGATCTGGATGTAATCGAAGGGATCCTCGTCGCGCAGTTCGAGGACCTGGTTGCCGGGATGACCCGGGTCACCGATCACGTTGGCGGCGCACCACTGAGGCACATAGAGATTCCACAGTTCCAACTGCCGCGCATCCTGCAAGGTGTTGAAGGTTTCTTTGACGGGCTCCGCCACCGTTCCAGTGACCGGGACGCGCGTGCGAGTGACCCACAGGTCCTCCTTGTTCATGCTGAAAGTGTTCCAGAGAAAGCCTCCGGGCGGCGTGCCGTTGCCTTCCGCGATGCCGCGAATATACTGCGGGCCGATGTTCTTGTTGTGGCCCGCGAACCGCATGGGCGGGACCTCGCCGACCAGGCAGAGCATGTTGTCAAAATCGCGGCAATCATCGCTGGTCATGACAACCATCGGAAACCGATTGCCCTTGGCCGTGTGGTTGTAAACCAGGGCGTAACGGCCGTCGTCCGTCCGTTGCACCCACGTCTTGGCGCCGCAGAGCCGCATCGTGGGCGACAGCTTCACCAGTTTCGTCCAGCTCCGGCCCTCGTCGGAACTCAGTGCGGCGTGGTCCTTCCAAACCGCCAAAACCACTCCGTCGGGGCGGTGGACGAAACTGGGTGCCCGGGGCATGATGCCGCCCGAGGTGTCGATGGTGTAGAATCCATCGTTGGTGGCCCGGTCCTCCTCCCACCATTGCAGCGTCATCAGCTTGTCGGCGAGCAGGGCATCGCAAGCCTCGACGAATCCGGCATCGGCGCTGGTCTGGTAGAATGGAAAACTGGTGTTGGTTTCATTCCATCCGGCGTGGCGGTTGTAGCGGATGAAATAAATCGGACCGAATGTCTGGTCGGCATAAACTTCGCGCACCACGCGCCCGAGCCCCTGGCCACCGTTGGGCCGGTCCTTGGGATTGTGGCTGAAAGAATAACTGTAGAAACCCAGGGTCAGCAGGCGGCCGTTGGGTGCGGTGTAGAATCCCATGCGCTGGTGCATGATGGCGCCGGTTCCGGCGGGCAGCCAACCTTTGTCGTTCTTGATCTCCGGCAGGGCGTATTCGGGAAAGACGATGCGCGGATTGGACCAGGACCGGCCGTCGTTGGACGTCAACAGCAGCGTGCGGCCCGGAGGCAAATGTTCCCCCACCGGCGTGCTGAGGTATTGCAAATAGAACCGGTCGCGCCAATACGCCAGGTAAGGTTGGTGATTGTAGGTCCAGCCCAGCGCGCCGCCTTCCGGCGGGCAGGTGCGATTGGCGCGCAAGGCCTGGAACATGTGAACCCCCACGGCGTGACGGAGCGCGCCATCGTAATAGCGTTTGTCGGTCTGTTCCTTGCCCACGTAACGGATGGGTTCGGCGGCGGAGGCTTCGACCGAGGGAGGTGTTGAGGCGGCTCCGGCTGCCGCAGCCGTGCCGACGACAAGACCAGACGCTATGGCTATCAATGGGATTTTCAGGAGAGCTTGCATGTTTGTTGACGATCTGTCATTGGGGTCGTCCCGACCACCACGCGTCGAGCTTGGAGCGCAGTACGGCCACGCGGGCGGGTTCAGCGGCGGCGAGATTCTTCTCCTCATGCGGGTCGTCGGTCACACGGTAGAGTTCCGGGTCGCCTTTCTCGTTTTGTGGCGCGGGGAGGATGAGCTTCCAGCCGTCCTGGAGAATCCAGCGCCAGCGCAAGTTGGGCGCGGCTTTACCAAGATCAACGAAATCGTGGGTGTAGCACTCGCCGTAGATTGCCGTGCACGCACGCAATGCGGACTCGTCGGCGAGGTCGAGGCCGGGAAGTGCCGCAGGGGCTTTTGATTTCGCAGGCTTTGAGAATGGTGGGAAACAAATCGAGCGAACTGACGGGAACATCACTGGTCTTCGGAACAAGCCTGCCTTTCCAACGAACCATGATGGGCGTGCGCAAGCCACCGTCGTAAGGCGACTGCTTGGATTTGGGGGCATAGCGGCCCGTTTTCGAATCGGTGATCCAGCCGTTATCCGCCAGGTAGAGGACCAGCGTGTTCTCCGCCAGACCTTCGCGGTCCAGGTAGTTCAGCAGGTCGCCGCAGGTTTCATCGAACCACTCGACCATCCCCCAGTATTTCGCAATGGCCTCGCTCGGTGCTTTGTCGCGGTATTTCGCCATGAGGCGCTCGGGCGGCGTGTGCGGATCGTGCGGCATCAGCGGCGCATACCAGACAAAGAACGGTTTCGCGTCTTTGCGCGACTGCGCGATGAAATCGTAGATCGGCTGCAGCGTTTTGCGTCCGATTTCAAGGCCTTTGTCGCCATGGCGTCCGCCCTGGGTCATGCCGTCGGTGAAACCGCCGTGCTTGTAATCGCCGAGCCACCATTTGCCGGTTTGCAGGCTGCGATAGCCCGCCTGCCCCAGCAGTCGGGGCAGCGTCGGCCAGGCTTCGAGATTCTTCACCATCTGCGCGCGGCCTTGCTTGAATGCATCGGAAACGTAAAATTCAGCATCCTTCATCCCCGCAGGTCTAGGAGGGTCGTTGCCCGTGATCAGGTGCTCATGCGGGTAGCGGCCGGTGATGATGGACGCGAGGCTCGGGCAACAGAGGCTGGAGGGCACGTAGCCGTGGCGAAACGTCAGACCTTCCTTGGAGAGCCGATCCAAATGCGGAGTCTGAATCGTGGGATGCCCCATGAAGCCGTAATCGCCCCAGTGCTGATCGTCGGAAATGATCAGGAGAACATTCGGCGGCGCGGCCATGGCGCAGACGGTCAAGGCGAGGACGAAAAGGCAGAATCCAAACAGTTCTTTCATTCTATGGTCCTTGGTCAGGGCTGCGGCAGCCCGCTGGTTTTCACGTTATCAATCCAATAGACGCTCAGCGGCACCCGCTGATCCGCGCCTCCCCGGTCTTCACTGGTGTAGCCCAGGGTGGCGTGCTCACCTTCCACAAAAATGGCCCGCACATCGCCGCGATAAGGACCGGTGCGGAAAACCAAGCGCTCGACCGTCTCCACCGTTTCTGCGAACTTCACCTCGCGTCCAACCACATTTCCGTTCAACGTGAGATCATAGTTGCCAGCGGTGCAATTGATGTCCAACCGCACCGTCAACCATTCCTGTCCTGACACCGGAATGGGGCGGGCCCAGCGGGCCATTTGATCCTGGGCCAGCCATTGGTCATCCAAGCGCAGTTTCAGCGGGCGGCGCCCGGAGCGGTCCTGAATTTCGACCTCCAGCACGCCATGACCGACTTGAACCGCCAAGACGCGGAATTCGATCTGAACCCGGGAACCTTCGGGGAAGGTTCGTTGGGCCAAAGCGTAGTCGTAGGGATCCTCGTCCCGCAGTTCCAAGCATTGGTTCCCACGCTGGTGCGGGTCTTCCACAATGCCAATGGGCGCCCACTGCGGCATGTGCAAATTCCACCACTCCAATTCCTGAACGGAAGTCACGTTGTTAAAATTCTCCGCAACAGGTTGCGTCACCGTTCCCGTAATGGGCACGCGCGTGCGGCTGACCCACATGTCCTCCTTGTTCATGCTGTAGGTATTCCACAGGTAGGACCCCGGCGGCTTGCCGCTGCCCGGCTCAATGCCGCGGACGTATTGCGGCCCGAGGTTCTTGAAAGTTCCGGAGAATCGCATCGGCGAAACTTCCCCGTCCAGGCAGAGCATGTCGGTGAAGTCCCGGCAGTCGTCACTCGTCATGACGACCAGCGGAAAACGATTGTTGCGGGTGAGCGAATGGTTGTAAACCAGCACGTACCGACCGTCCTCCGTCCGCTGCACCCAAGTCTTGGCGCCGCATGGCATCAGGGAAGGCGCCTTGCCGAACGGGGTCCACGATTGGCCCGCGTCGGCACTGAGCGCATAATGGTTCTTCCACACACCGAGGACCACGCCATCGGGGCGATGCGCATAACTCAATGCTTTGGGTTCCAGCCCTCTGTCGGTTTTGATGGTGAAGAAACCGTCGGTGCCCCGGTCCTCTTCCCACCATTGGAGTGTCACCAGCTTGTCGGCCAGCAGGGCGTCACAGGCTTCGACGAAGCCGGCGTCGGTACTGGTTTTGAAGAACGGAAAGCTGGTGTTGGTTTCATTCCAGCCAGCGTGACGGTTGTAGCGGATGAAGTAGATCGGACCGAAGGTGTTGTCCGGATGAATTTCCCGCACCACCCGGCCGAGTCCCTGGCCATTGTTCGGCAGGTGCAGGGGATGGAAGGAGTAACTATAGAAGGCCAACGTCAGCAGCCGTCCATTCGGCGCGGTATAGAAACCCATTCTCTGGTGCATGACCGACGGCGTCCCCGCAGGAAGATGGCCGTCGGGAGTTTTGATCTCCGGCAGCGCATACTCCGGGAAGATAACCTGCGGATTTGACCAGTGTTGGCCGTCCTTGGAAATCATCAGCAAGGTACGCCCGGGCGGAACGTGTTCCTCCTTCGGGTTGCTGAGGTATTGGAGATAAAACCGGTTGCGCCAATAGGCCAGGTACGGCTGATGATTGTAGGTCCAGCCCACCGCGCCACCTTCCGGCGGACGAGTGCGGTTGGCCCGCAGCGCCTGATACCTGTGGACGCCGACAGCATGGCGGAGTGCGCCGTCGTAGAACCGCTTGTCGGTTTGTTCCTGGCCGACGTAACGGATTGGTTCGGAAGCCGATTCGGCAATCGGCGGCGGCATGGTGGCCTTGTCCGCTCCCCAAACCACACCGCAGACCAACAAGCTCGCGGCCGCCAGCCTGACTGGAAGCCGGGGCTGCCGTGTGCCTCCGACGCCCCGGTGCAGGCATCCAATCAGACTGCTACGGTCGCGAGCGGCCTCGCCGAACGCAGGCCGCGGACAATTGGAACTGGTCATCAGCCTTGGGTGATGAGCATTGGTCATCGGATGAAGGGAATGGTGTTTCATGGGTTGTGGTGGCTGGTGACATGACACGGTCATGGGGTGCTTACACTTGGACGAGGCGGTATTTGCATCTTTTGACGCAGGGCTTCGATGATGGCGCTGTTATCGAGTTCCCCCAGCCCGGCCGCCTCTGCCTGCTCCAGCAGACGACGGTGCGTGTCGGTCACCGGCAAGGTCAGCCCCACCGCGGCCGCCGCTTGCAGGATCAGTCGCACATCCTTCAAGTGCTGCGACAGGCGTCCTTGCACGGTGTAATCCCGTTCGACCATCTTACGGCCTTTCGTGTCCATCATCCGCGAATACGCCATACTGCCGGTCATGGCCTCCAACGCCGCCGCCGGTGAAATGCCGATGGCGTCTGCAAACGCCAGACCTTCCGCGAGCGCCGCGCGGTTCAAGCCCACCACCAGATTGGTGATGAGTTTCATCTTGACGGCGCTGCCGCACGAACCGACGTAAATGGTTTTTCCCCCCATCACGCGCCACAAGTCCGCGCAGGCCTCGAAGGTGGCGCGGTCGCCGCCCACAAGAACCGTTGCTTCTCCACGACGGGTTTGCGCGCTCGAACCGGAAATAGGGGCATCCAGATATTGAACTCCGCGCCGCGCGAGACGTGCCCCCAGCGCTGCGGTCTGCTCCGGCTCACCCGTCGTCGTGTCGAGCAGGATCTGACCGGCGTGAAGTCCGATATCCAGTTGGGCGAGCACCGCCTCGACAAGTTCGGTCGTGTAGAGGCTGATGATGGCCCGATCGCACGAGGTCAGTGGGTTGTCGCTCCACACCGCGCCTTGAGCGAGTAGCGGGTCGGCTTTCGCCCGCGTTCGGTTCCACACCACGACGCGGTAGCCATGATCGAGCAAACGTTCAGTAAGCGCTGTTCCCATCAAACCGAGGCCGATGACTCCGATGCATTGCTGGTCCGGTCGTGCTGCCTGATCGTGCTTTGATGGCTTCATAAACCCTTCAGCGTGTGATCAGGCTCCCCGGCCACTGGTAACTTCCCGGTTTGATGGTCAGCAGCTCGGCCCCACCGCCGCTCACTGCCAGCGTCACCACCCCGGGCGCGAGCTCCGACTTAACCGCCAGCCGGTGCCAACCCATCTCCCGAGCCAAGCCCGTCGCTGTCGCTCCGCCCTCGGCAAAGACCTGACCAACCGGAGCAAGCCGCAAAACCTCCGCCGCCACCCGGAACAGATGCGTTGCCAGCATCTCGGCCAGTGAAACGTCACTTACCTGAGGCAGGCCAACGTGGAGGATTAAGCGCGAATTTTCCTGCAAAGCAGTGACTACTCTTGCGGCAAGAGCGCAAATCGCCGTTGCGTCAAAAGCTCCAACAATCACCAGCTCGTTCGGTAAAGAGAACACCGGCACACCCAGTCGCGCCTGAGAGGCCACGAACTTCCGCGTGGCTTCGCTCGCACTGCCGCAGACGAACAGTTCCTGGCCAGAGGCCGGCGTCGGTTTGGGCGCTGAAATCTCCGACGGCAACAGCGCGCCGAAAAACTCCGCGCCGCCCGCCATAAGCCACCGTTTGTTTCGCAGCCTGGCCCAGGCGCGGACATCTTCCGCACTCGCCACTTCACCGATGACGATCCCGCGTTTGGGCAATAGCTCGGTGGACTTGCCGACGGAAACCGGCAGCTCCAGTGGCTTGTCGAGCAGCTCCAGCACGTTCGGAGACAGGCGCGGGTGCTTCGGGTCCCGGGCAAACTCCGTTTGGTGAATCAACTGCCTGCTCACGAAGTATTGACCGTTCACAATCGTCCGGCCGAGCGAAGGATTGGCCGGAACGAGCAGGGCGCCGGACAGGCCAAGTTGTCTGACGATGGCTTCGATCTCCGGCGTCACGTTGCCGCGCAGAACCGAATCCGTCTTCATGTAAATCCAATCCGCGCCGCAGTTCTGCAACATGCGGGCGGCCTGGGTGGCGCGTTGCCCGGCTTCGTGGGGATCGCAGGAGCGCGAGTCGGTGTCCACACAGATGAGATCCACGTTGCTGCCCGGTGCGCCCGCGAGAAAGACCTCGGCCCGCAAACCATGCCGCAATCCCACCGCGCCAAGTTCCGCCGCGCCGGTCAAATCGTCTGCAACAACGCCGATCATTTTTTGACAATCCGCATGGAAAAGGTCGCCTGGCTGATCTGCTTGCCGGAAGGATCCCAGCATGAGGCTGCCCCATCGCACATGAAATTGCGCCAGGTCGAAACGGACTTCTTCTGGCCGTTGGACCAGAATTGGGACCAGACCGCGCTGCCGTCGGGACGGTGTTCCCACGTCCACTCCACCTTACCCTCGCGCGACCAATAGGTTTCCTTGCCGGCCTTGAAGCCTTTCTCATAGTTGGCCTCGCGCTGTTTCTGGCCATTGTCGTAGAACCAGACCTCACGCCCATCCAGCAGGTAGCGGCCATCGGAACCTTTGCCAGCGCTCCAAATCAACCTCGGCTGTCCGTTGGGATATTTCTCTTCATGCTGCTTAACGCTGAGCAGCGGACCACTGGAAGTTGATGCCATCGGGTCATCGCGCGTGGCGTTCTTGTTCAGGATCCACGCCTCGTTCATCTCGAAGTGCAAACATGGCCGGTTCATCGTGGTGATCAGGTGGATGACGCCGTTGGGGGCCTGCCGCGCCGCCGAATATCCGAGGGTCGCTGATTCCAGTTTGCCGTTCTCATGTGGCTGGGCACCCAACAAGGGCTTGATCGTCCACGTCTGGCCCTCGTCTTCGGAGAGGGCAACGTACGAACCGCGTTGCCTGATGCCGTCGGGTTGCCTGCCGTGAAAATCCTGGAAGTCACCGGCGAAGAACAACCGCCCGCTGGCCAGGCGCAGCAGGCTTGGCCGCTGGTTGGCGGACAGGGCGGCAAAGGGGGTCTTGCTCTTCTCCCACGACTTACCGCCATCTTTGGAGACGGCCTTGGGCATGTAGCCTTCAATCTCGCTGTTCTTGCCGCCCATGCCCAGGATTGAGCCATCCATTAGCAGCGCATAGGTGGTGTGGCGGCCGGCGCTGCGCCCCCCGGTGTCGTACCAGGTCTTGCCGTCGTCGCGGCTCGCCCACAGGACCGAGGTGGCCCCCGCTGCGTCGCTCGCGACGTACATCGTGCCGTCATTTCCCCGGAACGCGGTATTGATCGGTTGCTTGGAATGCGGGCCGATGGGGCTCGTGAAGCTTGGAAAATGGACCGGGCCGAGCGTCGCACCATTATCGGTGGATTCGACCCATTGGAAGGGGAACGCGGAAGCGAGCCTTGGGTTGCCCCAGAACAGGCGCAGAACACCCTGGTCAACCCAGAGGAGCGGAGCGTGGTCGTTGACCAGTGAGAAATCTACCCATGGGCTCGGCATATCCCATTCTTCGGTGCCGAAACGCAAGCGCGCCGCGATCAGCGACACGCCCGGTTCGTACTCATTATACGAGGTGTAGATTACCATTAACACGTCACCGTTCGGCAAGACCTCCACCGCCGGGCTGTGATTGTGTTCGCGAAACGAAGGGTGCAGGCCCGCAGCATCAATGAACTTGCGGTCGCTGTTCTCGAGCGGGGTCGGCATCATGTAGCGTTTGCGAAAGTAAGGCCTGGCCAGGTCCGGACCCAGCTTGGCCATGCTCTTATCCTGCCGCACGCCCTGGCTCGCGTATGGGGCTTCCGTCTGCCGGAATTGCGTCGCTGGAGCCGCTTGGACCACGCGGAAACCGATCAGGTGATGTCCGGGAACTTCAGAGGTAGCGCCGGTGCCCATGGCCACCACTTTCGTTTCCTGAATGCCGTTGTAGGACATGGCCGGGGACGGGACGATTTGCTTTTCCTGCCCGGCCCAGCTCCAATAGAGGCGCATGAAAGCCTCGCCCCCGTTCTGGGTGTAGGTGATTTCTACCTCGTATTTGCGGCCTTTCACCATGTCTACTGTGCCCGCCACGGCTTGGTTCTTCTGGTTCCAGGCGCTGATGATCTTCTTGCCCTCCACGCTGACTTCCATGCCATCATCGGCAATTCCCTCGAAGGTGACCGAGCCAGTAACCGGCGCCTCGATGAACCCGAGAAAGCGACCGGACCACTGGCTGCCCTTGTCGAACTCGCCGTCCTTCTTGCTGAGGTCGAGTTTGTGGATCAGGAACTTGTCATGCGGCCGGGTGAGGTCCGGCTCACCAAAAAAGCGGCCAACCATGCCCGGAAAAAACGTCGTCGCCAACTTCACTTGCTGTCGTTCCGCGTTCTCTGTCTGACCGACGCCGAAGCGTTCAGCCACCGAAGCGCGCGCGGCCGAGCGCGCGTATTCCGGCTTGTTCTCGTCCATACCGCCGCCTCGAACCACGCGCGTAATGCCCTGGTCTGCGCCGGCTGGATCAATCTGCGACTCGAGGGGGTACTCGCCGTAGCGGTCGAAGCACCACTCGCGCACGCCGGTATGCATGTTCTTCAGCCCCCAAGCATTGGCGGTTTCCGGCGCAGGTGGTTGATCACCCGAGGAAAATGGAGTCACCGTGCCCGCGCGGCAGGCGTATTCCCACTCCGCCTCGGTCGGCAGGCGATATGGTTTTCCTTCCTGTTTGCTTAACCACTCGCAGAACGCCGTGGCGTCGTTCCAACTCACGCCGGCCACGTAGGGATCACAGCCTGGGGTGCCCTCAAAATCCCGCCGGAATTTCTGGAATTGTTCCAGCGTCACTTCGGTCTCGGACATCAGGAATCCCTCGCTGATCGTGACCTTGTGGGCCGGACGCTCGTTCCAGTTGTCATCCCTCGTCGCCGATCCCATCGTGAAGCTCCCCGCCTTCACGGGAATCATCTTCAGGCCAATCGAGTTGGTTTTGGGATCGCTGGCAGTCTGGGCAAAGGCTTGGGCCAGCATCATGACGGCCAAGGCTTCAATGAGGGTAGTTTTGAGTAAAAACATAGATGACTTAGGACAAGAACAACGCTTTGATGTGGCGGTCGAACAGATTATTTGTCACGTTGCGCGCCACCGAGGTTTCACATTCCTTCAGCAGCTTGAGGTAGCGCAGTCCCATCTTCGCGGCGACCTTGAAGCCGACATGTAGCAACTGGCGCAGGCTCTCGTTGAACAACGGGTCCGCCTGGTTGTGCCGCAACGCCCGGACGTATTGATCGCTCGTCCAGCCGTTCACTTCCACCGCCGTCGGCAGCTTGGCGCGGTTGATGTCAATCACCGTGGCGTAGGGCGCGCAGAGCTCGTCAATGTGCGCCAGCGCCCCGGCGTAAATCTCCTTCGCCAGCTTCAAGCCTTCGCCGCCGTGCTCCGCCAGTCCGATGACCTCCTCCAGCCAAGTCGTGCCCGCCGTCTTGACGTGGACGCCGCAGCCGTGCTTTCTCAACGCACGGTTGATGGCCGGGTAGATCGAGAACTTGTCGCTGCCCGAGTGGACGCTGAGCTTGAGCGTTTCCGGCAGGCCGTAGCGTTTGATGGCGTGCGTAATGACCCGGAGGTCGTCGTTGAACTCCTGCTCGAACTGCGGCACGTCACCCACGTAATCCACGCCCTTGTTGAACCGGCCCGTGAACTTCGGCGCGATGGTCTGGATCGGAATCTTTTCATCCGCGATGGCCGCGAGGATGACGAGCAACTCCGGCGGCGTCTGCGGGGAATCGGTTTCGTCCATCGAAACCTCCGTGACGAACGGCGTGCCGTTCTTCTTTGCCGAGATGTATTGATAAACCTTGCCGGCTGCCTGCGCGGCCAGCAGGTATTTGCCCGCCATGCGCTCGACCTCGGCGCGCGAGATGGCGAAGGGCCGGTCAATGCCCGCGATAGACACCTCGCCCTTCAGTTCGGGATGACGATCAGCGAAAGCCCTCGCGGCACTGGCTTCGGCGGGCTTGCCGATGTAATCCGCCACATCAATGGTGAAAAAATCGGAAACCGCCATGAAACGATCCACCGTCTGAAGCCCGATGTGGTCAGCGTCCACGTAGTATGGCTTACTCCATCCGGCGGCTTTCACCGCCGCGTCCGCCGCGGCGCGAACGCTCGTCGGCTCCGAGCCGATGATGTTGTGTTCGCGGTTGGACTTGTTCCACGTCGGGCAGATTTCCACACCCTGTTGCGCTGCCAAAACGCTCGCTTGAAGTTGCGCGGCGGCTTGATGCGCAAAACGACCGCCCACGCCCAAGGTATATTTACTTATCTTGAGGATGTTGCTCATGGAATGATTCCGTTTGAGTGGGGCTATGGAGTCGCATTTGTGGTGCGCCCCGCTGCGAGTTGAGCGGCGATGTGGATGGCAGAGTAAAGACTCGTTGGGTCAGCCTTGCCCTGCCACGCGATGTCGAACGCCGTGCCGTGATCCACGGAGGTGCGGATGATGGGCAGGCCGAGCGTGAGGTTCACGCCCGTGTCGAAGGCCAGCATCTTGAGCGGAATGTGGCCTTGGTCGTGGTAGAGACAAACGAAGGCATCGAACTTCCTGCGCATGCCTGCGGTAAACGCCGCATCCGGCACGAGCGGGCCGGTGGCGTCAATGCCGCGCCGCTTTGCCTCGGCAACGGCGGGCACAACGAACTTCTCCTCCTCGCCTTGGCCGAACAGGCCGTGTTCGCCGGCGTGCGGATTCAGGCCGCACACGCCAATGCGCGGCGCGCGGCCCAGCATCAAGCGCATCGCCTCGGCGGTGAGTTCAATCACATTCAATACGCGCTCGACCGAAAGTTTGCCCGGCACTTCGTGGTAGCCGATGTGGGTCGTCACCATGCTCACGGTGAGCTGGTCAGAGTAGAGCATCATGCAACTGCGCGGCGCGCCGGTAAGGGCCGTGAAGATTTCCGTGTGGCCGGGGAAGTCCACGCCGGACAATCGCAGCGCCTCCTTGTGGATCGGCGCGGTGACGACGGCCGCGATGTTGCCCGCGAGCGCGGCACGGATGGCTTCCTCGATATAGCGGTAACCCGCTTCGCCCGCGGCGGCGGAGATTTGGCCCGGCTCAAGCGTGTCCAGGCCGGGCGTGCCGAAATCCACGAGGAGCGGCTCGGTAGCCGGCACGCCGCTTTGCCAGTCGGCGAGGGAGACGGTGCGGCAGGGCGAGGCCTTTGTCCTTTCTGTCCCTTCGTGTCCTTTCAAACCGAGTGACGAAAAGGACTCAAGGGACAAAAGCCTCTGAACAACCGCCGCGTCCCCAAACAGCACCGGCACGCACTCCGCGAGCACCGCCGGCTCGCGCAAGGCGCGCAGACAAAGCTCCGGCCCGATGCCCGCCGGATCGCCCATCGTGAGGCCAAGGATGGGTTTGAAACTCATGCCAGATTCAGCTTTGCCGCCTGGCCGTGCAGCGCTTCATGTTCGTCGGGCGCGAGTGGCAGCAAGGGTGGAAATACCGCCGGTGAGCACAGCCCGCGCAGATGCAGCAAGCCCTTGATGGCCGCCAGTGATTCGGCGAGCGTGCGGCCCTTTTGGTAAAGCGCGGCCACTGTGTTCATGCGGTCGGCATGTTGGGCGGCGGCGGTCGAATCGCCACGCTGCGCCGCCGCACAGAGTATGTGGCAAACATCCGGAATCAGATTGCCCACGCTCGGCACGATTCCGTCCATGCCCGACTTCATGTCCTGCGCGATGAGCGCGCCGACCCCGCAAAAGAGGGAGAAGTCCGCCCGCCCGCCGAAGCGCCGGAGCAACTCCGCGTGGCGCTGGGCGTCGTTTTCGGAATCCTTCAGCCCGACGAAACGGGGATGGCCAATCAATTCACCGATGACCTCCAGCGGAATCGAGACGCGCGTGGTCATGGGGATGTTATACAGGAGCACCGGGCCGGGCGAAGCGTCGAGCAGCGCCCGAAACCAAGCGGTCAATTCCGCCGGACGCGGCGGAAAGTAGAACGGCGGCAGCGCGGCAATCGCGTCCGCGCCCAGCGAGAAAAACCCCCGGGCCTCCGCGAGGGAATCGGCGAGCGAATTTTCCGAGATGTTCACATAGATGCGCAGCCGCTGGCGCGCGGTGGCGATGGCGCGCTCGATGAACGGACGCCGCAGTGTTCGCGGCACACAAGGCCCTTCGCCGGTCGTGCCCAGCAGGAGCAGGCCGTCCACGCCGCCGGCGATTTGCAATTCGATCAGCCGGTCGAGGGCGGCCAAATCAAGCTGGCCGTCGGGCGTGACCGGCGTAACCAACGGCACAACCACGCCACTGTGTTTGGTGGTTTTGTTCATATCAGAAGGCAGTTTCGTATATTGTCACGGCATCGGCTTCGGTGACGGGGCGGAGGTTGTTTTTCAACAGGCGCGTCACTTGCATCGCGGCCTGCGCCATTGACGGGATGGCCTCGCGCGGGATGTTCATTTCGGAAAGCGTCTGGGGTACGCCGCAGTGGCGCGAGAGTTGCCCCAGGCACTCGACGCCGCGCTCGGCGGTGGCGGCGGCCGAACCGGCGGCTTGCACGCCGAGGGCGAGCGCGACCTCCGCGTAGCGCTCCGGCGCGGCGGGCGTGTTGAAGCGGAGGACGTGCGGCAGGAGGAGAGAATTGGCGACGCCGTGCGCGATGTGAAATCGCCCGCCGAGCGGATACGACAGCGCATGCACCGCGCCGGTGTTGACCGGGCCGAAGCAGAGTCCGCCGTAGTAGCTGCCGAGCGCCAGCGCGGCGCGGGCTTCGCGGTCCTGGCCGTTATGCACGGCGCGCTCCAGATGCGCCGCGATGAGCCGGATGCCCTCCAGCGCGTAGATGTCCACGGCGGGGTGCGCGAACTTGTTGGCAAAGGCTTCGATGCAATGCGTGAGCGCGTCCAGACCGGTGGCGGCGGTCACGCCGGGCGGCACGGTGAGCGTGAGCAGCGGATCAATGAACGCGGCATCGGGAACGAGATGCGGACTCACGACGCCCTTCTTCAGGGCGGCAGCCTCATCGAGCAGAATGGCATTCGGTGAAACCTCCGCGCCCGTGCCGGAGGTGGTGGGCAAGCACACGAGCGGCAAGGTGCGGCCGGCCAGCAAATTGATTCCGAAAACATCCGTCACGGTTTGAGTTCCGCGTATGAGGGCGGCGAGGAGTTTGGCGACATCCATCGCGCTGCCGCCGCCGATGCCGAGCACCGCTTCGATGTTCTCACGGCGGGCGGCAGCCAGCATTTGCTCGAACTGGGCGCAGGTGGGTTCGCTGTCCACGGGCGCGGCGGTCACGACGGTGAGATTCGATGTTTGCAGGGCATCCCGAATCGCGCCGAGCGTGGGCAGGACCGGCGTGCTGGACACAAGCAGCACGCGGCGCACACCGCGTTGGGCGAGGTATTCCGCGCACTGCGGGGCGCAGCCGTTGCCGAGCGCAACGCGGGGCGGTTGGAGCAGGGTGACGAGGTTCATGGTTGTTTGGCCGCCAGGGTTTTGCGTTTTTCCAACCAGCCCCAGAGCGTCCATTCGGCTTTGCCGCCCGGCGGGAAGAAGAGGCTCGCGACGTAGCCCACCCCGACCACGATGACATGCGCGCCGACGCCGATCATCACGCCGGCCCACGGGAAGTTGTAATCACCGAAATCAACCATCTTGTTCTTCCCGCTGGTGAGCGTGGCCCACGCGGTGAAGATCAGGCTCGTGATGATGCCGATCCAGAGGCCTTGCTTGTTCGCGCGACGGCTCAGAAACGCGAGGATGAACATGCCGGCGAGGCCGCCGGAAATGATGGAAGACACCGCGTAGTAAAGCGACAGCACGCGCTCGCTTTTCCACGCAATGAGCGCCGCGATGCCCACCGCCGCCACGCCGCAGAGGCCCACAATGACTTTGCCCAGGATCAGCCGGCGCGCGTCGGAGGCGTTCGGTCGCAGCTTGCGATAGTAGTCTTCCACGCCCACGGCGGAGAGGCAGTTGAGATCGGAGGACAGCGTGGACATGCCCGCCGCCAGCACCGCCGCGATGAACAAGCCCGCCAGGCCGGCCGGGATCTGGGTCACGAGAAAGTGCGGGAAGACCTTGTCGGAAATCACCTTCCCGGTTTTATCCAGCAACTCGGGCGGGAACGCCGTGCCGGAGAGCTGATAGTAAGCCCACACGAGCGTGCCGATGAGCATGAAGATCGTCCAGAACGGCACGCACAGCAATGCCCCGAGCGCCACGCCCTTGAGCGCTTCGCGGTCGGACTTCGCCACCAGATAACGCTGCACGATGGTCTGATCGGCGGCATACTTTTGCAGGTACCAGAAGAAACCATAGAGCGACATCACCCACAGGCTGGTCCGGTCGGCGAAATCGAGCCTGGCCGTGCCAAGGCTGAACTTGCCTTTCTCCTTCGCCAGGTCGAACGCCGCGCCGATGCCGCCCGGCATGAGGTGGATGAGGAAGCCCAGGATGACGATGACCCCGAGGAACATGATGAAGCCTTGCAGCACGTCGGTCCAGATCACCGCCTCCAGCCCGCCGAACAAGGTGTAAAGCACCGTCACCACGCCGGCGATCAGCAGCACCAGGTAGAGGTTCAAGCCCGTCATGCTGCTGGTGGTAAGGGAAATCAGGTAAAACACGAAACCCATCTTGGCGAAGTGGCCGGCGCTGAAGGCCAGTCCGCTGTAGGCCCGCGCGCCGTAGCCGAAACGCTGCCCGAAGTATTCGTAGGCGCTCAGGCCGACGGCGTGACGGTAGAACGGCACGAGCACCGTGCCCACCAACAGGAGCACGCCGATGACCATGAAACCGGGGACGAGTTCGCTCCAATTGCCGGCATGGGCCGAGCCGGGATACGCAATGAACGTGATGCTGCTGATCAGCGTGGCGAACATCGAAAGGCCCATCGCCCAGTGCGGGATGGACCGCCGCGCGGCGAAGTAGGTGTCGGTCGAGTTCTGCCGCCGCGAAAAGCGGAAGCCAATCCACGCCACCAGCGCGAAATACAGGAAGACGATGACGAAATCCAACCAGCGCCAGTTTTCCATATAGCTCGCTATTCTTCTTTGCTTATTGGTTTAAGCCAGCCAGCGCCGGTCCAGCAGTAGCGGCATCAGTTGCATCCTTGTTCGCACCTGAATCCGGCAGGTGGGCATCCCTGATCTTGACCACGATTTTGCGCACCAGTTCCGCTCCGTTGTCTGCGCAAGCCAGACAGGGTGCGTGGGCATCTTCAGGTGCCAATACGGCCACCTCCCCGGTGCTCAGTAGCAGAAGCGAGTGCATGTGGTTTCCCATCGGAAAATAGAAATTACCCTGGCTGTTGTAGCGCGGCGGAATCTGCTGGGACCGCACGCTGCAAACCTCAATGTGCTCCCGACCACTCAGGAGAAACTGTAAATCGGTGTACCGCTCGTGCGCTTCGAACCGCCCATCTTCACGCGCCCGTGGATGGTAACACTGCATCAGGACATACAGGTCCTCGCCCTCGTTGGATAGCTGGGAAGTCTCGCCCGGCGCCAAGTTGGCGACCTGCTGCATGATATCCGGGCAGCGACCATGCACGCAGTCTCGAAGCAGTTCGAGTCCCCGCCGCAGCCGGCTGCCGGGGTGAATGAGAGGAACGAGGTTCTCAACTTTGCCCAGCATGGACATGGTTGCTTCCCTTTGTTTGGTGGAATCTGGTTTTCATTGCCTGGCTGTGCGCGTGCAGGCCCGCGGGCACGCGTTGAGTTACTCTGGTCGGTGTTTACTTGCGCGCATACATTTCCACATGGTTTGGATTGCGGTGGTTTGAGGCTCGGTTTTGGTTAGTATGGCCCTTTCATTATCTTTTCCCAACCACCACTTCTAAATGGGACATTTCCTCGCTACAGGACACCAGTCTTGACACCGACCTGCGTCAGGTCAACCTTTCGCGGCTGACGTTGCGAGAGCCCGAGCGTTATGGCGTTGTCCCCGTCGCCAAGGGATTAAAAAGCGTGATGGGACATTTCTGCGCCGTGAGCCGCACCACCTCGGTGTGGCCATCCAGAAACGCCAAAGCCGTGCTTTCTCCATGCCTCTTGTCATCGTGTCCGATCATGCGAGGATTTGGATTGGGCTGTAAATTCTCCCCAAAAGCGAAGTCGCCCCGCTCCCACAGGTTCCAGCCCATGAAGTCCTTCGCATTGGCAATCGGTCCGGCACTGTTGATCTCCGCAAAATAGGCCACCTTGCTCGGCCCCGCAGGCAGACTCGCCATTTTTTGATAAGGCGCGGGGGCATAGGTGCGGGTCCTCACATATTGGGCGAAATCAATTGTATTGACCGTGTACATCAGCGTATAGGGCAGCGGGTTCGCGCTCCCGCTCTTGAACGAAGGACACTGATACACCCCAATCCGCGCACAGTTCGTATATACGGCGTTGAAGTCCCTGGGGTTGCCCGTGAACTGGGCGGAACCAACGTATGGAGTGAGCATGGTGGCGAAGAAGTAGCCCTGGCCAAAACCATCGCCGGGTACGTGATCATCATGATCGTTGGAATACATCACGGCGGCGAGGCCCAACTGGCGCAGGTTGTTAAAACACTGCGTGGTTTTTGCCTTGTCCTTGGCCCGGCTCAATGCCGGCAGCAGCATCGCCGCAAGGATGGCGATGATGGCGATGACGACGAGCAATTCGATCAAAGTGAATCCGCAGCGCCAGCACGGACGGAGGGTCGTATTCAGTTGCATGACTTTCTTAAAGGAAGGAGGCGGCGGCGGGGTGAGATTGGTGGCCGGGGCACTGGAGACGCCCCGGCCACAACCCAGCCACTCACCCAATCATTGTGGCCACTTCAGCCGATAGAAGAGAGTACCCGATCCCAATACATTCGTGGCGGGATTGGCGGTGCCCGAGGGCGCATTCACCCAGCCGCCGGGGTTGCTCAGGTCGCCGTTCTGCTGCAGCACGAAACCGCTGCCGGTCCAATAGAGCACGATCTGTCCTGGCGCTGAAGGGCTCAACTGGAGCGTGGGACGCGGAGGGGCCGCGGCAGGCACAGTCCCCGACCAATCCACGATGTAGTTGGCCGTCAAGGCGCCGTCGGTGGTTTGGCTGGTGGATTGGTTTCGGAACAGGTCCGTGGCAACCGCGCCGTTTTTGATCTGGCCGACGGTGAAGCTGAGCTTGCCCGGCAGCGTGTTCGTGGCGACTCCGGCATTGATGGTCGCACCCGCGCCGAACTCGAGGACAACACTTTCGGTAGTGATGGCGCCCCACGTGTCGTTGGTCTGAGGAGTCGAGGCGCGCAGATTGCCCGTGACGGTGATCCAGTTGTTGGAATTGTTGTTGACGCCGTCGGCAGGATTGAAGCCGGGCGGAGCCAGCGCCGTGAGCGTGATGTTTCCAACGTTGCGGAAACTGCTGGTGCGGGAGCTGTACGAAAGGACGTTGCTCACCGTGACCGTCTTGCCGATCACCGTTACGTGGTTCCCGCCGTCGCCGCCACCTTGCCGGTCGCTGTTGTCAATGGTGTCGGTCACCTGGACCTTTCCGGTGGCCAAGATGTTGAGCGGCCGTCCCCAGTTGTTTGCATTTCGAACCTGAAGGTTGATGTCATAGAGCGAAACGTCCACGACATTGCTGATGGTCAGGATCCGGGGCACGTCGTTATCGAAACAATCCGGGAACACCACGGCGTCCACCCGATTGCCGAGACCGACGATCCGTCCCTGCCCCACGATGCTGTTGGTTCCGTTGAGATCCAGAATCAAGTGCTTCTGGCCGGAGCCCGAGTTGCGGGCATGAACGGCGGTAACGAAGGCATTGTTGTTGGCGTCCAAGCTGAGATTGCCCTCAATGTTGAACCGGATATGCAGACCTTCGCTCCCCACATAGGTAGCTGACCCCGGTTGTTGAGAAAGCGCCCCGGTGGGTTTGCTCGTGTAAATCTGGCCGGCGCCGTAGATGGACAGGCCGCGCGGAACGGTGTAGGTGGCGGGATCATCTGCGGTGCCGGTGCCGGTCAGCGTCACCCCCTCGGCGGCATGTGGATTATCCACGCCATCCCAATATTCGCGGGTGACGACCTCGACCGGGGCGGAGGCGGCGCTGGCGGCGACGTTGATCCTCAGTGTCGCAGTCGTGGCTGGGTAGGCGTTGGCGGCCGAGACGGTGAAGGTGTTGATACCAAGATCCCCGGCAGTCGGCGTGCCTGAGAGCGACCCGTCCGGAGCCACGTCCAACCACCCCGGACCACCCACCTTGGTCCAAGTGAGCGTATTCGGATTGGCCGGGTCCTGGGGATCAGTGGCCGCGCCCGCCAAGGTTTGATTTCTGATGCTGTAATTGCCGTCGGAGAGAAACGCGGTGGCTCGGACGAACGGGTTGTTCGGGAATTTGGGACTCCCGTTCACGAAGATGTTCAACGTAGCCTGATTTGTCCCCAGGCTATCGGACACGCTCACGACAAACACGTTGTTCAGAACATTCGTCGCATGGGGCGTGCCGGACAGCGTGCCATCGGCAGCCACAGTCAGCCAGACCGGACCGCTGACCTTGCGAAAGGTCAGTGTCTCGTTGCGGTAATAGATGATCTGCGCTGTGAGCGTGCCGGCGTAGTCCACGCCCTGCTCACCATTGGGATAGGTGAAATTGGCGCCGAGCCAACGCGGGGGGGCGTCCACAAAGATCTCGAGCGTGGCGCTATCGAAGCGGGAACCATCGGTTACGGAAATCTGCCAGGTATTGGGCCCGCCATCATTCAGCCCCGGCGTGCCGGACAAGTCGCCGTTCGCGGCCACTTGCAGCCAGGCCGGCCCGGCGATCACATTCCGGGCGTAAGTCAACGGATCGTTATCCGGATCGGTGGCGGTGCCGGCCAGCGTCCCCGCGTAAGCCTGATTTGCCGTCGCATTGGCGCGGATAACAGGATCGCTGGTGAAGGCCGGAGGGCTGCCGGCCGGGGGCGTCCAAGCGCCACTCCAGTCAACATCGTTGACCGGCGTCGGACCGCTGCCACCGACATCCACAAAAAGATCGGCCACGGTGGCGCCACCCTGCACTTTGCCGACTCGCGAAGTAATGGTGGCAAAGGGTGGTACCGTGATGGGACCGAAGACCAATTGTTGAGCCACGGATTCAAGGGTCACATTGCCGTCAATGGTTTCCGGGTCCACCGACATCGTGCGGATCGCGCCGCGAACGATCAACTTGTTCGTGGACGCATTATTAACTGCGTCAGCCGGATCGTAGTTGCCCAAGGGCGACAAGGCCCGCAGCGTGACGTTGCCGCTGTAGGGGTCGCGACCTGCGGGGTCGTTGCGAAAGCCTCGAGCATCAACAAGGTTCACGTCAATGGTATTGGCCTGGATTGTGATATTGCCGGCACCGTCGCCTCCGGTATCGCGGTCGCTATTGTCCACGGTGCCGGTGCTCAGGAATGAGCCGCTGGCGGTGATGTTGATGTGGGCGAAATCAGCCGGCCCCCGGTTTCCGTTCACAATTCGCATGAAAATGTCGGTGAGGCTGATGTTCTTGACGTTTTGAATCGTCAAGTCCCGGAAGGTTGAGTCGTTATGGTTGCGTTGGCCGATCGAGCCTGCGCCCGTGATGCTGTTCGTGCCACTGAGGTCCAAAATGAACACTGCGAAACCGGAGCGAACCGCATAACGCTCATGGTTCAGCACCCCGCCGGCATCCATCTGCAAGTCGCCACCCTCGATGACAAACTTGATGTTTCGGCTCTGATGGGCGCCGCTCCACAGGTTGATCTTTCCCGTGGAGGTGATATGCAGACCATTGGGGATGGTATAAGTGTAAGGGTCAGAGAGATCACCGGTACCGGTGAGAGTGACACCCTCCGCGGCGTGCGGATTGGCTTCGCCGTCCCACGTTTCCGTGGAATTGACGGTAACAAGCGCGGCACTGGCACTCAAGCCAAGGCCAAGCGCGACAAGCCCCCCGAGAATGACACTGAAGGTTTTTTGCTTTTTCATTTTGTGGCAACTGGTTGTTTGGTTGTGCTGGATTGAATCCTGAACCTACCCTACCGGCGGACCCTGTTTTCCGACATGGAAAGAACTTCAAAAAACATGCGAAAAAATGCAGGACCAAAAAGCATTTCAAACCCGAACAAAGCTGGGAGTGCTTGCCGGCTGACATTATCCCTCCTACGATCACAGGCGATCACGGCGCAATGAACGAGAGAGGCAACCGATGGGAATTGCAGGCGGTCGTTCCGTCCCCGAAAGGGCGGAATCTGCTCTGGCACGCCTTTTCCCTGGACACGGCTTACTTGGAAGGCCCGGACCACCACGAGCCTTTCGAAAAGCCGGGCGCCCACTTGTTCTGGGTCCTTGCAGGTCATGGCACCCTGGAAACGGATGACAGCAAATACCTGCTGCAACCGGGGAATGTCGTTTGGCTTGTGGACATGACCAAGGTGCGAACCTACGCGCCTGCGGCCGGGAAACGGTTGGTCAAGCGAGGCATCCGCTTCGGCGGTCCCGCCCTGGAAAACTGGCACAAGGAACTTGGAGGCAGCCAGCAGGCGCAGTTTGACTTAAAGGACGCAGCCCCGCTGCACAAAGCCTTCCGCAACCTGTGGCGAATTTGCCGCCGCAAAGGGCCAGGTTGGGAGTGGCAAGTCCACCTCCTCCTCACTGAAATGCTTGGCACCCTGCTCAATTCGCGGGACGCGCTCTCGCGCAATCCGCCCGACCTGCCCGCTGCCGTAATTCGGGTCCTCAACGCGGTGGAATCCAAGCCCTATTACGACTGGCAAGTGAAGGAGTTGGCCCGCATTGCCGGCGTCAGTTACTCCGGGCTGCGGACGTTGTTCTTCGCGATGCTGCGCGAGAATCTTCACAGTTTTGTCCAGCGCCGCCGCCTGGAACACGCGCAGATGCTGCTGACGGATCCAGGGTTGTCCATCAAGCAGGTCGCCGAGCAAATGAACTTCTCCAGCGAGTTTTACTTCAGCCACTTCTTCAAGAAACTGAAAGGCGTGGGCCCTCGCGATTACCGGGAGCAACAGCGGCTCAAACGCTGAAGGAGTATCCGATTGGCGGCCAGCCCACGAGCGGATTGGATTCCGGCGAACAAGCCGGCAATGCGGAGGTAATTGCCATTGAAGAGAGCCAGTTGGGCACGAGCCCCTGCCCATTCATTGCGGGCAGATGACAACAACTCAGATGCTGGGTTTGAGGGAGGCTGCCCACCAACCGTTTTACCTTTACATATCTCGCTCTGCGACAGGATTTCAAACCGTGCGCACCACGAACGAAATGTCGCTGGCGATGGCTGGCAAATCATATCGCAAACAGTTCTCCCCGCGCGAAATCCTAAGCGCAAAACCCGGAGCCAGGCGGCGGGTCAATGTGGAGCGCAGAGGGCAGCAGGGCGAGCAAGACATTGACGCGCCGCCCGGCGACCTATCATTGAATCTGGATTCGCGCGCCCAAACTCCCAGCGGCTGGTCTGCTCCCAGCGGCCTTGCGGCGGAACAAATGAGTGCATGTTACTGTCCAGCAGTGCGAGTACGGACGCGGGCGGAAGTCGCGTGGACACCGACCGGTCGCGATTCTGGATTGTCTGCGGATTGGATTTGGACCCGGATTGTGCGCGGACATGGACTGGACATTATCCCGGATACATTGCGGCGACGGACTGGACGCGGACGTGATTGTGGGCAGGTCGCGAACGTGGATTGTTCGTTGACACGGACAAACTGCGGTCGCGGTCGCGGCCTGGTTGCGGGCACGGACTGAACGCGGACGCGGATGCGGACTGGACATGGCTGTGGCCAGCAGGCCGGACAACGGCGCGGATATTTCGCGCTGAGAACGCGACCAGTTCGCGGACAGCAGAACCTTGAAAAGGCAAGGGGTGAGGCGTCCAACCTGTCATCCACACAAATCGTGTGGAAACTCGGGCATCAATTTGCCCGCTGGCTATGGCACTGACCTCGGTGCATTCCGACACCGTGCCGAGACACTTCCTGAAATTTCAAGCGCACTGACCGGGCGTTCCTGCACCCGAAGCGGAACGAAGCAGGTCGGCAGTGGCATGAACGGACGACGGCGCAGTGGAGCGTGGGTCAGGAACGGGCGGTGAGTGCGCAACCGGCTAGGTTTTGCGTGGAGGCGATTGGTCTGTCCGGTTTTCGAGTGTCCGCAGAAAAGCCGGACAGTCCAAGCGCCGACGGATTTTCGGGATTGTCCGCAACGTGGCCGGATATTTCCGTGCAGTGTCCGCCGGTGTCCGCTGCTCTGGCCGTGGGTGGTCGTGGAATGTCCGTCGGTCGTTTGTGCAATGGCGATGATTTGTCCGTGCCATGAACCGGCCATAATACCAGAAAGGGCGCAATCAACTCGTGTATGTAATACATCACCGCCGAGCCGAGTTTTGCCAAAATCTTCGCGTGAAAACTGAATGCACAACCGGCGCGAGTCACGGATTGGCGTTGTGTGCGTCCACCACCTTTGCTGTGCGGTCATCTGGCACAGTCGCGCCATGAACAATGAATGTCGAGCATTGTTGAGCCTGGTGACATTACCGGCGCGATTGAGTCGGACGCAGACGGCCGATTACCTAGGTTTTGAACCTGACCACATCACGCTGCTGCTCAAGGCAGGCTTGCTCAAACCGCTGGGCCGGCCAAAGCCCAATAGCGACAAATATTTTGCTGCCGTGAAACTGGCCGAGCTGCGGCAGGACGAACAGTGGCTGTCACGGGCAGCGCAATTCATCAGCCAGCACTACAACGACAAGAACGCCCGCAAATCCAAACATTCTAACCGGCTGATTTCCACCTCCGAGGCATAATCCCATGCTCGCCATCAAACCCCAATGCAGCCTGAAAGATGCCCGGCACTATTTTCAGGAGCATCTGACCGTCGGCGATTATTATGCCGAGGGCCAGCATGTGCCGGGACATTGGTTCGGACACGGCGCGGAACGATTGGGGCTGTCCGGCGTCACCCGCATGGACGAATTTGTCCGGCTCTGTGAAAACCTGCATCCGCACACCGGACAGCAATTGACCCTGCGCCAGAACACCACGCGGACAGACATTGGCCAGGATGGACAGGAACAGAAAAGCAGCAACCGCCGGGTGTGAGCCTTGGCACGAAAGGCGAGGCGCAGGGGGATGGGTTCTTGCGCGGTAGCTGAGGGAAGGGGGCGGACTCCCTCGATTTCTACGAACCACACGCGGGGATAATTGGGACCCTCGCAAGGCTTGC
>Ga0194126_10002495_pt1 | contig 29795 bp, 20 predicted proteins | sample TA2KigC150mmetaG_FD_148641 | JGI IMG/M metagenome (GOLD analysis project Ga0194126, IMG submission 148641) | Freshwater microbial communities from Lake Tanganyika, Tanzania - TA2015035 Kigoma Deep Cast 150m | ecosystem: Environmental > Aquatic > Freshwater > Lake | place: Tanzania: Lake... | reverse complement strand
ATCTCTTTCACGCAGCGGCACAAGCCGCTGCCCATTCAGCGTGACCCAGACCCACGGCTGCGTCCCATCCGCTTGCAGTTCAAGTTGTGGCATCACTTTGCGCTCCCCCAACGATGGGCTGGAGAGTAGTATGCCATCAAACGGCCTGTTTGTTAAGCAGGTACTCCGGGAGTGCCTGCGTGATTCAAATGACGCACTCTTACGCCCTTATGGGGCCGGAAAATCATTTATGAGGATGACATCTAACCGTCCTGCAACCGGAAATGCCTTTGCGCCGCGGGGTTGTAAGCAGAAGTCTGTAAGCTTATTGTAAGGTTTGCTGTTGCGCCTCGCACGTCATCGTTGGTGTCTGAACATTGTGGATCGAGGACAGTGCGCTTCGATAAGGGCAAACCTGCCGAAAGGCGGGGGCGCAAAGCCACGGGCCTACAGCCGATGGCCAGGGTAGCCGGGCTGCCGAAGAGCGGGGACCATGCTATGATGGCTTCTCGCATCGGTGCAACGTGCGCATTCAGAAGAGGAGCATCAGCATGGTTCAGAGATACGCCAGCGCCAGGGTAACGCCCCTGACGCACAGCAGCCCTCGTTTCAGCGTTCGGGGCCTGGCGCCGCAAGATCCCGAGCTCGCCGGCTACCCCGATGATCTGTCCAGCTCGACTTTCAGAGTCATTGAACGAGCGAAGCAGGAATGGGAAGCCACAGCCGACGCGCTCCCTGAACTGATCTGCCTGGTGGATGCCCGCGGCCTCATCATTCGCGCCAATCGCACGATCGAGACCTGGAACCTGGGTCGTGTGGTGGCGGTCAAGGACCTCTCGTTACATCGCCTGCTTCATCCTGCCTGCACTGGCGCGGCCTGCGAGCTCGAGCGCGGCCTGCGCCAGATCAGACTGTCGGCCAGCGCGGGGCAGAGCGCCCAATTTGAGATGTGGGATGCGTTGCTGCGACGCCATCTGCTCGTCAACGCGCGGCTGGTCGCGAGCGGTCGCGGGTTGTCTCCCAGCGCCACGGTGATCGTGATCCAAGATGTGACCGAGCGCAAACGCGCGGAAGAGGCCTTGCGACTCTCAGCCGAACGCCTGCGCGCCATGAACGACATTCAGCAGGCCATCCTGGCGGCTCATTCCCCGGAGGGAATCGCCGAAGCCGCGCTGACTCGGATGCTGCGCCTCGTGCCTTTCCGCCATGCACGCGTCACCCTCTACGATCCTGATCTCAACGAGTTCTTCGTGGTAGCCGCAGATGCGAATGGCGGCGCGCGTCTTCGGCCAGGCCAATCCTACCGCGAAGACGTATTCCAGAGCTGCGATGGTCGTGAGCCGCGCGCCTTCTATGCCATCGAAGACCTGGGCAAGCTGGCCAACGTCTCGGCGGTCGAAGAGCAACTGCTCAGCGATGGCCTTCGCGCCTATTTCAATATCCCACTGATCGCCGAAAGAGAGTTCATCGGTTCACTCGCCATCGGCGCCGATCGGCCAGGATGGTTCACGGCCGAGCACATCGAGATCGGCCGGGAGATCGCGGACTTGCTCGCCATTGCCACGCGGCAAGCACAGCTCTATGGCAAGCTGAAACGGGCCAATCAAGATCTCGGCGCGGCGCTTCAGGCCAAAGAAGAGATGATCCAGGCCGTGTCACACGAGCTGCGCACGCCGTTGATCATCATCAAGGGCTACGTTGACCTGCTCTCCGAAGGTATGCTCGGTGCGTTGAACCAGGAACAAGTGGATGCCATGGCCGCGCTCGATACCCATGCGAATCGGCTTACGACGCTGGTCAACCAGGTTCTGACGTTGAAAGAGATAGAGACGACCAGACTCAGCAAGATGACCATAGATCCGGCCGCGTGGCTGGGCGAGGTGGTGCGGGCCTGGAGCCTGTTGATCGAGCGCGGCGGGTTGCGCATCAGCCTGGAGGTGTCTCCCAATCTGCCCAGTCTGCTGGCAGATCCCAACCTCCTGAACCAGGTGATGTACAATCTACTGGGCAATGCAGTGAAATTCAGCCCGCATGGCGGCGCGATCACGATTCGCGCGTGGGCGACGCGCCAGGAATTCGTGCTGGCGATCGCCGATTGCGGCATCGGCATCCCGTCCGACAAGCTGGAATTGATCTTCGAGCGCTTCTATCGCATCCATACCGGCTTGAACACGGCCTTTGGCGGCCTGGGTATTGGGTTGACGTTGTGTCGGGCGATCGTGAGTGCGCACGGCGGCCGGATGTGGGCCGAGAGCGTGGGCGAGGGACAAGGCAGCACCTTCTACGTAGCTCTGCCCGTAGAGGCCGCCGAACAAACTCGCCCCAGCGCAGGCTGATGGCCGCCAGGAGAAAGCCCCTGTGATGCCTCCGCCCGTTTTGAGCCGCAAGGCAACTCAAACCCAGGACGATGAGCGCGCCAATCCGGCAGCCGCGCCAGCGCCGCTCGATGCACAGGATGTCCGCCGATCCGACGAAGCGCTGCGCACGACTTTCGAGAAGGTCGAGCAGGCGAAACAGGAGTGGGAGGCCACGGCCGACCTGTTGCCGGAACTGATCTGCGTGGTGGATGGCGCCGGACGCGTGGTGCGCGCCAATCGGACGCTCGAAACCTGGAACCTGGGGCGCGTCAACGCGGTCAAAGGGCTCGATCTGCATCGGCTGGCGCATCCTGGCTGCGAGAGCTTCGCCTGCGAGTTGGCGCGCGCCCTGAAACAGGCCAGGGTGCAGACTCAGGCCGGGCAGATAGCCGAGTTCGAGATGTGGGACGAACAGCTCGGCCGTCACATCGCGGCCCTGGTCAAGCCGATCGCCACCCGGTCCGGCGGTTTGGCTGGCGCAGTTGTCATGGTTCAGGACATCACCCCGCGTCGCCGCGCCGATGCCGAGCTGCGCCACTATACCGAGCGCCTGGAAGCGATGAATGATCTCTTGCAAGCCATTCTGGCTGCTCATTCGCGACGGGATATCGCCCAGGCAGCCTTGGATCGGATGCGAAAGCTGGTTCCGCTGCAACAGGCGCGGGTGATGCTGTACGATTCGGACTCTGATAGGTTCATCCTGGTGGCTGCCATCGGCGAAGGCGGCGTGACTCCGCGCATCGGCAGGGTCTATTCGGCCGCCAGCCTGCGGAAGGAACGCCAGCGCCGGCCCAATGCGTTCTACGTGGTCGAGGACTTACGCAAGCTGCCAGACCGCTCACGATTGGAGGAGCAGTGGCTGAGCGACGAAGTGCGCTCCTTTGCCAGCATTCCGCTGATGGCCGAAGGCGAGTTCATCGGCAACCTGAGCATCGGCGCGAGCCCGCCGGCTGGCTTTACACCTCAACACATCGCCATGGCGCGAGAAGTCGCCGGCCTGTTGGCAGTGGCGCTGCTGAGCCGCCAACTCGCCGAACGCTTGAAACAGGTCAGCGCCATCGCGGAAGATGCACACCTGATCCGCCGGGAGATGCTTCATAACATCTCCCATGGGTTGCGCACGCCGCTGGTGGTGATCAAGGGATATGTGGATGTGCTGGCAGAGGGCGTGCTCGGCGCGCTGACCGCCGAGCAGACCACCGCGGTCGGGGTCATTGACCAGCAAGTGGCCCAGTTGAACCAGTCTATCGAGCAACTGCTCTTGCTGAAGACACTGGGGGACGGATCGGTTCATGCCCCGCAGAAAGCGCCTGTGGCGCCCGGCTCGTGGCTGCGCAAGCTGGCTCAGACCTGGACCTCGGCCGCAGCAGGGCGCAAGATACACCTCCGGCTGGATATCGCCGAACGACTGCCAGTTGTCGCGGCGGACCTCAATCAGCTTGACCGGCTGATGAACCAGTTGCTGAGCAATGCGCTCAAGTTTAGCGCTGCCGGCGGCGTTGTCACCATCCGCGCACACAGTACGGCCGATGATCTGGTGGTCTCGATCGCCGATGAAGGGATCGGTATACCTGCTGCTGAGCTGGAACGGGTTTTCGAGTGTTTCCACAAGGTAGCCGGACAGACGCACGGCGCCTTCGAAGGGATGGGCATCGGACTGGCCCTCTGCCGGGCGATCGTGGAGGCGCACGATGGCCGGATTTGGGCCGAAAGCCCTGGCGAGGGGCGGGGCAGCGTATTTCACTTTACGTTGCCCGTCCAGCGGCCGGCCGCCGACACCCCCTAGAACACCGGTCAAGTAATCCGCCACGGGCGACCGAGGCTTCGTCGTGAGCTCAGCCGAACGGTCGCTGCAACGCTGGCGAAGGCGCCCTGCGGCGACGAGAGTCAGCCGACGCCGAGCCTGTCCTGAGCTTGCTGAAGGATCGGCTGTGCAGTGGTGGCGGCGGTTTTTAACCGCCCGACCGTCGGGCTTGGCATGACTTGACCGACGTTCTAGAGTTCGTTCAAACAGCCCCTGAAAGCTCCGTAAGGAAATTGTAAGCTTGCTGGGGGCCAAATAGCCCTTAAGTACTATGTCGCTATTGGGGCTGATCTGGTATTCTTACGCTCGATGGCTTAGGAAAAAAGTACTATTTCTGGTATACCCTGTGGCCATCCCAACGACAAGGCAAACCTGTCGAAAGGCGGGGGCGCAAAGCCATGGATCTAAAGCGTAAAGCCAAGATCGCCAGGCTGCCGAAATGGACGCACATGCACCTGCGCCGGCAGCCTGGTGGAAAACACCAGGCTGTTTTCTATTTGAGGAGGGTCTGATGAACGTGACATGCAAGCGGGTCTTATCGACCGCCAGCCTTTGCAGGGTTCTCAGCATTGTAGCGGCCTTGACGCTCGTACTCCTTCTCTTGCCGGCGGCTGCCGCGCCGGCGCTCCCCTCGTTGCCCATCCAACCGATCTTGCTCCAACTCGCCGACCATCAGCCGGATGCCGTGGTCGGCGTCATCGTGCAGAAAGCGAACGCAGGCGCGGACATCGAGGGGGCGGTCGCGCGTCTGGGCGGCGTCGTCACCAGAGATCTGCACATCATCCGGGCGATTGCCGCCCGCCTGCCGGCCAGGGCCGTGGTGGAACTCGCGCGGAACCGGGATGTGCGGTGGGTCTCGTTGGATGCGCCGGTGGAGGGTTCGGCCAAGAAGCCGCCTGTTGGGAACGGCGCGCCTCCCTCGAACTACTTCCTGGACACGGTTGATGTGCGCCGCGTGTGGGCCATGGGACTGCGGGGCGATGGCGTCACGATTGCGGTGGTGGACAGCGGCGTCTCGAAGGACAACGATTTCAGCAAGGATAACGGCGCTGCGAGTCGGCTGACGAAACAAGTAGCGTTCAGCCCGAATGCCTCTTCGGCGTTGGACGTCTACGGTCACGGCACGCACATCGCGGGGATTATTGCGGGCAACGGGAGAGACTCGACCGGCTTATACAGCGGCATCGCGCCGAACGCCAACCTGATCGGTCTCAGGGTCAGCGATGATACGGGCATGGCCTATGAATCGGGCACGGTAGCCGCTCTGCAATGGGTCCTCGACAATGCCAGAACCTACAATATCCGCGTCGTCAACCTGTCTGTCAACTCCACGATCGAGCAGTCCTACCATACCAGCCCCCTGGATGCGGCCTGCGAGATCTTGTGGTTCAATCAGATCGTCGTGGTGGTTTCGGTCGGCAACAAGGGCGGCTCTAACGGCTACAACACCGCCAATGCTGCGCCGGCCAACGATCCGTTTGTCATCACGGTCGGCGCCAGCGATGAACGCGGCACGACGGCGCTCAAGGATGACTTCATCCCGCCCTATTCCGCGCACGGCACCACCGGCAATGGCTTCGTGAAGCCGGACATCATCGCGCCTGGCACCAATATCGTCAGCGTGCTGTCCAAGAACTCGTCATGGGCGACTCAGTATCCGGACCGCGAAGCGCTGAACGGCGAGTACTTCCGACTGAGCGGCACCTCGATGGCCGCGCCGATGGTCGCCGGCGCCGTAGCCTTGTTGTTGCAGAGCGAGCCCAATCTGACGCCCGACCAGGTCAAGTATCGTCTGACGCGCGCAGCCAACACAATCGCAGGCAGCGGCAACGGCGCGTACTACCCGTATCTCAGCATCTACAAGGCCATCACCAGCCAGACGAACCAGTCGGCGAACACGGGCACGCCGATCGCCCAGTTGCTGACTACTGGCTCGCAGCCGGTGGCCTGGGGCAGCGTCAACTGGAATTCGGTCAACTGGAACAGCGTCAATTGGAACTCGGTGAACTGGAATTCGGTCAACTGGAACAGCGTCAACTGGAACGGCGATTTCTGGGCCGAGATCGGTGTGACCTACATCCCCTTCTTCGTGGCCAGCGGCCAGTGAGACCTGACGAAAGCTCCTGACTTGCCCCTTCCCGGTTTCTGAGCCTGGTTCCTTACGAACCAGGCTCAGTTGTCTAACTCACCTCCAACTTCGTGTCAGGCAAACGTAAGCTTTGCGCAGCCCATTCTGTACTATAATGCTGCCAATAGGATAGGCTCGTATCTTCTCAATTTGTAGGGGCGCACCCTTGCGGTCGCCCCGGCGGGCAGGCGCAAGGCCATGCCCCTACCCCGGATTATTGAGAAGATACATAGGCTCCGATAAGGGCAAACCCGCCGCAAGACGGGGGCGCAAAGCCATGGGTCTCCGGTGAGCTGCCGGGGATCGCCAGGCTGCCGAAGAGCGAAGGTCTGCCAGCCATGCCTCCGCTCTGCTTCGGAAACACCAGGCACGATGAGCGAGAAGGAGGTGATGTCCATGTCTCAGGAGTACGGCCTAGTCAGGCGTATGACGCCAGGCGACGTCGCCTGGCGTGCGCTCGCGGCGCTGCTGATCCTGGCGCTCGTATTACGCTCTGCGGCCACGCAACCACTGGCGTCGCCGCGCGCGCAGCCTGAGCTTTTGGCTTTGGCCGCCGAAAACCCCGAGGCAATGGTCGGGGTTATCGTTCAGCAGACTGGCAGAGATGCCACCGTAGCTGAGGCGATTGCGCGTCTGGGCGGCGGCGTCACTGCCGACCTCCGCATCATCAACGCGCTGGCTGCTCGGCTGCCAGCGCGGCAGATTCCTGCTCTGGTCAGGCTCCCGACTGTGCGCTGGGTCTCGCTGGATGCGCCGGTTCACGAGGCTCAGGCCGCGAGCACGGTGGGGTTCACCACCTGGGCGACCGAGACCGGCAACGGCAGGGTCAGCCAGTCTGATGACTTCAACAGTACGCCGATCAGCGCTGGCCGCTACATCTGGTTCAGCGGCATGGTCAAAGCCAATGGCCTGGGTACCGCTCCGGCCTCGTTGATTTTCGACAACTCCGTCATCCAGTTCGTCGCCAACGGCGTCAGCTACAGTGTGCCTGTGCCGGGCGCCGTCCTCACCTTCGACCCCACGCTATCAGTTGCCAAGACGAAGTTCGATGTCGGCAACAACCAATGGCTCACGTCGCTGCCCGCCAACCTCGCCGGCAAAGAGGTGTTCCTGGCTGGCGTGACCATCCCGGTGTCGGTCGCGCTGCCAGGGAGCATCAAGAACGTCTCCTGGGCAGGTCGTTTCACCAGCGATACTCCTGGCCTCGGCGTGGAGAGTTGGAAGTGGGCCGCGGCCGTCTACACGATTTTCAGCGAGGACTACGGCGCCCTGGGCGTCAAGCCCTGCAAAGACGAGAAAGCCTGCCAATACCAAAACGATGATCCGGCTGGGACGCCCGAGAATTTCAAGGCTTTTGTCATCAAGGGCGCGCGGGGCAGCGGAGGGAACCAATACGTCGGGTCATATACTTCTGGGGCTTCCGTGATACCCATGATGGCCTTCACGGATGGCGTTGCCATCAACGACTCGCCGCTGGGGCCCAACGGCGTCTTTGGCTTCGGGAGTAGGGTCAAGTGGTCGTTCGCGGGATTCGACGCCGAGACGACGCCCGGTTACGCGATCAGCAAGGTCGAGGTTGTGGTACATGCATATGTGGCGGCGCGCATCTCCACAGACATCAAAATCACGCCGGCCGTAGCGGGGCTGCCTGGCAAGACCAAGAACCTCAGCCACAGTGCCTTCGACGCCTACGTCGGCGCCGCGCGCGCTGGCCTGATCTATCTGAACATCAGCGATAGCCGGGCCTGGCGTTGGGGCGACTTCGACAATGACCTGGAGTTGGTGCTGGATCAAAGCGGTTTCAAAAGCAACGAGGTTGTCTTCTATGACGCGATCGGGCTGCGCGTCACCGCGGTTCCCGGCGTGGATGCGACCGGCGATACGACGCCGACCGCGCTGCCCAAGGCGGCGATAGATGTCAGCCGGCTGATCAACGTCTACAACCAGGCCGTGCGGGCGACCACTGTCTGGAACGAAGCGCCGGCCTATCTCCAGGGTCAGGGCGTCACGGTCGCGGTCGTGGACAGCGGCTCGGTGAAGAACAAGGATCTCGGCGGCCGGCTGATCAAGAGCATCAACCTCCACCCCTCATACCACGACTCGGCCGACCGCTATGGGCACGGCACGTTTGTCGCGACGATCATTGGCGGGGACGGCAAGCATTCGAATGGCCGGTACATCGGCGTTGCGCCCAAGACCAATATCATCAACGTGCGCGTGAGCGATGACCAGGGCATGTCCACCGAATCGGTCGTGGTAAGCGGTTTGCAGTGGATCTACGAGAATCGCGACAAGTACAACATCCGGGCCGCCAACCTGTCGCTCAACTCCAGCGTAGCCCAGTCGTATCATACCAGCCCGCTGTGCGCCGCCGTCGAGATGCTGTGGTTCAAGGGCATCGTCATGGTAGTTTCGGCCGGCAACAACGGCACGACCACGCTTTTCCCGCCGGCCAACGATCCATGGGTGATCACCGTCGGCGCGGCGGATGACCAGGGCACCGTGAGCCTGGACGATGACGTCGTGGCGAACTTCTCCGCCTTTGGGGTCGCCGAAGGCGGCCTGGCGAAACCTGAGCTGGTGGCCCCCGGTCGCAACGTCGCGGCCCTATTGGGCGACAATCGAAGGCTGGGGTTGGGGCAAGATCATCAGGCCAATCGGATCGGCGACCATTACTTCCGCATGTCGGGCACCTCGATGGCTGCGCCGATGGTAAGCGCCGCAGTTGCACTGTTGCTGCAGGACGAACCGAACCTGACGCCGGACCAGGTCAAGTTCCGTCTGATGGCGAGCGCCAACAGAAATTGGCCCGGCTACGACCCGCTCAAGGGCGGCGCGGGCTATCTGGACATCTATGCCGCCGGGCATGCGACGACAGGTGAGCGAGCCAACGTGGGCGTTCCGCCCAGCCAGCTCGTGCTGACAAGCCTGAATCCGGCCATCTTCGGCGCCGTCAACTGGAATTCGGTCAACTGGAACTCGGTCAACTGGAATTCGGTCAACTGGAACTCGGTCAACTGGAACTCGGTCAACTGGAACTCGGTCAACTGGAACAGCGACTACTGGGAGTCTTCACGCTTGCTGGGGAGCAGCGACGATGGCGAGCCATCGTTGGGGCTGATTCAGGCAGTATTCCTCCCGCTCTTTGTCTCTGGGGGTTCTTCCAGCCGTTAGCACAATGGTACTCCTTTCCCAGTGCAACACGGGGCAAGCTGTGCTATCCTGTGCCAGGAGTACGGGCCAATACCGTATCATCACAGGAGGCAAACGGGAGTCTATGCGCCGACTACACGCCATCATTGCAGATCTGATCGCCCTGGCCACGCATCCCAGTGTCGTATGGAGCGTTAACTGGAACTGATTTGATCCCGCGGATTCCACGCCATCACCGGGACAGCGGTCGTGCAGTCTCGTCTTGCATGGAGGGAGATGAGACTTCGCGCATGGTCGCGGCCCCGTTGTTATTCCCAGACTATCTCCGCACCGATAAACCCCGCACACAGAAGCCGCGATCGCACTGACCAGAGGCGTCCCCATCTCAGGACATTTGCACATGCCGGCCGCGGCGCCACGCAGTCCAGGGTGCGAAGCCTCCCTGTAGGACGGCGACTGAAAAGCTCACGCCAAGACGCCAAGACGCAGAGACGGACAGAAGCACTCAACAGTCCTTGGCGCCCTTTGCGCCTTTGCGTGAGGCCAGCCGGGCGATCTGCAGGACAGACCGATTCCCACCGGCCGCCATCATTCCAGAGACCGTGACTTTGCGCTTTGCTATGCGTCAGGGTAGAATAGCAGCTAAGTCACTCTGGAATCGAGAGAGGTTGCTGTTCATGTCGCGTCATGCCTGGGCTTACATCGTGAGCATCCTCCTGACTGGAGCGGCGCTGAGCGTGCTGGCGCTGTTGAGCGGACCATTGCCGTCGGTTAGTCAATGGCTCACCCTGGCCGCGCTGGTCGTTCTGACTACGGCCGCCCAGTATTTCGAGGCCGAGGCGCCAGGCCGGCAATCCTATTACCCGCATTTTGTCTTCCTGTTTGCGGGCGTGTTGCTGTTGCACCCGTTTCTCTTCGTCCTCCAGGTAACCATCCCGCACTTGATCGAATGGGCGCAGAAGCGCTTGTCTGGCAGCCCGTTGTTGCGCGATTGGTACATCCAGCCGTTCAACATTTCGATGCACATCATCGCAGGAGTGACGGCGCGCGCGGTTTTCGTGGGGCTAGTGGGCGGCTCGCCGTCGTTGGTCGCCATCCAGGCGATGTCGGCAGGATTGGTCGCAGCCGTGGCCTACGGCGTGCTCAATCACGCGATCGTTGGTCTGGTGCTGCTGATGGCGCGAAGGATCTCGCTTCGCGCATCGGGCGTCTTCGAAATCGGCAATCTGCTCAACGACCTGGTGCAACTGTACCTGGGATACGCGGCAGCCGTGCTGTGGCAGTTGAACCCCCTGCTGATCATCCCAGCCCTGACGCCGCTGGTGCTGATCTACCAGGCGCTCAAGGTCCCCCAACTCAGGAAAGAAGCGCAGACTGACGAGAAAACCGGTCTATGGAATGCGCGTTACTTTGGAGGCATTCTCGCCGCCGAGATGGATCGCGCCCGGCGCTTTGGCCGGCCGCTGGCGCTGATCATGGCCGATCTGGATCTGCTGCGCAACATCAACAACACCTACGGACACCTGGCTGGCGACACGGTGTTGGCCGGCATCGGCCAGATCATTCGTCAGACCGTGCGCGAGTACGACACCGCGGCGCGTTTCGGCGGCGAGGAGTTCGCCATGCTCCTGCCCGAGACCCAGGCCGTGGACGCTGTGGCGGTTGCGGAACGGCTGCGTCAAGCGGTGGAAGCGGCAGAATTCACCGTCACGACCAGCCCATCGCCCATCCACGCCACCTTGAGCCTGGGGGTCGCCTGCTTTCCAGAATCGGGCGAGGCGCCCGACGAGCTGGTGCACCAGGCTGACGTGGCGCTCTATCAAGCCAAGCTGCGCGGGCGCAATCGCGTCACCTCGGCGGCCGACGTGCCCCACTTTGTGAAGCTGGGACAGGTTCCAGCCGGTGACGCGACGACAACGACCTATGCCGTGGCCCTGTCGCCGCCCGCGACTGAGGCGCCGGTCGCCGCATCTGCAGCCTCCTCCGCGACGGCATCGGCCGCCGCCAGTGCAGAACCGCCGCCTGCTGTTAAGCCGCCGACGGCGCCAAGCCGTGACATCAAGCTGGGTGTGTTGGTCGGCGGCGTGATCCTGGCCGGGCTGGCGTCAACCGTGGGGGGGGTCATCATCGCGCCCCGGCCGGATATGCTCACGATAGGCGTGCTGGTGTTGGCGGCTGTTTTCGCCGAGCTCTATCCCGTCAACGTGTACCGCTATAGCACCGTGTCGGTATCGGTGACTGTCAATTTCGCAGCCGCGCTCCTGACAGGCATCCCTGGCGTGGCGTGTACCAGCGCAGCGATCGTCCTGGTGCACTATTTACGCATGAAACCACTGCTTTATCGAACGGGCTACAACTGGGCCACTCACGTGCTGGCGGGTCTGGCGCCTCTGCTGGTTCGTGGGCTCTTCCCCGATCTGTTTCAGGTGGCTGCAATCCCAATGCTCGCCGCGCCGATGCTCGTGACCGCGCTAGCCTACTACGCGCTGGACACTGGCCTGATCGCCACAGCAATCAGTGTGCAAGCCGGCGACTCCTTTGGGCGCCTCTGGCGCGAGCAGTTTGGCTGGCTTCTGGTACACTACATGGCGCTGTGCATCATGGGCTGGTTCCTGACCATCGCCTATACTGCGATTGGGGCCTGGGGCGTCCTGGTCTTCGCGTTGCCAGTTCTCATGATGCGTTTTGCTCAACAACAATATGTCGAACGCACTGAAGAAGGGGTCGAGGAGCTGCGTCGCATGAATGCCGAGCTGGCCCGCGCGAACAGTGAAGTGGTCGGCGCCAGTCGTTCCATTAGGCAACTCAACGACGATCTTTTTGTTACGCTCTCCAGGATCATTGATGCGCGTGATCCCTTTGTCCACAACCACGCGGCCAAGGTGGCCGAGTATGCAACCGCCATCGGCATGCAGATGGGCCTGCCTACCAGACGACTGGAGGGCCTCCGTCAGGCCGCCTATTTGCACGACATCGGCAAGATCGGCATCACCGAGCAGATCCTGCACAAATCCAGCGAGTTATCGTCGGACGAGTATGATGTCGTCAAGGCTCATGCGGCATTGGGCGACGATTTTCTAGAGTCAAGCCACGGGCTGCGGGAATTGGCGCCGTTTGTGAGACACCATCACGAATACTGGGATGGCCGCGGTTATCCCGATGGATTGCGGGGCGAACAGATTCCGTTGGAAGCGCGTATCTTGAGCGTCTGCGACGCCGTAGAAGCGATGGCATCGGATCGGCCTTATCATCGGGCCATGTCGGTGAATGCTATTGTGCGTGAGCTGGAGAGCGCAGCAGGAACACAGTTCGATCCCCAGGTCGTGAGTGTCTTTGTGAAGATCGCCCACCGCGAGGGCGCTAATCTCATCGTGAACTCCGCCCGTTCGTTGGTCGAGCAGCGCGAGCTGGCGGCCGAAGCGAGACGCCAACGCCTGGGCTGGGCGCCCGTTGAGCAGAGCGCCGCGTCTGCGACGTGAGAGGACAAGCGATCATGATCTGCCCCGGTCTGGTGTCGGTAACGTTTCGCCGTATCTTCTCAATAATCCGGGGTAGGGGCACGGCCTTGCGCCTGCCCACATGGGCGACCGCGAGGGATCGCCCCTACAAATTGAGAAGATGCGTTTCGCCAGTTATCGCCAGCGGTCATCATCGGCCTGGTGCAACGCGCCGGCTCAAGGCCATCGAGTGGGGCGGCGACATTCACGTGCCCTACGGCGACATTGCACGGGCGCGGGAAGTCCGGCGTGCGACCGAAGACGCAGGCTTGCGCGTGGCTGCCTATGGCTCGTACTATCGCGTGGGGCACGAGGAACCGGGGCCTTTTCAGACGGCGCTGGAGACTGCCATGGCGCTGGGCGCGCCGGCCATTCGGGTGTGGGCGGGCAAGTTGTGGTCGCACGAGGCAGATGCAGCCTATTGGGGCCGCGTGGTAGAGGACTCGCGGCGCATTGCGGACCTGGCTGCGGACGCGGGCGTCAACGTGGCGTACGAGTTCCACAGCCGCACGCTGACCGACACCAACGAGGCAGCCCGCGCGTTGCTCCAGGCGGCCGCACACCCGAATATCAAGACCTACTGGCAGCCGCCGCAGGGTTCGACCGTCCAGTACAACCTGGCCGGAGTGGACGCCGTAGCGCCGTGGCTGCTGAACATCCACGTTTTTCACTGGCGACGGGAGGAAGGCGATCCGCCGCGCGTCGTGCGCTTGCCCCTGGCGGAGGGCGAGACGGCCTGGCGACAGTATCTACGACGCATTGCCGACATCGACCGCGACCACTACGCTCTCCTGGAATTCGTCCGTGATGACGCGGCCGAGGCATTCCTGCAAGACGCGGCCGTGTTCCGACGGTGGCTGGCCTGAAATGGCCCATCAGGCGCCGGCGCTTCGGAAGCGCCTGGCGTCTGGTGGGTTTCTTCTAAGAGCCGCAGTTACTTGCCCCGTTCCCCTCGCACATAGGGCGTGCCCAATGCCGCAGGTGCGCCCAGGCGTTTCTTCAAGGCCTCACGTGAGCCGATGACCAGTATGACGATGGTCAAGGCATAGGGCAGCATCTGCAAGAAGAAGCCCAGCTTCGGCATGAAGTAGAATGGGTTGCTTAGACCCAGCAGAATCTGGGGGCCTTGCAGATCGAGGATCAGACGCCGCAGCGCGCCGAACATGTAGGAGCCGGCCATCGCCCGCCACGGGTCCCACTGGGCGAAGATCACCAACCCAATCGCAATCCAGCCCTGACCGGCAGTGGTCAGTTCGCTGAACCAGCCGGGCGCCACAGCCAGGCTGATCGTCGCGCCGGCCAGACCTGCCAGGGTTCCGCCCGCAAAGACATAGGCATAGCGCAAGCGATAGACATTGATGCCCAGCGCATCGGCCGCCGCGGGGTACTCGCCCACCGCGCGCAGGTGCAGACCGGGCCGCGTCCGATTGATGTAGAACCAGACCGCGGGCGTCAACGCGTAGCCGACGTAGACCAGGACGTTATGGTTGGTGAAGAGAATCGGGCCGAGGATGGGAATCGCCGAGAGGCCTGGCACGGTCCAGGATGGCAGCAGCGAGATCGCGCCGGCCTTGCTCAGACCTTCGCCCAGCACCAGGCTGAGGCCGATGCCGACGAAGTTGGTGGCCAGGCCGCTGACCACTTGGTCGGCCTGAAGGTTGATGGCGACGAGCGCATGCAGCAGGCTAAGCGCGCCTGCAGCGCTCATGCCAAGCGCCACCCCCAGCCACGGTTGGCCGAGCAGCACGGCCGTCTTATAGGCGGTCATTGCGCCGATGAGCATCATGCCCTCGATGCCCAGGTTGAGCACCCCTGACCGCTCCGCCAGGATCTCACCGATCGTCGCAAACAACAGCACTGTGCCGGTCGCCACGCCGGCCTGCAAGATGACGATCCAGTCTATCACCGGCCCTCCTACTCCCCTCGTCGTACCACCCGCACCCGGTATCTGAGCAGCACGTCGCTCGCGATGACACAAAAGAGAATGATGCCCTGTAACATGCGCGGCACGCCAGAGGGCTGGATCTCGCGGCCGGCCAGGATCAGGCCGCCGAAGAGGATCGAGACCAGGATCACGGCGAGCGGGTTCAGCTTCGCAAGCCAGGCCACGATGATGCCTGAAAAGCCATAGCCGGGGGAAATAGCGCCTTGGAGCCGGTGTACCACGCCCGAGATTTCCGACATGCCTGCCAGCCCCGCCAATCCGCCCGAAAGCATCATCACCAACATCGTGTTGCGCACGATGTTGATGCCAGCGTAGTTCGCCGCGCGTGGGTTGTCGCCGATCAGCCGGATTTCGTAGCCCCACTTGCTGCGATAGACGATGAACCACACCGCCAGGGCGGCCAGCAGACCAATGAGGATGCCCAGGTGCAGCGTCAGGCCGCGAAAGGCGGGAACATCGCGAGCGTAATCGAGCAGGCGCGGCAGCCAGGCGTTCTTGGGGAACATGCGCGACATCTGGAAGCCCCCTTCGCTCCACGCGCCGAAGACCCAATAGAGGGTCCACGAGGTCGCGATGTAGTTCATCATCAGGGTCGTGACGATCTCGTTGACGTTGAACCTGGCTTTCAGATAGCCGGGCGCGAGACCCCAAAGGGCGCCGCAGGCGAATCCGGCCAGCAGCATCCCGGCCAGCATGATCGGCTGGGGCGTCTCCTTCGAGAGCAGCGGCATCAACACGACCGCGCTGGCGCCCCACGCCCCCATGAAGAATTGCCCCTCTGCACCGATGTTCCACAGACGCATCCGAAAGGCCAGCGCGCACGCCAGCCCGACCAGCAGCAAGGGGGTCGCCTTGACCAGCGTGTCATTGAACACTCCCACGCTGCCAAAGGCCGCCTTCAGGATGTGCTGATAGGACTTCAACGGATGCCCGCCGCCCAGTTGGATAACGATGCCGCCGATGAAAAGCGCCACGATCAGCGCGCCGACCGACGTGAGGGGCGCGAGCCAACGCGACGTCTCGAGGCGCGGCTCGACACGAACGGTGTATGGAAAATGCGGGCCTTTCGCAACGCCATCGCTCACAGCCATGCGCTTCCTCCCCCTCCTCGCCTCGTCCGCATCTCGCCGGCCAGTTGTCGCTACTCTTTCAGCCGGTCACCCGATCGCCGCTGCGTCCCGCTTGGTCCCGGCCATCATCAGTCCAAGTTGCTCCAGGGTCGTCTCCTCTGGCCTGACCTCGCCCATGATCTCCCCCTCATAGATCACGACGATTCGGTCGGAGAGAGACAGCACCTCTTCGAGCTCCTCGGAGATGAGCAGAATGGCTGTGCCGTGGCTGCGTTCTTGCAGCAGCATGCGCTGAACCGCCTCGATGGCGCCCACGTCCAGGCCGCGGGTGGGCTGCATGGCCACGATGATCTTCGGCTGAGCTGACATCTCGCGCGCCAGGATCGCCTTTTGCAGATTGCCGCCGGAAAGGAGCCGCGCCTGCACCTCTACTGACGGCGCGGCGATGTCGTACTCCTCTCTCAACTGTTGGGCCTGTTGGCGGATGACCGGTTGATTGAGCACCCAACCGGTCGCCACGGGCGCGTTGCGATACTTCTTCATGATCAGGTTGTCGGCGACGCTGAGGCCGGGCGCACTGCCTACGCCGGTGCGATCCTCAGGGACGTGCGCGACCTGGCGAGCGATGGCCGCGCGCGGCGGCTGGTTGACGATGTCCTCGCCGTGGATCAACACCCGTCCGCACGTGCACTTGCGCAGGCCGGTGATCACCTGGGCCAACTCGCTTTGCCCGTTGCCTGCTACCCCCGCCACGCCGACGATTTCGCCGGCGTGGACCTGCAGCGACAGCCCTTTCAGCGCCGGCAAGCCGCGATCACTTCCGGCGCAAATGTCCTGCAATTCTAACACCACCGGGCCGAGCTGAGCGGCCGGCTTCTGGAGCGTAAACACCACCTCGCGGCCGACCATCAGTTGCGCCAGGGCAGGTTTGCCGACCGCAGCAGCCTCCAAACCCGCCGCGGTCACTCGCCCCCCGCGCAGCACGGTGATGCGGTTGGCGATGGCGAGCACCTCGTCCAATTTATGGCTGATGAAGACAATCGAATGGCCAGATGCGACCATGCCCCGCAGGGTGACAAAGAGCTCATCTACCTCCTGCGGGGTGAGCACTGCGGTCGGCTCATCCATGATCAGTACGCACGCCCCGCGGTAGAGCATCTTGAGGATTTCCACGCGCTGCTGTTCGCCGACCGAGAGCTGCCAGATCTTGGCTGTTGGGTCTACTCTGAGGCCGTATTGTTCCTGGAGGGCCTGCACGCGCCTATCGAGCTGAGTCAGGTTGAGGAAAAAGCGCGGTTCTTCCAGGCCAAGGATGATGTTTTCTGTTACCGTTTGGGAGGGGACCAACATGAAGTGCTGGTGAACCATGCCCAGGCCGGCCGCGATGGCGTCGCGCGGGGAGTTGAAGCTGACGCGCCTGCCCTCCACATGGATCGTGCCCGCATCCGGCTTATAGAGGCCAGCCAGGATGTTCATCAAGGTGCTCTTGCCGGCGCCGTTCTCGCCCAGCAGCGCGTGCACCTCGCCCCGGCGCAAGTCGAAATCCACGTGATCATTGGCCAGCACGCCCGGAAAGCGCTTGACGATCCCGTGCATTGAGACTGCGCTGGATGTTTCGGGCATGGCGACCTCAAGTAAGGAAGCAAGGAAACGGGTAGACAAGGAAACAAGTAGACAAGGATACACCAGGAGGTCGCCTTGTCTACTTGTCTACTCCCTCCCTGTCTACTCGATCACTGTTTCGGCAACTCCGCCACGATGCCGTCAGCCCACCAGTACATGCAGTACTTACACTTCAGGCCTTCAGCGCCAGGGGGGAACTGGTCGAGATCAGCTTGCTGCATCTTCTCGCCGGCCGGGACTACGACCTTGCCCTTGTTGTCCTTGACTGGCCCCGCGAAGAGATCGAAGCGGGTGAACTGGCCCTTCTGCATCTTGTCCAGGATGTCTTTGACCTCTTTGATCACCTCTGGCGGCAGGTCCTGCAGCCCCTTGGTCAGTTGTTGGCCTTCCATGAAGCCGAACAAGCCCAAAGCGCCAGAGTCCGCATCGAAATAGTCCCAGCCCGGCTTGTAGGTTCCGGCGATGACCTTCTTGGTGATGTCGGCATACACCGGGCCCCAGTTCCAATAGGGCGCCGTGAGGCACCGCTCGACTTTGCAGGAGCCGACCCAGTCATAGGTGACGCCCCATTTGCCTTTGGCCTGCGCCACATCGGCCACGGCCGGGGTGTCAGCGCCGGTGTAGACGACCTGCGCGCCGGCATCGAAGAGCGAGGCGGCCGACTCCTTTTCGATCACCGGGTCGTGCCAGGTGTTGATCCAGCGCACATCCATGGTGCACTCAGGGCAGGTTTTCTTCATGCCCAGGGCGATGGCATTGCCGAGACGCAGCTCTTCTGGGATGGGGAAGGTGGCCATGTAGCCCAGCTTGGGGTTGCCGTCCTTCTTGGCGCGCGCCCCGCCCAGCATCCCGGCCAGGTATTTCATGTTCTCCATGGCGCCGAACAGGTTGCCGAAGTTTTTCGTGTTCGACTTGAAGCCGCTGATGTGAATGTACATCACGTCGGCGAACTCGCCGGCTACGGTTTCCATCGGATCCATAAAGCCGAACGAGGTACCGAAGATCAACTTGAAGCCCTTGCGAGACAGGCTGCGGAATACCTGCTCTGAATCGGCGCCTTCGGGCACGTTTTCGACGTACGCCACATTGACATTCGGCACATTCTTAGAGACGTAAACCAGGCCCTCGTAGTGCGCCTGGCTCCAGCCGCCGTCGTCGTGGGGGCCGATCAACACCATGGCGACGTTGAATTTGCCCTGGACGACATCGGGAATCTGCAGCGCGGCCTTTGCCGGCGCTTTGGTCGGTTCTGACTTGGCGGCTGGCTGTGGAGCTGGCGCCGGCGCACATGCGCCAACGACTAACGAGCAAGCAATCAGCAGGGCGATGACGCCCCATGCACGGTTGTGCAACATTTCGGCTCCTCCTTTTTTGCTCATATGGAAATAGATGCTCAGGCCTACCAGATACATCAGAGGAAGATAATACCCTGGATCACCCCCCTTTTGTGCGGAGCAACTCCCTGCCCTCACGCCAAATAGTCGCGCAGCTTCCGGCTCCGGCTCGGATGGCGCAGACGGCCAAGCGCCTGCGCCTCGATCTGCCGGATGCGTTCACGCGTGACACCGAACTTCTTGCCGACCTCTTCCAGCGTGTAGGAATAGCCGTCCACCAATCCGAAGCGCAACTGCAGAATGCGCACCTCGCGCGGGGTCAACGACTCGAAGATTTCGTCAATGACCTGGCGCAGCATCGTTTGAGAGGCGGAATCATTGGGACTTTCGGCGTCCTCGTCTGGGATGAAGTCGCCCAGGTAGCTGTCTTCCTCCTCGCCCACCGGCATCTCCAGCGAGAGCGGCCGTTGGGAGACGCGGATAATCTGCTCGACCTTGCGCGGGGGCACGCCCAACCGATCGGCGATCTCCTCGGTGGTCGGGTCACGGCCGAGCTCTTGCACCAACTGGCGGCTCGTGCGAGTCAGCCGGTTGATCTGCTCGTACATATGCACCGGCACGCGAATGGTGCGTCCCTGGTCGGCAATGGCGCGTGTGACTGCCTGGCGAATCCACCAGGTGGCGTAGGTGCTGAACTTGTAGCCGCGGCGGTAGTCGAACTTCTTGACGGCGCGGATCAGTCCGATGTTGCCCTCTTGGATGAGATCAAGAAACGGCACACCGCGGCCCACATACTTCTTGGCGACGCTGACGACCAGTCGCGAGTTGGCCTTGATCAGATGTTCCTGCGCGGCCTGGCCATCTTTGACGGCTGCCAGCAACCGCTCGCGATCGGTCGGGTCATCAACACCCTGGGTAAGCCGCTGGCGCGCTTCTTTGCCGCGTTCCATGCGCTTGGCCAGCGACACCTCTTCCTCGGCAGTGAGGAGCGGCACCCGACCAATCTCTTTCAGATACAAGCTGATCGAGTCGTCAATGTCAATCAAATTCAGGTCCAAATCAAATTGCTCGACCTCGGCAGTCTCTTCTTCGACCAGCTCTTCACGTTCTTCCTCTCCCCGAAACGCGCTAACCTCGATGCCTTGCTCGAACAGGTTCGCGAAGAGGTCATCGAGTTGCTCAAGATTGGTTTCAGCCTCTGGGAAGACCAGCAGGACATCATCGTACGTGATAAAACCCTGGTCGCGACCCAGGCTGATTAGTTGTTCGGCGGCCTCGACCGAGGAGCGGGCAGCGTTCTCTTCTGTCGGCTCGATCTCGGCGACCTCTGTCAACATTACTTGTTCATCGGCCCGTGCGCTCATGGGCACATGCTCCTTTACCTCAACTGTTCGCCATTCCCTTCGAGGGATGCTCAAGTCAAGGGCGCTCTCGCAAGAGCAGAGTTCCCCAAGCGGCCTGAGCGGGGAACAACGGCTCGATCTGGCGAGATCGCTAGCGGTGTTGTGATTATAGCAACTTCCAGTACCGCGAAACGTGGTCTAAGTTACCACTTTCGGGCCTACAACCGGCGCGGCGTCTTGAAGTCGTAGATGCCATCGCTCACTTCCCACACGACCTCGCAGGTCCGGCAGAGCAATCCCCCGACCGCGTGCTCGAGGTCCTGGCCCAGACACACTGGACAGCGAAAGAGCTGCCCGGCCGCGGCTGCGCCATGCCCCGAGGTGCGCCCGCGCAAAAAGATGCTAGGCGCAAGCTTGCAGACTGCACCGACCTTCTGCAGCAGCCCATCCAGCGCGGCCAGCCGCTGGGGAGCGATCCGCTGCTTGAGCTGCGGATGGCGAAAGTGGGAGACAGCCAGCTCCGCATCAATGCGGAAACCCGCGCGCGCCAACTCGTGCGCCATCCAGGTTGGGTGGAAGTCGAAGTTCAAGGCGGCGAATTCGTAGGGCTCAGGCTCAAACGGCGACCACGTCTGCTTTCGGAGGAGATAGCGGACGATTGCCTTCAGATGGCGTTTGTTGGCGTATTCGAGCACATAGGCGCCACCCGGTCGGAGCACGCTCGCTACCTGAAAGAAGGCCGCCGGCGCATCCACAAGGTGATGCAACACGCGCACTGTCACGACGGTATCGCATGTGTACGGGGCAAACGGCAAACGATAGAGGTCGGCAACGATGTAGAGGAAGCGCTCCGAACGTCCCAGCCGGGCCTGTGCTTCCTGCAGGCCCGATTTGGCGTAATCCAACAGGATGACCCGGGCATAGCCGGCGTACAGGTCGGCCAATCGGCCAAACGCGGCGCCCAGCTCCAAGAGCCGATCGCCCTCAGGCGGCAACAGCCGGCGCAGAGCGATGCGCTCGGCCAAGTCTTCGTATTCCCGGCCCTGACCTTCCCAGAAGCGGGCGCGGTAGCTGGTTCCTTCGTAGTCACAGATGGCGCGGCGCGGTTCTGCGGTGTGTTCAGCCAAATAGGCTCCCATGTTTCACGTGAAACATCACGTTAATCAAACAGGCGGTGGTCAACCCACCGCCTGTGTTGGCTTGCGCTGTTGCGTCCTTATTATACCACGCTTTGTCAATCCCCCTGGGCGCTCCGGTCAGACAAAACGCAAGCGCGCGGTCAGGGATACGCACAAGGCTATCCTGCGCCCCCCGCCGCGCGCCGCGCGAATCACGTGGGGCCGGCGGCGCTCCGGTGGCGATACACGATCCGCCCGCGGGTCAGGTCGTAGGGCGACAGCTCCACCCGCACCCGATCGCCCAGCAGAACACGGATATAGTACTTGCGCATTTTGCCGGAGAGGTACGCCAGCACCTCGTAGTCGTTCTCTAGCTTGACCCGGAAAGTTGTGTTGGGCAAGGCCTCGACAACGCGACCTTCCAGGGTCAACTTCTCTTCTTGCTTAGCCATTACTCCTCACCTTCTGCGCCGCGTATCAAACGCCTGAATCACGCCAGGAAGACCAACAAACTCACCGCGAAAGCAAGGGCCTACTCACTGCCCTGGGTCGCCAGGCCATGCCAGCCGGCCTGCGCGCCGCGCGAATCCCACGTCGCTCTGCATCAGCGGGCGCTCTCTCGACCCTCGCGGCGTCGCTGAGCCTGCCGCGCCTTTCGGATCGCCTTCTGCTTCTTCAGCCGACGCAGCTCACTCGGCGCCGTGAACCAACGCTTCTTGCGCACGGTCGGCAAGATGCGTTGCTTCATCACCTCCTTGCGGAAGCGCTTGAGCAGCGACTCTTGGGATTCCCCAGGCCGCAATATGACAGTAGCCATCTCGCTTTCACCTCCTCCCCCGGCGTCGCTCAATCTCGCCACGTCCCTTAAATACAAAGCCTCACCTTTACGGTGAGGCCCCATGTGACAACCAGTTGCGGGGTCGTGATTCGCCCAGCGCAGCGGAGACGACTGACTCAATCTGCCTTCGCAGAATAGCTTCTCATGGCTTTGCGATTCTCCGTCTTGCCATAGGCGCTCCTGTCACGCAAACGTGTACGGATTCAGGGCCAGGCTAAGTATAGCGTATGCCCGGACGGATGTCAAAAACGAGTGTTGCACAGACATTACGAAGTGATCGAGTGATTCCGCGGCGCTCGGCCGCCCTCAAAAAAGCGCTGCTCTCGCCCCACAAAATGACTGCGGTCATAATTGCAAGAGACCCGCCTCGTGCGCAAGACGCTTGCCGGAACCTGACAGGTTTCGGCCCGCTCACGCACCGGCGCCCGAGAATCGGTCAGAAATCCAGGGAGATCGCCCCTCAATAAATGACCGTGGTCATGTATTGTTCAGGAATCCAAGCCGCGTATCTTCTCAATAATCCGGGGTAGGGGCATGGCCTTGCGCCTGCCCGCCGGGGCGACCGCAAGGGTGCGCCCCTGCAAATTGAGAAGATATCAAGCCGCCACAGGGCAGTCGCCCATGTCGGCCACGGCGCCACGTGGTGGGCGGTTTTCAGGACAGACAGACGGCAAAATGATGCGGCTTTCGTGTAGCTGCAAGCGGACATCACAGCGCTTTTTCGACCCTTGGGGTCCGGTCGGCCTTGCGCCCATCAGCCGTCAAATCCGCTTTGCCGCGCAATGCGGCCATCACGCGGCGAAACACGCCCTGCACATCGCGCGCCTCGTCCGCCACGATCGGCCGCCGGTCGTAACGCGCGGCCACGAATGCATCGGTGAGCGCCTTGACATCCACATCGGCCTCGGGCCATTCGGAGACCAGATCGGGGATGAACTCAAGCGGCGTCTTGTGGGGCGGCCGCGTCAGCCCGCGGTCGGCCGCACGGCCGATGGCCCGCAAGTAGAAATAGCGAATGCGTTCGGCCGGCGCAAGCGCACTCAACCGGATGTGACGTCCGCCCAAGACCTCTAGCCTGGTCAGCCGCGCCGACTGGAGTCGTTTGCGCAGCGTCACAGCCGCGGTGTGGGCGTGCGCTCTCAGTCCTGCCCAGCGCGCCCGCCACCAGAAACGCAACTGCTGCAGCCACTCTCGCCAGCGACCCGAGAGCAGGCCGTGTGCGGACAGATAGTTCAGCAGAAAATAGCCCCCGATCAAGACGAGCACTACCCACAACAGAGCGCCGCCCAGCCAATCGGGCAGCCGGCTGACCGCCTGCTGCTGCGTGGGAATCTCCATCCTGGGCGGCGGGGGCGGCGCTTGCGCGCCCGGCTGGCGAAAGAGGAAACTCAGGGGATAGAGCAGCAGCGTGAAGAGAAACGTCAGGACCGTGAGCACCAGATAAGCCACGCGCATCAGAAAGGCAAGGACAGTCTCGAGGGCCGTCGCCAGCCAACCTGTGGAGCCGATGGGCAACAGGGCTGCGATCGCAACGACCAGGAGCACCGTCAGCAGACTGTTCAGGGGCCAGCGGCGCAGCAGGGTCGGCGGCACCTGGAGGTCGCCGTTGTACCATTGGCTGCGCAAGACGGCCAGCCGCGCCTGGCTCATCAACAGCAGGCCAGCCACGAAATAGCAGAGCAGCGCGGCCAGGATTTCCCGCGGCAGGCCCAGCTGCGACAGCCCGATCTGCGTGAACCTGGGGCTCGTGGAAATCTCGACGCGCGAGACGGCCGCACAGAACACCACCAGCAGGCCGCCCCAAATCCAGCGCGCGGCCAGGCGGTTGACGATCGCGCCGCGCGATACAGGGTAGTAGACGCGCAGTTGGCTGCGGCTGTCGCCCCACTCGTGGCTGTCGTGCGCGGCGACCTCATCGGGCCGCAAGGCCAGGTCCAGGAAGTCGCCGGTCAAACCGATGCTCAGCCCCCACGCGAGCAGGAACAGGACGCCGGTGACCACGAACTGCCCATCGAAGAAGAGGATCGGATCGCGCAACCAACGCGCCAGTTCGACCAATCCGGGCCAACCTGTCGCAAAAGCCCATACCGCCGCCCGCGCCAGCACCAGCCACAGCGCGATTTCACCCAGCCGAAACGCCAGGCCGCGGCGGTCGCGCCAGCGGGGCCGGCCAAGCTGGAGGGTGCTGTAGACCCCTTCGAGCGCGGCTGCGAAGGCCATCGGCAAGAGATAGCCCAGCCGCCACGCGGTGATGGTCTGCATGACAGCCAGCGGCGCGGCGATCGCGCTGGTCGCCACGACTGCGCTCAAGAGCGATCGGTAGGCGCTGTTGGTCCAGGATATATCCTGGTAATCCTGAAAGGAGGGGTGGCGCGGCGCCTGGGTCGGGTTCATATCAGCATCAGATGATGAGGCGCTGTGCGCCGGCCGCGGCGAAGGCCCACTGGCGCAGGTCGCGTTCATCCGCGACCATCTGCGCTGTGAAGCCCAGGCGACGGGCGCGTTCTCGCACGACGCCGAACTGGTAGTACGATTCGATGACGACCAACACGGGATTCAAGCCGCGTTGCAGCAGCCGGTGAGACGCCCGACAGATCGCCTCGTCGCCCGTTGGCGCGACGATGATAACGGTCGCGCCCCAGGCCAGATCCACCGTCGCGGCGGGCAGCCAATCGGCGAGCGGCGGCGTTTCGGTCGTTTGGACACGCGCCAGCCATTCGAGCAGGCGCATCAGGTGGACGCGGCCCGGTCGGGGCGAGATGGTCCAACATGCGGCGCCGGTCAAAGCGTCCAGACCGTTGCACGCCAGGCCCACCGCCTGGCGCTGGCCGACCAGGTGGTTGGCCAGCGAGGCCGCCACCACGATCCCCCATTCGCTGGCGCTCACGCGCGTCTGCCGGCCAAAAGATTCGGTGTTCATTTCTAGCACGATCAGGCTGGTCAACGAGACGGCCGGCTCGTGCTTCTTGACCTGCAACTGGCCTACGCGGGCGCTGTTCTTCCAGTCCACGCTGCGCAGCGGGTCGCCAGCGCGGTACTCGCGCACCCCCGTGATACGCGCGGGATCTGCGAAGATGTGCTGTTGGCTCTTGATGGTTCCAAGCGGCGAACGCGAGGTCAACCTGAGCTGGCCCAGCGGGATGACGCGCGGATAGACGGTCAGGTAGTCGCGTTGCTCCATCCGGCCGTGCGCTTCGGCAAAACCGAACAGGTCGCCTGTGCTGAGCAGCGCCGGCCCCAGCTCATAGCAGCCGCGGCGGCGGCCCACCAGGTCATAGTGCAGCCGCGTGCGTTCCTTTGGCCGCAATGCGATCACCTGGCGGATCGCGCCGCTGCCGGTCGCCAGGCTGTGGGGCGACGTTTCATCGCAGCGCAGCCAGGGTACCGGCCACCAACTGGTGTTCGCGATCTCGATGTCCACGCCCACGGTCTCGCCCAGGAAGATGTGATCGGTGTAGCGCCGGACGATGCGTAACTGGTTCAGATTGCGGCCGGTTCGCCAGCGCGCGAGAATGTAACTGCCGGCCAGGACGTAGACCAGGTAGTAGACGAAGTCCAGGCGCAGCAAAATGGCAATGACCAGCAACAACAACAGCAGGAGCGGTATCTCTGACATGACCGCAGCCTATGGTTAAGCTCCGACCTTGCCGATGTCCAGCGGCGTCTGGTTGAGCAGATCGGCGATGATCCTGGCGGCCGTACGTCCGCGCAGCGCGCTTTCGGGATGCACCAGGCAGCGGTGAGCCAGCGTCAGCGGGGCCAGCAGTTTCACATCATCGGGCAGCACGTAATCGCGGCCGTGCAGCGCGGCCCACGCCTGGCTCGTTTTATAGAGCGCCAGGCTGCCGCGCGGGCTGGCGCCCAGCAACAGGTCCGGCTGCGTGCGGGTCGCGTTAACCAGGCGGACGATGTAATCGCGGACCGTGTCGTCTACATGGACATCCCATGTCAGCCGCGCGAGCTTCGGCGCCTCATCCCCGGCGACCACCGGCTCGATGGTTTCGATGGGGTGCTGCTGGCGCAGGTTCAACAGCATCTGGCTCTCGGCGGTCGGGTCCAGATAGCCCAGGTTGAGTTTGATGAGAAAGCGGTCGAGCTGCGCCTCTGGCAGCGGAAAGGTGCCTTCGTACTCGACCGGATTTTGGGTCGCCAGGACGATGAAAGGGCGGCTCAGCGGCCGGGTGACGCCATCCACGGTGATCTGGCGCTCGCCCATGCATTCGAGCAGCGCCGACTGGGTGCGCGGGGTGGCGCGGTTGATCTCATCGGCCAGCAGCACGTTGGCAAAGGCCGGGCCAGGGATGAACTCGAACCGGCCGGTCTGCTGGTTGAAGACCGATACGCCGGTCACATCGTTGGGGAGCAGGTCGGGCGTGCATTGCAGACGCCGGAAATTGACCCCTAGCGAGACCGCCAGCGCGCGGGCCAGCATCGTCTTGCCCACGCCGGGCACGTCTTCGATCAGCACGTGCCCTTCGCACAGCAAAGCGGTCAACAGCAGCTCGATGGCCTCGCGCCGGCCGATGATCACCTTTTCGACGTTCGCGATGATTTGCCTGGCAAAGGCTAGAATGGCGTCCAAGAACGACCTCCTGCAAGTGGGAGGATCGGGAGGAACTCAGGGAACTCGAGAGCGGCCCTGAAGCTTCTCTGGGTGTGAACTACGACCCGATTGTACCACAGACAAAGGCGCACAACAAGGGAAGGCGAAATGCCCGGTCGGCCAGCCCTTTTTCGCATTTCTTCACCTGTGATACAATATCCCTGTCTGAGGCGGACGACGTGAGTATGCTCAGGCCCGCATCCTGTTTCACGTGAAACATATCCTGTTTCGGAGGCCCTCATGCCCGACAAGATCCTGGTTTCAGTCGCCTGGCCCTACTGCAACGGCGATTTGCACATCGGTCACATCGCTGGCGCCTATCTGCCGGCCGACATCTTCGCGCGTTACCATCGCATGGCTGGCAACGATGTGCTGATGGTGTCGGGCGCGGACACGCACGGCACGCCGATCACCGTGCGGGCGGAGGAGGATGGCGTCTCGCCCCGCGAGGTGGTGGAGCGCTTCCACCCGCGCGAGATCGAGGCGTTTCTGAAGCTGGGCGTCACCTTCGATCTGTTCACCGAGACCGATACCGAAAACCACTGGGCGGTCACGCAGGACCTCTTCCGCACGCACCTGGCGAAGGAGTACATCTACCTGGATTCCATGCAGCAGCTCTATTGCCTGGACTGCCGCAAATGGCTGGCCGACCGCTACGTCGAGGGGCTGTGTCCTTTCTGCGCCTACGAAGGCGCACGCGGCGACCAATGCGACAACTGCGGCCGCATTTACGACGCCATCGCGCTGATCCGACCGCGCTGCCGCTATTGCAGCGGCGCCAACATCGAGGTGCGGAGGACGCAGCACTTCTTTCTGGACCTGGGCAGGCTGAACCAACCGCTGCTGGCGTGGATCAACGACGGCCGCAAGGAGCATTGGCGACCCAACGTCATGAACCAGACGCGGGCGCGGCTGGAGAGCCGCGAGTTGCGCGGCCGACCGATCACCCGTGACATCACCTGGGGCGTGACGATCCCGGCGCCGGGCTTCGAGGATAAGCGCATCTACGTCTGGTACGACGCGGTGATCGGCTATCTGGCGGCCAGCAAAGAGTGGGCGGCGCTGATCGGCCAGTCCGAGGCGTGGCAGAACTGGTGGCGCGATCCCGCAGCCCGCACCTATTACTTTATCGGCAAGGACAACATCGAGTTTCACGCCCTCATCTGGCCGGGCATGTTAATGGGTTATGACGAGAGCCTGAATCTGCCCTATGACGTGCCGGCCAACGAGTATCTGAACGTTGAGGGCCGCAAGCTCAGCAAGAGCCGGCGGTGGATGATCGAAATGCTCGATGGGCTGGAGCGATACGATCCTGACCCGTGGCGCTATGTGATCGCGGCCAACTTCCCGGAAAGTCAGGACACCAACTTCACCTGGGAGGACTTCGTACGCCGCAACAACGACGAGCTGGTGGCCACCTGGGGCAACCTGGCCAACCGGGTGCTCGGGTTCGCCTATCGGCGTTTCGATGCCATGGCGCCCCAACCCGGCGTCTTCGACGAGGCCGACCGGGCGCTGCTGGACCGCATCGAACCGACCTTCGAGCGGGTCACGGCGCTGTTGGAGGCGGTCAAACTCAAACAGGCGCTCTCCGAGGCGATGGCGCTGGCGCACGAGGCCAATCGTTATCTCAATCTCAAGGAGCCATGGCGACAGATCAAGACCGATCCGACAACCGCGGCGACCTCCGTGTTCGTGGTCCTGCGCGTGATTGACACGCTGAAGACGCTGCTCGCGCCTTTCCTGCCCTTCACCTGCCAGCGGCTGCACAGCTATTTGGGCTACGACGACGACCTTTTCGGCCAGCAGTACACCCAAGAGATTTGGGAGACTGAGCGCCGGCACCTGGCGCTGCGCTACGATGCCACACGGGCGACTGGCGTCTGGGCGGTCAGCGCGCTCGCTCCTGGTCAGAAGTTGCGCGAACCGGCGCCCCTCTACCGCAAGCTGGAAGAGAGCATCGTGGATGCCGAAGTGGAGCGCATGACAGCCGGCCGGCAGCCCTGACGCACCAGGCAGCATGGAGAGTTGCGCACAGAAATCCACAGCAAATCGCCGGTTATCCACAGGAAGGACACAACCGACTGTGCGCAAGGGCTGGTCGGTCAGACCAGGCACGACATAATCGGCAGCAGTTCACGTCTGGCCCAATTCACAGGAGAGATTGTCGTGGGACAACGCCATCACCCCCCCATCTTCCAGACCGTGCCGGCCAACGAGTTCACCGATCGCGATGAGATCATCGGCCGGCTGCTGCGCATGGCCGCGCTCACCCCTCGCGATGCCACCGTCAGCACCTCGATCGTCGGCCGGCGCCGGCTGGGCAAGACGGCCGTGCTGGAGCAGGTCTACAACCAACTGTTCTGGGAGCAAGACGCGGTCGTGCCGATCTACTTCGTCTTCGAGGCGAAGCCGGTCACCTCGACCGAGTTCGCAGAGGCGTACTTCACCAGTTTTCTGCGGCAGTCCATTGCCTTTCGGCGCAAAGATGATGGCATGGTGCGCGAACGCCGCGGCACGCTGCCCGACCTGGTGCAGATGGCGCGTGAGTTGGGCGAAGAGTCGTTGATCGCGCGCAGAGATCTTCTTCGGCCATCCGGCTGATCAACCAGGAGGTGCTGGGCACCGGCGCGCTGTTCGGCCGCTTTCGCTATATCGAGTTCCCACCGTTGGAAGACATCTTCGGTCTGGAATTGGTGGACCGCCTGGCCCACAAACATCACCTGGCGATCACGGAACCGGTGGCTGGTCACCTGGTCGTGCGCTGCGGGGGCAATCCCTTCTACATCAACTGCGTCATTTCACAGGCGATCGAACAAGGACTTGGCGCGATCAGCGACGAAGCCAGGGTCAGCGAATTGCTTGCCCACGAGATCTCGGCATGGTTCAAGTGTGATTAGCAAATTGCCCAAAAGCCATCTCTTTGCGATAATTGGTTTGTCGATAACCGAGCGTAAGGAGATGACCTATGGGTGCACGACGCGATGATATTACGAGTAGCCA
>Ga0194126_10002494_pt1 | contig 29802 bp, 25 predicted proteins | sample TA2KigC150mmetaG_FD_148641 | JGI IMG/M metagenome (GOLD analysis project Ga0194126, IMG submission 148641) | Freshwater microbial communities from Lake Tanganyika, Tanzania - TA2015035 Kigoma Deep Cast 150m | ecosystem: Environmental > Aquatic > Freshwater > Lake | place: Tanzania: Lake... | reverse complement strand
CGGGCGGCGACCTCGCGGCCAGGGAGCCGTGGCGCATGGCCCTATCGCACCTTCACGACGCGTTCGGGCCGGAGCTCGGAGGCGTCGACGCTTTCCCGGGGATCGGGAGGGAACGGGTCCGGTCCGTGCTGGCCATGGTCCGGGGAGGGGTCCGGAGCCCTCTGGCCTCGAGCTGCGGGCGCCTTTTCGACGCCGTCTCCTGGCTTTGCGGCCTGGCCCCGGAGCGGATGGAGTTCGAGGCCGAGGCGGCCATGCGGCTCGAGGCCGCGGCCGGCGCGGCCCGCAACGTCCGGGGAACCTATCCCGCCGCCGTCTCGCCGTACGAACAGGGCCTGCCGATGACCATCTCGTTCGGGCCGCTCATCGCCGCTGTCGTCCGCGATATCGGGAACGGCCTGCCAGCGGCCGCGGTCGCGGCCAAGTTCCACGACAGCCTGGCCGCGCTCATCGTCAGGGTCGCCGGCAAGGCGAGGGAGGCGCACGGGACGGACACGGTGGTCCTGACGGGGGGGGTCTTTCTCAACAAGCGGCTTCTCGAAAGGACCGAAGCACGGCTGGCCGCCGCGGGATTCCGGGCGCTCCGGCCGTTGCTCTATTCCCCGAGCGACGAGTCGTTGTCGCTCGGCCAGATCGCTTGGGGTTTGGCCCGCCTCGCCGCGGAGGGCCGTTAGCCCTTTTGATCCTCGGGTGTCTCAGGACCGCTTTCGGCGGCCTCCTCGGCCTGGAACCTAATCCCGCCGACCAGGGACATGACGCCGTTGGAAACGAGGGCCGTCAGCGCCCCGCCCACGCCGAAGATCGCGAAGCCGGCGAGACCGCCGAGGACGGTGAACACCAAGCCGCCGGGGAGCTTTCCCTGGATGTCGGCGAAAAAGGCGGGCAGGCCGGCGATCAATCCGGGGAAGAGGCTGGTCACGCCGACGACGAGGCCAGCCAGGATGCCCGCGAACAGGCCCGTGATGCCGAAGAACCAGAAGAACGAGCCGACGTGGCACGCCCGGACGACGAGGGCCCGGGGGCCTCGAAGGGGTGAGGGCCCGGCGCCCATGCTCGCCGGCGGCGCATCCTCCGGCTCTATCTCGTCGGGGCGGCTGCCGCAGCGGACGCAGAACTCGGCTTCCAGGTCGTTCTCGAAGCCGCAGGAGATGCAGACGGCCTTGCGCTCGAGCAGGGAGGGCGGTTTGGCCCGGGTCCACCCGCCGCCGTCGAAGCAATACCAGTGGCCGCTCTGGGCGCCGATCATCCAGAAGCGGCCCTCCTCGTCCTTGATGCGGAGCTGCTTCAGGCTGTCGATGTAGTCCCTCTGGGAGATCGCCCGGTCGTGGTATTTCCGGCTCAGACGGGCGAACGTCTCCTCGACTTCCCGGAACCGGTCACCCATGGCGGCCTCCTTTTCTCCTCCGCTTCTTTTTACCATACAACATATGTCTTTTCAATGAGTTATTAAGTTGCTGAAAAAGATTAATTTAGGGCCCATGACGAATTCTTGTGCAAAGCGCGGTATCTTCAAGCAGGACTGGATATTGGCGATGGGAACAAGCTCGATTTCAACAGCTTTTCCACAATTCCTGTGAATAAAAACGGGATCGTCCGGAAGCCCCGGCGGATCATCCCGCGATCACTCCGAAGCCCTTCAACACCGTCCGCAGATCGAACCCGCGGACCGGGTCCGGAATGAAGGACAGAACGAAGATGAGCAGGACGACCAGGCTTAGGGCCTTCCTTTTTGGCGACAGAGGCTGGTCCTCGTCTATCAAGCGCGGGTGCCTCATCCCGAGAACGAGCAGGACCCCGGCCCAAAGGAACCAGCCGACCCAGAAAAAGAAGCCCATGACGACGAACGCGGCGACGAGAGCGCGGGACAGGAGCCGCGTCCGGGGCCCGAACAAGGCGTAAGCGATATGCCCGCCGTCGAGCTGGCCGAAAGGCAGGAGATTGAAAGAAGTGACCAGGATGCCGACCCACCCGGCGAAGGCCATCGGGTGCAGGACGAGGTCCGATCCGGCCGGGGCCGCGGCGAAGAACAGGGTTTCGAGCAGGTCGAAGACCAGCGGCTCGCCGAAGATGATGGCCCCCTCCTTCGGAAGGGCCGGGACGACCTTCGAAAGGGCCAGCCCGCCGGCCAGGGCCGGAAAGGCCAGGGCGAACCCGGCCAAGGGGCCGTTGGCCCCGATGTCGAACAGCTGCCCTTTATGTCTGATGGGCGACTTGATCTTGATGAAAGCGCCCAGCGTGCCGATAAGGGTCGGGAAGGGGATGAAAAATGGCAGGGTCGCATCCAGGCCGTACCTGCGACAGGTCAGGTAGTGGCCGAGCTCGTGGCCGACAAGGATGATCATGAGGACAATGCAGTAAGAGAGGCTCAGCAGGAGGATCTCAGGCTTCAGGAGCGCCCGGAGACCGAGTTCCGCGGGGCCGCCCGAAGCGAGCAGTTCGGCGTGGACATAGCTCAGGCTCCAGAGCAGGCCGACGAAGAACGTGGACACGAGCGTCAGCCCGAAGAGGAGGATGTTCAGCCAGATCCTGGGCCGGGGCCTGGGGTCGCTCATGATCGGAAAAAAAAGACAGGAGTGAAGCTCTTCACTCCTGCCCTCTCAGGATCGGATCCGCGTCCGGGATTACTTGCCCGTGAGCTTGTGGAACTTGGCCATAAGCTCTTCCTGGGTCTCCTTGCGGTCGGGGTCGTGGACGCAGGCGTCGGTGGGGCAGACGGCCGCGCACTGCTGCGTGTCGTGATGGCCCACGCATTCCGTGCACTTGGCCGGGTCGATCACATAGCGCTCCTCCCCGGCCGAGATGGCCTGGTTGGGGCACTCGGGCTCGCAGGCGCCGCAGTTGATGCACTCTTCGGTGATGATGAAAGCCATGTCCTTCCTCCTAGGGAATATTGGGGGATATTATAGCTTTTCCGTTCGATTTGACAACTTTTTCCTAGCGGGCAAGCTCCAGCCGGGAGGCCTTCAGGGAGGCCTCGTACCCGTAGTAGGTCTGAGCGTATTCCTTCTGGAGCTTTTTGTAGAGGTCCAGCGCCTCCTTGCTCTCGCCCTTGAGCTCGTGGGCTTCCGCCAGATGGAACAGGACGGCGTCGAGCGGATAGGCCTCGGGTTTCTCGTCCCTCATCTTGCCGTAGACGGCGATGGCCTTGTCGAACTCCTTCTGCCGGACGAAGACCTGGGCCCTGAAATCCTCGATCTGGTAGTGGAGGAGGTCCTTTCGCCCCGCGGGGACGCGGGCCAGGAAGGACTCCGTCTTGGCCATGTCACCCTTCTCGAACCAGTGCTTGGCCAGCTCGAGGTTGGCCAGACGGGCGTAGCGGCCTTTTCCGGCGAGCTTTTCGAGCTCGGCCAGATTTTCCGGCTTGGCCTCGAGGCCGGAGACGAGCTCGGCGACGTCCCCGACCACCCGGCTGTGGACGGATTGGCTATGGGACCGGACGAGGGTCAGGGCCGCGAACACCAGGGCGGCCAGGGCCAGGGCCCCCGCGGCCATCAGGAATTCCTTCCGATATGTCTTGAAGAACCCGGCCGCCAGGCTTATGCCCCGGACCATGCCGTCTTCCTTGAGGTGATGCCTCTCCGTTCTCTTCATTTCTCTCTCCCGGACAAGCGGTCGTAGCCCCTATTTTTAGCACATAGGCAAGAAGGGGTCAAATCTCCACTCATTAATTTTCGTCTCGGAGTCGTCTTTGGCTGCGGGTTGAGCAGCGAAAATTTAATGAGTGGAGATTTGACCCCTTCCTAGCGGAGGGAGCGAAGCTCGAGGGCCGCGGCGGACAGGGACGGTCAGGGAAAGAGCTTCTTGGCAAGGGCCGCCAGGTTCCCGGCGTAACTCTGGCAACAATCGAGGGCCCGCTTGTCGGGCCGCCCGATCGCGACCGGCCCGTAATGGTCTCCCTGGTGGTCGCCCCGCAACACCATCCCATGGATGAGGAGGGCCTTGAGGATGTCGAGGACGGTCGTTTCGTTGCCCCCGCCGACATTGGCCGAGGAGGAAAACGCCCCGCCGACCTTGCCCCGCAGCTTGCCGTGGAACTTGACGCTTTCGTCGAGGAGCTTCTTGAGCTCCCAGGACATCGTCCCGTAATAGGTCGGCGACCCGAGGACGAGGAGGTCATACCCAAGAAGGTCCCGGGCTTCGACCTCCTGGACCTTCTTCAGGTCCGTCTCCAGGCCTTCCGCCTTGAGGACCTCGGCGACGCGGGCCGCCATCTTCTGGGTGTTCCCGGTGCGGGAATAATAACAGACGAGCGCTTTGGCCATGGTGTCCCTCCCGGCGGGGATTATGCCAGAGGAGGGCGGAGCCGTCAACGCGGCTCAGTATTCGAAGGTGATGAGGCCGGTCTTGGTCTTGAGCTGGGTTCGAAGGGCGTCCTTGCCGACCCTCTTTTCCTTCTCGGCCTTGACGGCCTTGAAGAGCTCCCAGGTCGTCAGCAGGCCGTTGCCGTCCTTCTGGGCCTCCTCGATCTGAGCGGCCGAGAACGGGATGTCCCGGACCTTGGCCTCGGCGTTCGAAAAATAATTGCCGATGAGGACGGCCTTCATCCGGGTGTTGTCGAATTCCTGCATCCGGCGGCCCTTATATTTTTGGAGAAGGGAGCATTCGTCGTCGGTGGCCCAGTTCTTGTTGCCGCGGACGAGAACGATGATCAGGCTTTCCTTGCGCAGGCTGATCTCGACGTTCTGCTCGGCGTTCTCTATCAGCCAGGCGTCCTCTTCCTTGCTCCGGATGACCTTCTTCCAGTAATCGTCGACGTCCACGACCTTTTCCCAGCCGAGGTAGCGGAGGGCGTGGATGACGGCGCTCCGGAGCTCCGGCCCCTCGGCCTTGAGGAGCCTGTGGAACTCCTCCTGGCCGGCCGATCTCATCTCGCGGATACGGCGATCGATGTCGGCCAGGGCGGCCTCGGAACGGCGCCTCTCCAGGTCCTTCTGGAGCAGAAGCTCCTTGAGCTCGGGGAAGACGTAATCCTCCCCCTCGAGCCAGTCGACAACCGGCCCCTCGGGAAGGGCGGCGGCCAGGGACAGCTTGTCTTTCAGGATGTAATCGACGACCTCGACGTTCTTCGGCCCGAAGGAGGGCAGGAGAAGGATGTAGCCCTTGCCCTTTCGCAGGAGGAAAGCCACGGGGGCCCCGTCCGCGCTCTTGGCCAGGACCTCGAGATGGCCGTTCGTGGGGGTCTCTTTCTCCCAGATCCCTTCGGCCAGCGTGTCGGGGAGCAGGCGGAAGGCGCCGGCGATGAACGGCCGGTAGCGCTCGAACGGCACGTGGAAAAGGGCCCGGGGATTGAACACGACGGAATCGGCCCGGGCGCTGTCCTCGATCCGCAGGCCGGGGATGGGCCCGACGATGTTGGTCAGCTGAGGGGTCTCGCCGCCCCCGACGAAGCAGACGACCCGGACGCCTTCCTTGACCCGTTCGACGAGCGCCTCGTGGACCGCGGCGTGGAGCTCGGAAGGCCCCCGGGGATCGGCGGCGCCGACCTGGTAGAAGACGATATCGCTGCTCCCGGGGATGTCGAGGGGCTCCTCGCTGCCCGTCCGCCACCCCGTCGAGAGAAGCTCCACGTCGTACTTGCGCGACGCGAGAAAATCCCGTTCCTGGTCCTCGAAATCGACGAGCAGGATCTTGGCCATGGGCCGTCTCCTTTCGTTTCCGGCAGGTTCCGGCGGGATCATACCATCTTCCGGCAGCTTCATAAAGCCGGGCCGGCGACCTCCGTTGCGCTCTCATCTTCACCTTCACCCCTCCTCCCCGTCAATCACCCCAAGGGGTGAAAGCCGGGAGGATATTTCACCTCTCACCCCCTCCCGCTGTCCAGGCGTCCGCATCTTTCGGCGCGGCGGTGGACAGCCCGGGCCGCGTGTGCTAACTTCGGCTCTTGTCCGGGACGCCGCGGCGGCCCGAGCCCGTTCTCGAGGAGGGTACCCATGAAAGACATCGGACGGCGCATCGCGGCGGTCGCGGCCCTCGTTCCGGCCGCGGCCGTCTTCCTGGCCTCGCCGACGGCGTCATACGCCCAGCTCCGGTTCGCCCTGTCGTTCCCCGAAGCGCTCTCGAGAACGCCCCTCGACGGCCGCCTGCTCCTGCTCGTCTCGACCAACGACGCGGCCGAACCCCGCTTCCAGATCAGCGACGGCCCGCAAACCCAGCTCGTCTTCGGCATCGACGTCGACGGCCTCGCTCCGGGAAAGGACGCCGTCATCGACGCCTCGGCCTTCGGCTATCCCCTGCGGAGCCTGGCCGCGCTGCCGGCGGGCGAATATATCGTCCAGGGCTTCCTCCACAAATACGAGACCTTCAGGCGCTCGGACGGCCACGTCGTCAAGTTGCCCATGGACCGCGGCGAGGGCCAGCGTTGGAACGCGGCTCCCGGCAACCTCCTGAGCGCGCCGCGCAAACTGCGCATCGACCCCCGCCGCGCCGAGACCGTCCGCATCGTCCTCGACCGGGAGATCCCGCCCATCCCGGCCCCCAAGGACACCAAGTACATCCGCCACGAGCGCATCCAGAGCCGGCTCCTGACCGAGTTCTGGGGCCGCCCCATGCACCTCGGGGCCAATCTGCTCCTGCCCGAGGGCTTCGACGAGCACCCCGAGGCCCGCTACCCGCTGGTCATCTTCCACGGCCACTTTCCCTACACTTTCGAAGGGTTCCGGGAAACGCCCCCCGACCCGGAGCTGAAACCCGACTACAGCGAGCGCTTCCGGCTCGAAGGCTACAACCGCATCCAGCAGGAGTACGCCCACGAGTTCTATAAGGCGTGGACCGGGAAGGGCTTCCCCCGGGTCATCCTGATGGAGATCCAGCACGCCAACCCCTACTACGACGATTCTTACGCCGTCAACTCGGCCAATCTCGGCCCCTACGGCGACGCCATCGTCCGCGAGCTCATTCCGCACATCGAGAAGAAGTACCGCGGCCTCGGCCAGGGCTGGTCGCGCTTCATGTACGGCGGCTCGACGGGCGGCTGGGAGGCCCTGGCGGCCCAGGTCTTCTACCCCGACGAATTCAACGGCTGTTACGCGGCCTGCCCCGACCCCATCGATTTCCGGGCCTACACCATCGTCAACATCTATGAGCACCGCAACGCCTACTTCGTCGACAGCCCATGGAAAAGAACGCCCCGGCCGGCCCTCCGCAACTGGCTCGGCGAGGTCAGCGCGACGCTCGAGGAGACCAACCACCGCGAGCTGGCCCTGGGCACGAATTCGCGGTCGGGCGATCAGTGGGACATCTGGCAGGCCGTGTTCAGCCCGGTCGGCCCCGACGGCTATCCCAAACCCATCTGGGACAAGCTGACCGGCGAGATCGACCGCGAGGTCGCCGACCACTGGCGGGAGAACTACGACCTCCGCCACATCATGGAGCGCGACTGGAAAACGCTCGGCCCCAAGCTCAAGGGCAAGGTCCACATCTACGTCGGCGACATGGACAACTACTACCTCAACAACGCCGTCTACCTGACCGAGGCCTTCCTCGAGAGCACCAAGGACCCCTATTACGAAGGCGATATCGACTACGGCGACCGGGCCGAGCATTGCTGGAACGGCGACCACGACCAGCCCAACGCCATCTCGCGCCTCCGCTACCACCAGATGTTCATCCCCCGGATCGTCGAGCGCATCATGCAGACGGCGCCCCCGGGAGCGGACACCAAGAGCTGGCGGTACTGAAGCCCGCCTCACCGCGGAGGATGAGGCGCGCGCCTCGAATATCACCCCCCGAACACCGCACAGAGAGGATGGTCTTCCCGGAGCGCATCCTCTACCATTCCTCCGAGATATGCTGCGGATCTTTCCCCGGACACCCCGCCACAGCCCCGGCAAGCCGGACGGCCGGGCCGGGCTCCGCCCCGCCGACGCGTCCGCCCAACCCGTCGCCCCCCCGGCCAGGGCCCCGGAGGAGACCGTCTTCCTCGAAACGGCGCGGGCGGCGCCGACCCTGGAAAGGGCGGCTGCGCCTCCCTCCCCCGCCCTGGATGAGACCGCCGTCCTGAGCATCGCTCCCCAGCCGGCCGGCCCGGATAAAGCCGCCCCCACGAACGGCAAGAACGGCGCCGGATACCTGAGACATCTCTTCGACTACGCCCCCGACGCGTATTACCTCAGCGACTTGCGGGGCACGTTCGTCGACGGCAACTTGGAGGCCGAGAGGATGCTGGGCTTCAAGCGGGAGGAGCTCATCGGCAAGAGCTTTTTATCCGCCGGCATCCTGGAGGCCGCGCAGGTCCCCAAAGCCGCCGCCCTCCTGGCCCGCAACGCCTTCGGGAAGGCCACCGGGCCCGACGAGTTCGCTCTCCGCCGCAAGGACGGCACGCCCGTCACGGTCGAGATCCGGACGTTCCCCACATCCATCAACGGCCGGACCCTCGTCCTGGGCATCGCCCGGGACATCACCCAGCGGAAGCGATACGAAGAGGAGATCTCGGCCTGGGAGAAGCGGTTCGAGCTGGTCATCGCCGCCTCCGGGCAAGTCGTCTACGACTACGACCTGTCCACGGGAGAGATCGCCTGGAGCGGCAGCTTGGAGCAGGTCCTTGGCTACACCCGGAAAGAGATGGGCGGCATCGAAGAGTGGGCCGGAATGATCCACCCGGAGGACAAGGCCGAAGCTCTGCGTCTCCTCGATATCGCGGAAAAACTACAGACGATCTACGATGTCGACTACCGCTTCCGCCACAGGAACGGAGGGTACCGATGGCTGCACGACCGGGGCTTCTTCCTGGTCGAAAAGGGGGGTCAGGTCCGGCGGATGATCGGCATGATGCAGGACATCACCGAGCGCAAGCAGGCCGGGCTGCTCCAGAGCGCCGTCTACCGGATCTCCCAAGCCGCCGACAGCTCGGCCAGCCTGGGAGACGTATACAGGTCCGTCCACGAGACCGTGGCCGCGGTCATGCCCGCCGGGAACTTCTACATCGCCCTCTATGACGGGGCCGACGACCTGATCAGCTTCCCCTATTTCGTCGACGAGGAAGACGCCCCCCCGGCCCCGCTCAAGCCGAGCAAAGGCCTGACGGAGTACGTCATTCGCACCGGGAAGCCCCTGCTCTGCGACGAGACCACGGACCGGGAGCTGAGGGGCCGCGGCGAGGTCGAGGTCGTCGGGGCGCCCTCCGCGATCTGGCTCGGCGTGCCGCTCATCATGGACGGGAGGACGATCGGGGCGATGGTCGTCCAGCACTATTCCGACCCCCTGGCTTACGGGGATGCCGAACGCCGCATGCTGGAGTTCGTGTCCTCCCAGGTGGCCCGGTCGATCGAGCGCAAGCGGACCGAGGAGGCCCTGCGCGAAAGCGAACAGAGGGTCTCCCACCACGTCGAGCACACTCCCCTGGCGGTCATCGAATGGGACACGGAGTTCCGGGTCGTCCAATGGAACCCGGCGGCCGAGAAGATCTTCGGCTACCCGGCGGATGAAGTCCGGGGGCGCCACGCGTCCTTCATCGTTCCCGAGGCTTACAGAGAGCACGTGGACCGCGTCTGGAGCGGCCTCATGTCCCGCCGGGGCGGGGACCGCAGCACGAACGAGAACGTCACCAAGGACGGCCGGACGATCTTCTGCGAATGGTACAACACGCCTCTCATCGACGGGTGCGGGCGGGTCGTGGGCGTGGCCTCCCTGGCCCAGGACGTCACCGAGCGCAAGCGCGCCGAGGAGGCCCTGCGCAAGGGGCTGGACAAGCTCCGGACGACCCTCAAGGCGTCCATCGATTCCCTGGCCTCGGCCATCGAGATGCGGGACCCCTACACGGCCGGCCACCAGGAGCGCGTCACCCGGCTGGCCCGGGCCATCGGCGAGGAGATGGGTCTCGACGAAGAACGGCTGGAGGCCATCGAGATCGCCGGCGTCATTCACGATATCGGCAAGCTCTACGTGCCCGCCGAGATCTTGAGCAAGCCCACCAAGCTGACCGATATCGAGTACGCCCTGATCAAGATGCACGCCCAGGCCGGCTTCACCATCCTCAGCAAGATCGATTTCCCCTGGCCCATCGCCGACATCGTCCACCAGCACCACGAATACCTCAACGGCTCCGGATACCCGCAGGGACTCCACGGCAAGGACATCCTGCTCGAGTCCAAGATCCTCTGCGTCGCGGACGTCGTCGAGGCCATGTCCTCGCACCGTCCCTATCGTCCCGCGCTGGGCATCCAGGCGGCCCTCGACGAGATCTCCCAGAAACGAGGCATCCTCTACGACCGCGAGGTCGTCGACGCCTGCCTGAAGCTCTTTCGGGACAAGAAGTTCAAATTCGAATGATCCCCTGATCCCGGGCCGCCTTCTATCTATCACCGCGAGAGGAGAATTTCAACCGCCGTCCGCGAGGAGCCCTTTCCTGCGCAGGGCGTCGAGGGAGCTCCAGAAATCCAGGCCCGTCGAGCGCAGGAAGTCCCGGTCGGCGGCGATCTCGGCCGGCGTCCCGGTCCGGACGATGCGGCCCTCGACGAGAACGGCGATCCGGTCGCAAACGCTCAGGGCGGGCAAGACCTGCTGAGAGACAATGACGACCGTGGCCTCGAGCCCGGCGATCAGCCCGGTCAGGGCCTCGACCAGGGCCGGATTGAGGTTGGAGAACGGCTCATCGAAGGCCACCACGTCGGGCTCCATGGCCAGGACCGTGGCCAGCGCGGCCCTTTTGCGCTCGCCCAGGGACAGGCGGCGCGGGTTCCGCCGCTCGAAGCCGGCCAGGCCCACGCACCCCAGCGCCTCTCTGACGCGGCCCTTCGCCGCCTCCCGGTCCAGGCCGAGGTTGAGCGGGCCGAAAGCCACGTCCTCCTCGACGGTCGGGCAAAAGAACTGGTCGTCGGGGTTCTCGAAGACCAGCCCGACCCGGCGCCGGACCTCGCCGAGCGTCTCGGCCCCGACAACGACATCGCCGATCCGGACCCGCCCCTGGCCTCGAAGCAGCCCGTTCAAGTGGAGGAGGAGCGTCGATTTGCCGGCGCCCGACGGGCCCAGAATGCCGAACCTCTCCCCCGGCCGGATCTCGAGAGACACGCCGCGGAGGATGGGCCGGTCCTTCTCGTAGGCGAAGACGAGCTCCTCGACAGCGACCCCGGCGCCCATATTCCCCTTATTCATGGCAGGATGACCCTGACAGCGACGAAGGGGGCGAGCAGAGCGGCCGCCGCGAGCACATCCCGCGCGCGAAGGCGGTAGGGATCAAGGTCCGGAAGCGAGCCCGTGAAGCCCCGGCTCTCCATGGCAGCCTGGACCCTTTTCGACCGGTCCCAGCCGCGAAGAAGGATGAGGGCCGCGGCCCGGCCGACCGTCCCGACCTTGGAGGCCCGCAGGCGCCCGGGCGTGCGGCTCTCGCGGGCCCGCTTCATGCGGGCGGCCTCCGCTCCCAGGATACCCAGAAAGGAGCCGGCGACGGCCATGGCCGACCCGAGGGCCGCCGGGAGCCCGAGCGACCGTATCGCGCCCATGAGCCGGCCGAACCGCTCGGTCAAGACGAGCAGGCTCAGGGCCAGGACCGAGGCGTAGGCCTTGAGGGCGATGGCCAATGCCCGGGCCCAGAGTTCGGGCGCCAGCCACCGCGACGCGGCGCCTGTCTGGGAAAGGGGGAACATGACGGCGGCCATGAGAATGAAGGGGGACGCCAGGGCCACCCTCCGCAGGATCTCCCGGGCGGGGACCCGGCAGGCGGCGGCGACGGCGGCCAGGACCACGAGCGAGAGCGCCAGGGACCGCCACGCGGCGCTGGGAAAAGAGACGACGATGACGATCAGGGCCAGGACCGTGACGACCTTGACCCTCGGGTCGAATCGGAAGAGAGGGCCTTCGAGGGCGGCGGCGCGAGGTTCTAGTCTCAGGTCCAAAGCGGGTCCCTCATGGCCCGGCCCGGCGGCGGGCCTTGAGCCCATAGAAGAATCCGGCCGCGCCGAAGATGACGGCGACCCCGACCGCGGCTCTCAACCAGAGCGGCAGGCCGCCCGGGGCGGGTTCCCCCGCATGGACAGCTCCGGCCTCGATGAACTCCCGGCCGACGGCGATGCGGCGTTCCTCGCGGTGCCCGAGCTCGTCGTCGACGACCGCCCGCCACTCCCCTTCGCTGTCGGGGACGAAGGCGAACCGGCCGGCGGCGTCGGCATTCCCGCTCTGGAAGACGGCAGGCGGAGCTCCCGGCGCGTAGATCTTGACCGCCGCGAAGGCGGCGGGCTCGGCCCCGGAATAGGACGCCTTCAGGATGACCGCCGGGGCGTGGCGCCGGACCTCGATCTCGAGGCCGTGGGCGGCCAAGGACCCGGCCGAGACCGCCAGGGCGGCCGCCAACAGGGTGTATCTCACGAGAAGGTCCTTCATGTTCGGGTCTCCAGAAGCGATGGCTCCGTCTTGCGCAGAAAGACGACGGCCGATACGGTCAAGGCGCCTTCGAGGATGGCCACGGCGGAATAGACGCCCGCCAGGAAAAGGACCCTTTGGCCGTATCCGACCAGCATGAACTCGAAGCTCATCAGGACGGCGGGGACGAGAATGCCCGCGAAGCCGGCCGCGAACGCCCGGGCCGCTTCGGGAAGGCCGGGAGTCCGCCAGATGAGCGCCGCGACGAGCGCCCCGAGGCCCATGTTGACGGTGTTCAGCCCGATCGCGAACAGCCCGCCGTGCTGAAAGAGCAAAGCCTGAAGGACGAGGGCGATGAACACCGCCGGGAAGGCCGTCCGGCCGAGCAGGACCCCGGCCAGGCCGAAGAGCCCGAGGTGGATCGAGGTCCCGGCGAACGGGAAATGGAGAAGCGAGGCCAGGAAAAGCGCCGAGGCCAGAAGCCCCGTCTTCGGGATCTCGGCCGTCCCGATCCTGCGGCCGAGAAGGGACGCCGCGCCCAAGGCGGCGACGTTGGCGGCCGCGGCGACCGGGACGGGGAGGATGCCGTCGGCGATGTGCACCGGCCTTCAATCCCAGGTCAGGAAGTAGGACGAGCTCAACCGTTCCGCGTCGTAGTCGGAACCGGCGGGGGCGGGCTTGGAGACCGATCCGGTGAGCAGAACGGGTCCCTTGAAGGGCTCGGCGATCTCGATATCGACGCGGCCCGCAGAGCCCGTCTTCCCGGCCGGCTTGGCCTCTCCGGATCCCAGGATGATCGAGACATCGGCTCCCTCGACCGGCTTTCCGCCGGCCGTGACCAGGACGGCGATCCCGCGTCCGGTGCGCGACCAGGAGACCTCGAAGGCCAGGCCGAGAGGGGCCGCGGAATCGAGAGCCGTCCCGGGGGTTCTGACGGCACAGAGGAAGGAATTGTAGGATTTGATCACGCTGGACGCGCCCGGGTGGGACGCCCTTCCACCCGGCTTCCAACCCTCGGGCGTGCGGCTGATGACGCCGCGGTCGTATTCGCCCGCGACGCGATATAGGCCTTCGGGGCCGGTCTTGAATGTCGCTTCGGGCCCGCGGCCCTTATCGGCGACCTCGAGGACCGTCGTCCGCCCCGCGGGGTCGGCGACCTTGGCCTTCACGTCGACCCCCTTGAGCGGCTGCTCGGCCGCCGGGAAGGCGTGCCCGCTGGCCAGGAGGACCGTCACGGTCTCGCCGGGCTTGACCGTCGAAGGGACAGGCGATAGCCAGGTGTAATGGGCGAACAGGGATACGGCGCCCAATAGACAGAGCCCCGCGACTGCGGGCGTCAAGAGGCGCTTGACCGGGATCATTCGCATCGGGAGCCTCCTTGGGTAGCACGTATTTTAATATTCGTAGCACGACTATTTTACGAGCGGCCCGTCCCGATGTCAAGAGACCCGGCAGGCCTCGGAGGAGGCGTCAGCCCAGCTTTTTCCCGGTGCTGGCCATGTTGATGGCCCCCTGGAGGACGCCCTTGACGGAGCGCAGGGAGTCGGCCAGCCGGCGAACGTCCTTGGCCCGCCCCCGGACGGCGATGATCTCCAGGCAGTGGTCGTGGTCGAGATGGATGTGCTGGGTGGAGACGACCAGGCCGTGGGCGTCGTGCTGGATGTCGGCCAGGCGGTTGACGAGGTCCTTGCGGTGATGATCATAAACGAGGGTGATGGCCCCGGCGACCTCGCCGCCCGCCCGCCACTCCTCCTCGACGAGCGAGGCCCGGATGAGGTCGCGGAAGGCCTCCGACCGGCTGGCGTAGCCGCGCGCGGCCACCAGCTCGTCGAACCGGGCCAGCAGGTCTTCCCCGAGGGATATCCCGAAGCGGACGAGTCTGCTCATGAGCTCAGGCCTCCCTTCCTTCCATGATGGGAAAAACACTATACCAAATCCCTCGAGCCGGCAAAAGGCGCCGCCAAAACGCTTGACATCGGGGCCCGGCTGGCTCTAATCTTCTCTCAGGCTGGGAACCTCGGTCAACAAGGTCACGGTCGGGGACTTGTCCTCACCCGGCCAAAGGGAAGGGTCAATGCGCGGATATCGGGGATTCGCTCTCGTCGTTACTCTATGGGCGGCCGCTCTCTTCTTCGGATCCAGGCCCCCTGCCGCCGCCGCCGTCACTCCCCCCCCGTGGCTCCTTCAAGAGGCCCGACGGCCACTCCCCGATCTGCCTCCTGAGACCGAAGCCGTCGTCCTGCTCCATGAGCAGACAACCGCCGTCACCGCCAAGGGGACGCTCGCCACGACCTCGCGGCTGGCGACTAGAGTCCTCAGACAGGGAGGCGCCGACCTGGCCCGCGTCCTCGTCCGGGCGGGCGCCTACAACCTCAAGGTCAGATCCATGACGGGCTGGGTGGTCAATCCCTCGGGACAGCCGAAAAAGACGACCATGAAGCAGGCCCTGTTCACGTCCATCGCCCCGGATACCCTCTACATGGACGCTAAAATCATCATGCTCTTCGCGCCCGATGTCGGACCCGGCAGCGTGGTCGGCTTCGAATGGGAGGAGGAACGCACCCCTCCGTCCCTCGAGGACATCTTCGAATTCCAGGGCCGCTTCCCCGTCCTCCGCGCCCGCTATTCCCTCTCGCTGCCGCCCGGCTGGACGGTCGAGCGCCATGTCCTGAACACGGCCCCTCTCGGGCCGGGCCCGGACCCGGCGGATGCCCCACCCGTCCGTTTCGAGCTCGAGAATATCCCGGCCATCGCCCAGGAACCCTACATGCCGAACGAGCTCGCCCTGGCCGGACGTTTATTGGTCCGGATGAAGCCGCCGCTCCCCGACGCCCGCTCGTTCTCGGGCTGGTCCGATATGGGGGCCTGGTACGAAGGGCTGAGCCGGGAGCGCCGTTCCCCCAGCGAGCCCGTCGCGGCGAAAGCGGCCGAGCTCGCCTCCCGCGTCCCCGACAGCCTCGGCAAGATCCGGGCCCTGGCCGATTTCGTACAGAAGGAGATCCGCTACGTCTCCATCCAGATCGGCATCGGCGGGTTTCAGCCCCATTTCGCCGCGAGCGTCCTCCTAAACAGATACGGCGACTGTAAGGACAAAGCCACGCTGCTTTCCGCATTGCTCGAGGCCGTCGGCATCGAGTCCTATCCGGTCATCGTCAACACGGAGCGAGGCTCCGTCGCCCCGGACTCTCCGGTCTCCCTCTACAGCTTCAATCACGCCGTCCTCGCCGTCCGCCTGCCCGAGGACGCCCCCGCCGAAGGTCTCGACAGCCTCGTCGACCACCCTCGGTTGGGGCGCCTGATCGTTTTCGACCCGACCATGCCCACCGCGCCCCTGGGCCGTCTCCCCCATTATCTTCAAGACAACACGGTCCTGCTCGTCGCCGAAGGCGGCGGAGAGCTCGTCCGCCTGCCTCGCCCCGCCCCGGAAAGCAACCTCCTGGACCGCACGGGCCGTTTCGTCCTCACGGCCGACGGCGATCTCGTCGGCGAGATCCGCGAGGTCCGCCGCGGTTCGCAGGCCGATTCGCTGCGGTACCGGATGCAGGCCGTTCCTGAGGCGGACCGCCGGAAATACCTGGAGACGTTCCTCTCCGACTCTTTCCCCTCCTTCATCCTCCGGGATTACGAGTTCCGGAACCTCGAATCCGCCCAAGACGATCTCGTGCTCAGTTACGGCTTCAGCGCGCCGGCATACGCCAGGCGCGCCGGAGGCTTCGTCGTCGTCCGGCCCAGGGCCGTAGGCCGCAAGGCCGTCGATCTGACGTCCCGCGAGAAAAAGGCGAGGCGTTACCCCATCGACCTGGAAACGACCGTGCTGTCCCGGGACGAGTTCACCTTTGAGCTGCCGGAAGGCCTGGCCGCCGAGAGCCTGCCCAAACCCGTCGATCTCGACGCCGGTTTCGCCGTCTACAGGAGCGCGGCGGAATCCGAAGGCCGGAGCCTCGTCTATAAGCGCGAATACAGGCTCGTCGAACCGCTCCTCCCGGCCGCCCGTTTCGAAGAGGCCCTGAAGTTCTTCCTCGCCGTGGGGGCCGAAGAGAGACAGAGCGTGCTCCTGAGATCCGACGGACCGAGGAGGCCGTGATGTCCCCAACTCCCGGAAAGCGCCGAAGGATCGCCTGGCCCTTGGGAACCGGCCTCTTGCTGTGCGCCGCGGCGAGCCTTGTCCCGCTCCTTTTCGCCCAGAAGGCCTGGCCCCCGATCACCGCCGAGGAATCGGCCTTGAAGGACTGCCCGCAGATCCCGGGCGCCGGCGCGATCTTTCTCTTCCGCGAAGAGATCGCGGACATAAAGGCCGGCGAAACCAGGGTCTTCAAGAGGCTCAAGGTCCTGACGGCGGCCGGCCGGGACCGGGCGAACGTCGAGATCATGTACGTCAAGGGCCTTTACAAGGTGGTCGACCTCGAGGCCCGGGTCGTCCCTCCCGAAGGCGTTCCCCGGCCCTTCACCGGCCAGGTCTTCGACAAAACGGCTCTCCTCGGCCCGGGGATCCGGGTAGCCGTCAAGACCTTCGCCCTGCCCGACGTGACGCCCGGCGCGATCATCGAGTACCGCTATAAGCTCGTGGTCGATACCAGCGTGGTGAAGGGCGATGCCGAGGATATCCTCGACGCGCTCCCGACCGGCAGGGGGAAGCCCCCCGAGGGCGACATCGGCAAAGGGATGAAGCTCCTGTCGCTGCCGGTGGAACGCTGGGACATCGAGGAGGGCCTTTTCACGCGCAAAGCGAGATTCGTCTATGTGCCGGGGGACTCCTGGGGATTCATTCTGTCCCTGCTCTTCGACGGGCGCCCTTCGCTCCTCTGGTTCTCCAAGCGGATCCCCGACACGCACCCCGTGTGGAACAAGGACCGGCTCGAGCTCGAGGTCGAGAACATCCCGCCGTTCGAGGCCGAGGAGCTCATGCCTCCCGAGAGCTCGGAGAAGATGTGCGTGAACCTCTTCTACTTCGACTCCAAGTTCAAGGACCCGAAGGCCTACTGGACGATGGAGTGCAAGAACTGGCAGAAGGCCGCCGAGGCGTTCTTGGGCCGGCCTCATAAGCTCGCCGCGGCCTGCGGGGAGATCGTCGGCGACGAGACCGATCCCGCCCGGGTCCTGATGAGGCTGTATGAGCGTGTCCAACAGATCCGCAACCTGAGCTATGAGCAAGACCTGACCTCCCGGCGGCGAAAAGAGCAGAAGATCAAGGATAACCGCAACGCGGCCGACGTGCTCGAGCGCGGCTACGGCTATCGCAGCGACATCACCCGGACGTTCGTCGCCCTGGCCCGGGCGGCGGGCTTCGAGGCCGAGGTCGTCCGCGTCTCGACCCGGGACGACAAGCTGTTCCACAACGCCTTTCTCTCGTTCACCGGTCAGCTCGACTCGGAGGCGGCCCTGGTCCCGGTCGGCGACAAGACCCTGCTTTTCGATCCGGCCACGCCCTTCTGCCCCTTCGGCCTCGTGCACTGGACCCGCTCCAACGCGGCCGCCGTCCGGTTCTCCGAAAAGCCCCCCGCGTTCTTCACGACGCCCGTCTATCCCCCCGAGCTGGGCCTGACCCAGCGCGTTGCCGCCCTCAGGCTCGACGCCCGGGGAAGCCTCTCCGGGACGATCGAGGCGACCTATATGGGCCACGAAGCCCTGATCCGCCGCCTCGACCACATCCATGACGACGCCGAAGAGGTCCGCAGGAGCCTGGAAGAGGAAATGATGGAGCTTCTCCCGGAAGGCTCGGAAGCGAAAATGACCAAGCTCGAGAACATCGACAACAACGCCCCCGCGCTCATCGCTCGCTTCGACGTCGTCCTCCCCGGGTTGGCCGTGGAGACCGGCGACCGGATGCTTCTCCCGGCTTCTCCCCTGCTCGGGAAGCGGCAGCACCCCTTTCGCCACGCCGAGCGCAAGTACCCGGCCTACTTCCCCTACCCGTTCCGCGAGTTCAACGACATCGTCATCACCCTGCCGGATGGGATGACCGTCGAGACGTGCCCGCCCCCCCAAAAGGCCCAGGATGAATTCTGCTCCTATTCGCTCCTCGCCATGCAGGAAGGACCGCTCAAGCTGCATGTCCAACGGGACCTCATTGTCCACAAGAGCTTCTTTTCCGTTGAACAGTACCCGGCCCTCAAGTCCTTCTATGACGCGGTCCGGACAGGCGACACGGAACAATTCGTCCTCCGTGCCTTGGCTGTTGTAGATTATTAACAATAAAGATCATCTTCTTTTTTCCCTTGGCCGGAGGCAGAGCTTTAGAGCCCATGAGCGGACGCCCAGGCTCGATCCCGAATAGACGGGCCTACCTGATGGCCACGCCCATCGTGTCGCGGTGGAAGTCGATCAGCGTCCGCATGTAGGGGCCGATCGCGTCGGGGCTTTCGAAACCCGCCTTCCGGGCGGCCTCCACGCGCTTCTCCCGGGTGATGTCGCCGCTCGAGGCCCAGTGAGCGAGGTCGCGGTAGCAGCCGAGGGTGAACATGTCCCAGGCCGCCCCCTGGTCGCGGACGAAGATCATGTTCTCGGGCCGGCCGATGCCGGTCTGGTAGATATTCTCCATGACCCGTTCCTTGAAAAGCTCCTCCATCTTCCCGGGCAGGGCGACGAAGATCTCGATGTGGTAATAGGCCGCGGCGTTGAACAGGCCCTTCAGCTTCTCGAGCGGCGGGCCGTAAACCAGCAGGTCCTCCCGCCACGATGCGCAGGCGGCGAGCTTCGCGCCGAACTCCGCCTCGCCCGTGCGCCGCGCGACCCGGCCCTTCGCGTAATACTCGGTGTAGCTCCCCATCGGGTAGATGAGCATGAGGTCCCACTGGTCGCCCTGGGTGTGGCGCCACCAGAGCGGTCGCTCGTCGCCGTAGGATTCGATCTCGGCCATCCGGCCCTTGTGCAGGGCGATGAGATCGAGGAGCTTGCCCGGCGCGGCCCGCACGAACGTGACCCTGTAAAGAAAGGACGGCGCTTCGGACGAGACTTCGGCCCGAAGTCCTTCGTCCGCCGCGGCGGCCGGCAGCCACAGTGCGCCCAGCCCCGCCAGAACCAGTATTGAAGCCATGATCAGCGACCGGAATCTCATGTTCCCTCCCGCGCGGCGATCTTCTTCCGGGCCTCCCGGCCCTTCCCCGCATACATACGTCCTTCGCGAGGGCCGAGTCAAGCTCCTCTGTGGTTCGGCGGCCATGACTTTTGCGGTGCCTTATGCTGGCTTCTAGGGGGCGAAAAGGGCGGGGCCCTGCCTATCCGGCAAGGCGCATCCAGTCCGGAGGCTTGGCCGGCACGGGTTTACGGCCGTAGAAAACGTCGTCGAGCCGGACCGCCGCCCGCCTGAAAAGCGCCGACCTACGAACTCCCCACCGGACGGCATTGTGAAAAAGGTTATCCGCGTGCGAGTACGGACAGACGGCCAGGCAGCGGGCGCAGTCCGTGCCGATGACGTTCCAATAGCGGAAGCAGGCGTCGGCGTCGATCCTCCAGCGCCGGGCCCCGCCCGTCTCGGTCCGGCCGCCGTCCGGGATGGCCCGGGCCGGGCAGTTCAGGGCGCATTTCCGGCACCGCTCGCAGAAATCGATGACCGTCGCGTCCCGCGTCGGACCGTCGGGAACGAGCTCGAGCGAGGTCGTCACGACCCCGAGCCGGACGCGCGGCCCGAGACGGGGCGTCATCACCAGGCCCATCCGCCCGATCTCGCCCAGCCCCGCGTCCCGGGCCACAAGGGGCGCGACGACCCGGTAGTGGCCGTCGATGTGGGCCCTTGCCGGGTGACCCATCTTGCGGACGGCGGCCGCCAGCTGAACCGCGATCCGGGCCGCTTCCACGTACTGCCGCCCCGACTCCATGACCGTCGGCGCCCGCGGCGCGGCCCGCGTCATCCGAAGGTCCATCTCGACCGTGAAGGCGATCGCCCACCCCGGCTCGAAAGGGACAGGCTCGCCATACCGCCTGAAATCGCGCCCGATGTGGGAATAGACATGATAGGGCCGGAGCTCCGTTATCCCGGCGGCGCGCGCTCCGTAATAAACCGCAAGCGCCTTCAGATATCCCGACATCCGGGCCGGCCCAAGCTCCACGCTCTTCTGCGCCACCGGGCCGTCCACGGCATCGCGCAGCGCGTCGGTCAGGAAAAAGCTGCCCTCCGGCGAGGCGAAAAGGACCGGCTCCGCCAGAGAGCCCTCATGAGAGAGCAGCCCCGGGAGCGAGCGGATCTCGTCGTCGACGGCCCTCTTCTCCGGCCGCCTCGCGTAGTAGGCCTTGTATTCAGCGCTTCCCGGCTTCAACCGGACGCGCGAGAACGGGATGTCGCGCTCGTCGTACCTTTCGAGGGAAGCGTGTTCGGGCAATTCGGCTCACCGCCGAAAACACTACACCAAATCGCCCGAAGGGTCAAAATCAAACGCCCGAGACGACGACTTCCTGGAAGACCAGGCTGGGGAACATCTGCGAGGAGTAGGGATAGGGATCGTTCGCGACCTCGACCAGCCGCTGCCAGATCTTCAGGTGGTTGTCGGCGATGTTCATCTCGGCCACGGCCTGGACCGGGACGCCCTTCTCGAAGAGCTGCCCGACGATGCCGATCGACGTGTCGCCCGTCGTCGAATTCGAGTTGCCGCCGATGAAGCCGGTGATCAGGATGCCCCGCCCGAGGTCCTTCATGATCTCGGCGACCGAGCGCTTGCCGGGCGGCACGATGAGCGTCGACGGGCTCCCCGAGGTCGGCTCCCAGCCCAGCTTGCGGCCGTAGTACCAGTCGATGTAGAACTCCTTGAGGACGCCGGACTCGATCATGACCCGCTTTTTGGCCGCGAGACCTTCGCCGTCGAAAAGCCGGCTCCCCTGGGCCCCCTTGACGAACGGGTCGTCGATGAGGGTCAGCTTGTCGCTGGCGACCTTCTGCCCCTTCTTGTCGGCCAGGAAGCTCTGCCTCTGCTGGATGCTGCGGCCGAACATGGCCTGCAGGAAGCCGCCGCCGAACCGGCTCACGACCCGGTTCTCGATGATGACCGGGAGGGTCTCCGTCTTGAGCTTCTTCGCTCCGAACAGGGCCAAGGTCCGCCGGGCCGCATCGGCCCCGATCTCCTCGGGCTTGGGCAGGTCCTTCCGCTTCAAAGCCACAGCGACCCCGTACTCCGCCGGCCGGCGGTCCCCTTCGTCTTTGCCCGTCATCGAGGCGCTGCCCACGAAATACGTGACCTCCGAATAGCCTTCGAAGCCGTTGCTGGCCATCATCAGCTGCTCGCCGTGGCCGTCGGTCGATCCGGCCGTGACCGAGATGACCTTGTCGCCGCCCGCCGCCAGGCAGCTCGCCTCGATGGACTTGACGAAGGCGTGGCGGTCCTCCGGCGTCAGCGATCGATGGGCGGGATCGACCTGCTCCAGGTCGATCTCCCTGCGGCCCTCGTAGGACTTGGGGTCGGGCAGCGTCCGGAACGGGTCCTCGGCTAGGAGCTTCGTCTGGGCCACGGCCCGTCCGATGAAGTCCTTGAGGGCGTCCTTCCTGAGGTCCGACGTGCTCATGCTCGAATACCGCCCGTCGACGAAGATCTCGAGCCCCAGCCCCTTCGTCGCGGCCTCCTTGATCGTCTCGGGCTTGCGGTCCCGGTATCCGATCTCGACCGACCGCTCGCTGTCGATCCGGATCCGGCAGGCGCCGGCGCCGGCCGACTTGGCTTCCTTGATGCCCCACGCCGCGAGATCGTGCATGTCCTGTTTCATCGTCGGTCTCCTTTCCTCAGCCCCGGGTCCCGCCCACGGTCAGGGACTTGATCAGACAGGTCGGCTGGCCGAACCCGCACGGCGCGGCCTGCCCGCCCTTGCCGCAGGCCCCGGTCCCGCCGGCGTGGATCTCGAAGTCGTGGGCGACCATGGTCGTGTTGGCCAGCATCTTGGGCCCGTTGCCCATGATGTTGACGTCCTTGATGGGCGCCCCGAGCCTGCCGTTCTCGATGACCCGGCCCTGGGAGACGAAGAAGGCGAAGTCGCCCTCGCCGATCTTGACCTGGCCGTTGCTGACGTCCTGGACGTAGATGCCCCGGCCGGCCGCCTTGATGACTTCCTCGGGCTCGGCCGGGCCGGCGACCATATAGGTGTTCCGCATGCGCGGGATGACGAAGTGCCGGTAGCTCTCGCGCCGGCCGTTGCCGGTCGGCTTGACGCCGTAGAACTTGGCCGAGATCTTGTCGTGGAGGTAGCTCGTCAGGATGCCCTTGTCGACGAGCACGGTCCTCTGCCCCGGCGTCCCTTCGTCGTCGACGTTGATCGAGCCGAGCTGGCCCGGCAGGGTCCCGTCGTCGACGATGGTCACGAACGGCTCGGCGACCTTCTTGCCGATCATCGTGGAATAGGTCGAGATGTTCTTGCGGTTGAAGTCGGCCTCCATGCCGTGCCCGATGGCCTCGTGGAGCAGGACCCCGGTGACCCCGGGCCCGAGGACGACCGGCATCTCGCCGGCCGGGGGCTGGACGGCGTCGAAGAGCAGAACGGCGCGCTCGGTAGCCGTCTTGGCCAGGCTCTCGACGATGGCCGGGGTGAAGAACGCGAAGTCCCGGCGCCCGCCGAAGTTCCAGCCGGCCCGCTCGCGCCGGCCGCCCTTCTCGGCGACGACGGACGCGGTCAGATAGCTCCGCGGCTGGAGATCGCCGGCCTTGACACCGTCGCTCGTGACGACCAGGATGCGCTTTTGCTGGTCATGGAAGGAGGCGTTGACCTTGACGACGAGCGGCGACAGGGCGAAGCAGCGGTCGTTCGCCTTCTGGACGAGGGGGAGCTTCGTTTCGAGCGGGACGGCCGTGAACAGCGTCTTCAGCGGATAGTGATCGGCGAGCTCGAGCGGGGCGAACCGCGCGCTCGCGCTTTTGGCCGTCCCGGAGGCGATCGTCGCGGCCGTCGCCGCGGCGGCCAGCATGGGCTTCTCGCCGATCTCCTGGGTGAAGCCGTATCCGACCTGATCGCCCTTGACGGTCCGGATGCCCACGCCGAGGGCGATGTCGCTGAAGGCCCGGTTGACCTTGCCGTCCTCGAGCATCAGGTAGTTGCTGACGGTGTGCTCGAAGTAGAGGTCGGCGTAGTCGCCGCCCTTGGCCAGGGCCTGCGACAGGACCTTGCGGCACAGGGCGTCGGTGACCGCGAACTCCCGTTCGAAGTAGTCCGGGTCCTCGGCCCCGGCCAGGCCGTACCAGCCCCTGGGAAGCAGGGGCGAAGCGACGGTCGCGGCGGCGAACGCCGTGGCCGTGGCGCCGGTCCTGAGAAATGCCCGGCGGCTGACGATCGTCATGGGTGGTCCCTCCTGGATAATGTGAAAATAAGCGCGGAAATCATCTCTGTTATAAGGTAATACGTCTCACCCGGGAAAAAAGTTGCTTGTTGCGCGAGCGATACGCGGTCTTCGGGCCTGTCCCGAACTCGGAGCGGCTCGCCTCCCGGTCAGTACCTGGAGGAAAGGGTGGCGATGCCCCCGATGAAGGTCACGATGATGAGGAAGTAGAACACGAAAGCGATGACCAGGAAGATCAGCGTCGCCTTGGCCCAGTTGGCCTTGCTGAGCTTGGTGTTCGATCCGAACGCCCAGACGAAGAGCATGACGACGTTGACCAGGGGGATGGCCGCGATCAGCATCGTCACCAGCCATTCGCCGACGGTGATGACGGCGGCCGGGCCGGCGCTTCTCTCTGTCACCGGAATGGAAGCTTGTTCCATGGAGCCCTCCTTCATTCTACCGGGATGGCCCGATGGTATCGATACCCCGGGCCGAAGTCAAGAACGAGGGACGGATTACCTGTAGCCGTACGCGGACCCGCAGCCCGCGGCTTCACTTCCAGTCCGTCAGGATGAATCCGATGCCGATACGGTTGACCCGGTGGTCATAGTCGATGAGGCTCTCGCCGTAGCCCATGAAGTACTGGACGAAGCCGCCGATCTGGGCGAACAGCGGGAAGCTCCACTCGAGCTGGACGGCGCCCCGGTTCTCGCGAAAATCCAGGTTGTTGCGGAACATGACCGCCACGCGGTGCTTTTTCAGGAAGTAATAGATCCAGGCCTCCCCGTATCCCATATACTTGTCGATCCCGGGATTATCGTCCTCCTCGACGCTCTCCGGCAAGCGGTACCAGCCCTTCAGGAGAAGCGAGAGGTCGCCGCGCTCGATGCCGACGTTGGTGACGACGCGGTTCCAGCTCCGCGACAGGGGTTCCGACTGGCCGTTCGACTGATGGTTGATCCCGACCTGGATGAATCGGAGATCCAGCCCGAGCAGACGGATGCGCGTCCGGAAGTTGAAGAGAACTTCCGGCTCATAATCCGTTTCCCGGAAGGGCGAGCTGTCGTCGAAATTGTAGAGCTGCCAGAAGGACCGCTGGGTGTATCCGAACCACAGGTCGACGGGCTGCCCGAGAACATCCTGCCAGAGCTTGGCTTTGAAGCTCAGCTGGAAAGCGACCTCGGGCTTGACGAGCGTCTTCGCCGGATCGACCTCCTGGAACGGGGCCGGGTTGGGCAGCTCGTTGAAGGAGAACGCGAGGGCGTAGTTCCCCCGGTGGAACGTGATGGACGGCTTGCCGGCGCGCGTCTCCTTGTCCAGATGCCAAAGGTCGGTGAAGTAGGAGGGCTTCTGCGCATCGCCGGTGTCGGCCGAGAGCCATCCCGGGGAGATGGCCGTCAACGCGATCAGCGCGGTCAGGGCCTGAACGATCTTCCTTGATCTGGGCATGGCGAGGGGTCCTTTCAGACGAGCGGCTATTCTTTGGCGGGCGCCTTGCCCTCTTCGCTCGATCCCGCGGCGGCTTTCTTTTCGGGCTTCGCCTTTTTTCCCTTGCCCTCTTCCTGGCCTTTCTTGGGCTTCTCGCGCTTCGCGCCCAGCTTGTCCTCGCGGGGGGCGGCGGCCTTTTCGGCTTTGGCCTTGGCGACTTCCTCGATCCTCTTCTCGTTGTCCGCGACGCTCCTCAGCCGCTTGTTCACGGCCTTGATGTCGCCTTTGTGCTTTCTGACGAGCGTATCCTTTTCGGCCTCGGGGGAAGCGATCCCCTTTCCCGACAGGAAAGCCAGCCGGCTTTTCAGAGCTTGTTCGACATTGGCCTTCTGCCGCTGCAAGACCTGCGTGCGCTTCATTCCCATTGTTTTCTCCTCTCCGGTGCGTTCTGTTATGTATACCAAGAATCTCATGAAAAAGCCACCACAGGGCCCGCGAACTCGGATCATCTCCAGGTTTGGGGCGGGCGTGAAGGGCGGCTTCTGCGTCTCCGGGTTGTTCGACGGGACGGGGGCCTTCGCCGTCACCGGCCCTTGGGGCCCTTTTTCACATAGGCCTCATAGAGCGCTCCCAGATAAGGGGGGTGGGCCAGGCTGCTATCGGACGGATCATAAGGCACGAGGCTCATTCGGGGACGGCCGCTCTTTCCGTCCGAGCCGCCCGAATCGAGATCCGGCATGCCCTGGTAGAACGAGCTCATGAACAGGGGCTCGCCGCTCCTGGTCACGCAGGTGATCACTCCTTGGGTCGGCTCTCCGTCCGCGGCGATCATGTCGATCAGCGTGAAGTGATTCTGTTTTGTCGACAACGGCTGCCGGGCTCTCGGCTCCAACTGGTTTCTCTGCCCTCCCCCGCCGGTTATCACCATCACGGTTTCCTGGTGGATCTTCTGATAGTGCCTGTGGAGGTGGCCGAAGAAGGCCAGCCGAACATGATAGCGCTCGAGCAGCCCGAGCAGCCCGGCTTCGTTCTTCCAGCTGCGCACGAAGATGGAATAGACGCCGGGGAACAATTCCTTGAACGGCTCGACCGGGAATTCGTGCGACAAGAAGATCTTTTTCGAGGGCCGGCCGGCCTTGAGCTTGTCCTCCAGCCAGTCCAGGCGCCGGCCGGTCATGCCCTGGATGTCCGAGCTCATGAGGATGAACCGGACATCGCCATAGTCGAAGAAGAAGTCCGGTTCCCCGAAGATGGCCCGGGTGATCCTCCGGCCTCCGCCGTCGGATTCGTGGTTCCCCATGACGTGGATGATGGGATGAGGGTAATTCTTGATGGTGTCGAGGTAATAGCTGTAGCTTGCCAGGTTGTTGGCGATGAAGTCTCCCAGGTTCACGATGAATTCCGGGGCCGGGCTCAAGCGCGATATTTTCGCCAGCATCTCCCGGTAGGCCAGGTTTTGATCGGATAAAGTATCCCCGATCACCACGAATCTCAGCCACGGGGTCTGCTTCTCTTCCCTCTTCTGCAGGATCTCATGGATCGATCGGGAGTTCGACCTTATCGTCCCTGCGAGCCCTTCCTGGATCGCATGCTCTTCCGGCTGCCTCAGGAGCGGGACGTGCGTCTGGCTCTTGCCGGAATAGGTGCAGGCGTTCACAGCAAGAGCCGTCGCCAACAGCAAGGCCGGTGTGATTCTCATCATTGTCGCGCTCATCCAACCATTATAGATGATAGGCCTCGGTGTCGCCGGATGTCAAATCGAGCCGGACATCGGACTTCGTCCGTTGCCTTTTCTGTGGTAAAATGGACGTATCTGGAGGGGGCCGCATGAAAAGGTCTTTTTGCCAGTTAGCCGCCGCAGTCCTTATCCTGGGCGCTCTTCCGGCCGGGGGCTCCCCCCAGTTCACCCCGAAGGAGCTGGCGGACAGACCCGCCATCGAGGCCACCCTGCGCAATGCCGGGGTCGTGCGATCCGAGAAGATCGGCGCCGGCGTCACCAAGCCCACCCGGGTCTATCTCCGGCACGGTGACACGGAGATCTCCGGCGTCTGGAAGGACACGGCCGGCAGGGACCCGGACTACCCCGAGGGCTGGCGCCACGAGATCGCCGCCTACAGGCTCGACGTCCTGCTCGGCCTGGGCATGGTCCCCCCGACCGTGGAGCGCCGCTTCCATATGAGGAAATGTTCTCTCCAGTTCTGGGTCCCCGGCCTGACGTCCGAACACGCCCTGTTCCGCGCCGGACGGGAGATCCCGGCGGATCGCTTGGAACACTGCGGCCGGATGCAGCAGCTCTGCAACGCCTTCGACAGCCTCATCGCCAACGTCGACCGCAACCAGGGAAACTTCGCCTACACGGAGGACTGGAGGGTGATCCTGATCGACCATTCCCGCTCGTTCAGCACGAACAGGTTTTACGTCGAACAGCTCGTCTGCGGAGACAAGGGAATGAAACGGGTCCCGCTGGTCCCCCTGCCCAAGGCCTTTGTCAGGCGGGTCCGCGGGCTGACCGCGGAGGCCATCCGCGAGGCCGTCGGCAAATATCTCAACACGCTGGAGATCCGGGCCGTCATGAAAAGGCGCGACCTGCTGCTCGCGGAGATCGACGGCATGATCGACAGGCTCGGGGAAGACGCGGTTCTCTACGACTGACGAGGGGATATCCGGGCCACCTCGTCCTTCCCCTCGAAGGCGATACGCTGAAGGGCTCCTGGGCCGAGCCGGACGGGAGCCCCGATATCATCGAGCTGGCCCGCAAGAAATCAGTCGCTTGATCCGGCCGGGCTAATCCTGCTTGACGAGGACCGGCTTGCCAAAGCCCAGCGCGGCCAGGGGGTTCATCTGCGTGGCGGCGTCGCCCACGACGACATAGATCATCTTGTCGGGGTCGATGTACTTCCGGGCCAGCTCCTTGTGCTGGTCCAGGGTCAGGGCCTTGACGAACGCCTCCTGCCGCTTGACATGATCATCGGGGTAGCCGTAGAGAGCGATGTCGTTCAGCATCGACATCAAGCTCCCCAAGGTCTCGAACCCCAGGGCGTTGGCCTTGATCAGGGCCGACTTGGTGAAGTCCAGGTCCTCTTCGGAGATCCCTTCCCTGTACTTCCTCATCAGGTCCCTGAAGATCTCGACGGATTCCTGAGTGGCCGTGCCCTGCACCTGGGAAGAGGCGGAGAAGATGCCGGACCCCGCGTATCCTGAGAATCCCGTCCTGGCGCCGTAGGTGTATCCCTTCTCTTCCCTGAGGACCAGGTTGACGAACCCGTTGAAGCTGCCGCCCAGCTTGTAGTTCATGACGGTGGCCGGATGATAGTCGGCGTCCTTGGCCGACAGGGCGGGGCAGCCGATGTTGATGACGGATTGCCGGGCGCCGGGGGCGTCCACGAAATAGACCGCGGACTTCGCGGGAGGCGCGGGCGCGGGATAGTCGGGGAAGGCGACCTCTTTGGCCGCCCACTTCGCTTCCAGGGCCTTGAGGGCGGCCGCCGCCTCGGCCGCGGAGATGTCGCCGACGATGGTGACGTGGCTGACCGACGGCGAGAAGTTCCGGTCGTAATAGGCTTTGAGGTCGTCGAGCGTGATGGCTTCCACCGATGCGGCGGTCCCGGTCACGGGCCGGCCGTAGATGTGGCTATCGCCGAACAAAAGCCGGCTGAAAACGAGCTGGGCGATGCCGGTGGGCTGGGCCTTGCTCTGATGGATCCTCTCGATGGTCTGCTTCTTGACCCGCTCGAACTCCTTCTCGTCCCAGCGGGGCTCGAGCAGGATCTCGTCGACCAGCTGATAGACCTGGTCGAACTTGGAGGCCAGGCAGTTGGCCGTGATCGTGACGGATTCCCGGCCGGTGAACACCCGGACGTTGGCCCCCAGGTCGTCGATGGCCTCTTCGAGCTCGACGGGCGTCTTGGCCTTGGTCCCCTCCATCAGCATGGCGCTGACGAGGCTGGCGACACCGGGCTTGTCCAGGCCGTCGAGGAGCTGCCCGCCCCGGATGACCAGGGAGAACTGGACGAGCGGCAGCTCGGTGTGCTCGATCCCGTAGATCTTGAGCCCGTTCGACAGCTCGTCTTTCCACACGCCGGGCAGCGTGATCTCCGGGTCCGGTCCGATGGGAGGCGGAACGCCGCGGTCGAAGGACGTGGGCAGCGGCTCCGCCTTGTACTCTTCCACGGGCCTCTCGGCGGCGATCTTTTCGGCCTTGGCGGCCTCCTCGACGATGGTGAACGGCTCGGAGCCCTCGACGATCAGATCGAGCTGGCCCTTGGGGACGAAGCTCGTCATGACGTAGGGCTTGCCTTTGACGTAGGTCTCGTAGACGCGGAGGATGTCGGCCTTCGTCACGGCCTTGATGTTCTCGAGGTCCTTGGTGATGAAGTCCGGCGAGCCGCCGTATTCGTTGTACCGGGCCAGCTGGAAAGACTTGCCGAGAACAGAGGCGATGCCGTTGTAGAACTGCGTCTCGATGCCGGCCTTGATCCTCTCGACGTCGGCCTCGGTGAAGGACTCCTTTTCGAACCGCTCGAAGCTCTCGGCGATGGCGGCGGCGGCCTCGTCGAGGTCCTTGCCCGGATAGGTCTGGATGGTGATCCGGAACTCCCCGGCGATCTCGTTGCTCGACTGGAATCCCGAGGCCTGGGGGGCCAGCTTCTTCTCCTCGACGACGACCTTGTAGAGCGGGGCCTTCTTGCCCTGCGCGAAGAGCTGCCCCAGGAAGGACAGGGCATAGGAATCGGGATGGTACTGCTCGACGGTGGGGACGATCATGGTCAGCTGGGGCGACTTGGCGAAGTTGTCTTCCCAGTAGGCCTTCTTGATCCCGTCGAGGCCGGCCGGCCGGGGCTTGGGATCGCTGACCTTCT
>Ga0194126_10002491_pt1 | contig 29831 bp, 31 predicted proteins | sample TA2KigC150mmetaG_FD_148641 | JGI IMG/M metagenome (GOLD analysis project Ga0194126, IMG submission 148641) | Freshwater microbial communities from Lake Tanganyika, Tanzania - TA2015035 Kigoma Deep Cast 150m | ecosystem: Environmental > Aquatic > Freshwater > Lake | place: Tanzania: Lake... | reverse complement strand
GCTCTGTACACCCAGTGGATGACCGCTCCTTTGGCTCCCGCTAATGTGAACCTGATGATGGCTCCGCTGAACCCGAACCTGTACACCGGTTTCGCTGGCGTGGCTGCTGATCCCAAGACCTACGGTGTTATGGGCCAGTTCATGAACCCGAACACTTACAGCGCTTTCATCAACCCGATCACCGCTCTGGTGCCGGCCGTTGCTGCTCCCGCTGCCAAGTAAGTTTCACTCGCTGTAAACCCGCAGCAGCACTGCGGGTCAACAAAAAAGGACGCCTCGGCGTCCTTTTTTGTTGACCTGAGCGCGAAGCCCCCCGTTTTTAGGCCCGCTCGCGCTGGGGCCGAAAACGATAAATCTGCCGCTCGGTCAACACCGCGTCCAGCGGCACATCCCAAGCATCCACCGGCAGGGCCTTCACACGCTGCACCTCGAACGCAACGCCTATCAGATACGGGCGCTGCCAGACCTTGCGATGCCGCAAGAAGGCGAGGCTTGTATCGTAATAACCCCCACCCATGCCCATACGATACCCCTGCTCATCAAACCCCAGCAGCGGCAAGAACAGAATATCAAGTCGCCGGGCCCGAATCTTGGGTCGCCAAGCGGCATGTTCGGGAATCCCATAGCGGTTATGGGTCCAGTCATTGCGATCGCTCATGCGGGTGAAGCCCAGCGTTCGCTGACGCGCCTGAGGAACGACCGGAAGAAAGCAATCGACCCGCATGGCCCGGGCCCGGGTCAACAAATCGGTGATATCCAGCTCGCCCTTGGCCGGCATGTAGAAGCCGACACGCCGACCCTGGCGCAACCAGCCGGCCCGCAAGGCCAGCCGGACAATCGCGCTCGCCGCCTTACGCCGGGCCTCTGGCATCAGCGCCGCGCGTGCCGCACGCAACTGCCGCCGCAAAGCGGCCTTGGTAGTCTCAAGAGGGGAAGAAATCATGGGTGCTGACCCCGCCACACACCGACGAATCGCTATCTTGAACCCTGGGGTTCAAGGTGGCCACGGCGCAATTGCTTCGGGTCCATGAAACGGGTCATGTTCGCGCCCGCAATCTGTTGCTGAAGCCTATCGGTACGAATCGGTTCAAAAATACGCAACTCGCCAGAGGCAGTAGGGTCAGAGCAGATTATCCTGCGGCGCGAGGGCTTGATCAAGCGCCGCATTCATGTGCGCCAGACGCGAAACCAGTTCGCCCGGCTCGACGCCCGCGCCTCGCGAACTAATGTAGTCATGGGTGATATTGAGCGCCGCCATCACGGCAATGCGCTCCACGCCGCTCACCTTGCCGCTGTCCTTGACCTCGCGCATCTTGCGGTCGAGCATCGCCGCCGACTGTAAAAGGCGCTCCCGCTCGGTCTCAGGGCAGGCCACGCGATATTCACGGCCCATGATGGAGACATCCAGACTAATGGCTTTTCCAGCGGCGCTCATGGGATTTGCTCAAAAAGGGATTCCATCCGGGTGCTTGCTGTCGACAGGCGCTCGGACAACTGCCGATTGGCCTTTTCCATGGCCAGAACGCGCTGACGCAGCTGCAGATTCTCCTCGCCGACAAGGCGATAGCGTTCAAGCAACTGCTGCAGTTTGGCTTCAAGGGTGTCGAGCTGTTCCAACATGCCCGCACTATAATGGCCACGAATTTTATTAGTCAACCACTTACGCCACTTTTCCGTGCCAAATTCTCAGGAAAGCCCGGTTCCGGTCGTTTATCGAGGCCGTTTTGCCCCCTCGCCCACAGGGCCGCTCCATCTGGGCTCCCTGGTCGCCGCGCTCGGCAGCTATCTGGATGCCCGCGCCCATGGCGGCGTCTGGCTGTTGCGCATGGAAGACATTGATCCACCCCGCATTCAGCCCGGCGCAGTCGATGCCATCTTGCGCAGTCTGGATGCTTACGGCTTCACCTGGGACGAGGCCATCGTCTGGCAAAGCCAGCGCCAGGCCGCCTATGCCGAGGCCTTGGAGCACCTGCGCCAAACCCGCTGCGTCTATGCCTGCACCTGCAATCGCAAGGCCATCGGCCTTGCCGCCCGGCAGGGCGCAGACGGCCCCGTCTATCCCGGCACCTGCCGCCCACAGAGCCCGTCAATCCACCTTCAGAACCCCCATGCCGCCCTGCGTTTTGCCGCGCCCAATGCGTGCCTCCGCTTTAAAGATCGGCTGCAAGGGCAGATCGTGTGCGACATGGACCGGGATCTGGGGGACTTCGTGCTACGCCGCGCGGATGGCGTTTATAGCTACCAGCTCGCCGTGGTCGTGGACGATGCCGCACAAGGCATCACCCATGTCGTGCGCGGCGCTGATCTACTCGTTTCCACGCCTCGCCAGATCGCCCTGCAACAGGCCCTCGGCCTCCCCACGCCCGCCTATCTGCACCTTCCTGTGCTGCTTGATGCCGCTGGTAACAAGCTCTCCAAACAAACCCTCGCCACCCCGCTGACCGATGCCAACCCACTCCCAGCCTTGCTGATGGCCATGCGTTTTCTGGGCCAAGCGGATGCACACCCGCCCGCCACGCTCAGCGAGTTCTGGCCCTGGGCCATCGAACGCTGGTCGCCACAAGACCTCCCGCGCTGGCGTGGTGCGCCACAAAGCGCCCCGGTTAACCCGCAATCGCCCGTGCATTCCCTGTGTAATCCTTGACATAGACGGGGCGCGACCGGGATAATCCGCACCCTTCGTATCAAGTCGGTGATGTAGCTCAGACGGTTAGAGCGGTGGATTCATAACCCACAGGTCGGCAGTTCGATTCTGCCCATCACCACCAAATTCTCTGGACCCTGCTGCCGCCTTTTCCTCGTTGCCTGTCCTGCCCCTGCTTGGGGCTACCAGACCATGACACGCAAGGTCTACATCAAAACCTTCGGTTGCCAAATGAACGAGTACGACTCGGACAAGATGTCCGATGTGCTCGCCGCGGCGGAGGGCTATGAGCCCACCGACAATCCGGAAGAAGCGGATCTGATCTTGTTCAACACCTGCTCCGTGCGCGAAAAGGCGCAGGAAAAGGTGTTCAGCGACCTGGGCATGGTGCGCTCCCTGAAGCTAAAAAACCCGGCGCTGCGGATTGGTGTCGGCGGTTGCGTGGCCAGCCAGGAGGGGGCCTCCATCGTCAGCCGGGCGCCCTTTGTCGATCTGGTCTTCGGGCCGCAGACCTTGCATCGCCTGCCGCAGATGCTCGCCCGGCGCGATCAAAGCGGCCGTTCGCAAGTCGATATCGAATTCCCCGAGATCGAGAAATTCGACCACCTTCCGCCGCCGCGCGTGGAGGGCGCCACCGCCTTCGTATCCATCATGGAAGGTTGCTCCAAGTATTGCAGCTTCTGCGTGGTTCCTTACACCCGGGGCGAAGAGGTGTCGCGCCCGCTGGCCGATTGCCTGACCGAGATTGCCCAACTCGCCGCGCAGGGCGTAAAAGAGATCACCTTGCTGGGCCAGAATGTGAACGCCTACCGGGGCGCAATGGACGACGGCGAGACCGCCGACCTCGCCTTGTTGCTGGAACTGATGGCCGAGATCCCGGGCATTGGGCGCATCCGCTTCACCACCTCGCATCCGCGCGAATTTACGCCGCGCCTGATCGACTGTTTCGCTCGCATTCCCAAGCTGGTGTCGCACCTGCACCTGCCGGTACAATCGGGCTCGGATCGCATCCTGGCCGCAATGAAGCGCGGCTACACCGTGCTGGAGTACAAATCCATCGTCCGCAAACTGCGCGCAGCACGGGCTGATCTGTCGCTGGCGACCGACATCATTGTCGGCTTCCCCGGCGAGACAGAGGCAGACTTCGAGGCCACCCTGCGCCTGGTCGAAGAGATGAATTTCGACCATTCGTTCAGTTTTGTGTACAGCGCACGCCCCGGCACGCCGGCGGCCAGCCTGACCGACGACACGCCCGCCGAGGTGTACAAGCAGCGCCTCTATCGCCTGCAAGAACAACTCAACGCGCAGTCCGCCGCGATTAGCGCCGCGATGGTGGGCACAGTGCAGCAAGTCCTGGTGGAGGGCCCCTCGAAGAAGGACGCGAACGAATTGATGGGCCGCACCGAAAACAACCGCGTCGTGAACTTCGCGGCACCGGAGCGGTTGATCGGCGAGTTTGTCACCGTGCGCATCACCCAAGCCATGCCCAACAGCCTGCGCGGATCCGTCGTTATTAACGACTGAGCCACAGCCCTGCCCGTGCAAGTCACCTTTCCCGACGCCGACAATACCCGCCTCGCCAACCTCTGCGGGGTGCTGGATGAAAACCTGCGCCAGATCGAGACCGCCCTCAATGTGACCATCGCCCGGCGCGGCGAGGTCTTCAATCTGGAGGGCGAGCAGGCCGCCACAGCCGGCCGTCTGCTCAAGGACTTCTACCAGCGCGCCCGGAAACCCCTCGACCTGGAAGAGATCCAGCTCGCCCTGGTGGAGGCCCATCATCAGGCCGACATCCCGCGTCCCGGCAAGGCGCAAGAGACCGACATGCCGGTGCTGATGACACGCCGCGCCGGCCTGCATGGACGCACGACCCGGCAAACCCAGTACATCCGGCAAATTCTGGAACACGATATCACCTTCGGCATCGGCCCCGCCGGGACTGGCAAGACCTATCTCGCCGTGGCCTGCGCAGTCGATGCCCTGGAACGCGACCTGGTGCGCCGCATCATCCTGGTTCGCCCGGCCGTTGAGGCCGGCGAGCGACTCGGCTTTCTGCCCGGCGATCTGGTGCAAAAGGTCGATCCCTATCTGCGCCCGCTCTATGACGCCCTCTATGACCTCATGGGGATCGAAAAGGCCACGCGTCAGTTCGAGAAGGCCGTGATCGAGATCGCTCCGCTGGCCTTCATGCGTGGCCGCACCCTGAACCACGCCTTCATCATCCTCGACGAGGCACAAAACACCACGCCCGAGCAGATGAAGATGTTCCTCACCCGCATCGGCTTTGGCTCCAAGACCGTCATTACCGGCGATGTAACCCAGATCGACCTGCAACGCGGCCAGAAGAGCGGCTTGGTGGAGGCCACCGAGGTTCTCCCCGAGGTGCGCGGCATTGCCTTCACCCAGTTCCAGAACGAGGATGTGGTGCGGCACCCGCTGGTGGCGCGCATTATCCAGGCCTACGATGCGCACAAGACCGCGACAAAACCATGACGCACCCGCTTGAACTCGCCCTCCAGATCGCCAGCCGCGCCGAGGGCATCCCGACCCGGGCGCAACTGCGCCGCTGGGTCAAGGCGGCCCAACAGGCGGAGATGGCGTTGACCCTGCGCCTCACTGACGCCGCCGAGGCGCAACAGCTCAATCACGATTATCGCGGCAAGGACTACGCCACCAATGTCCTCACTTTTGTGTACGCCGCCGCGCCAGCCAATGGCGATGTCGTCCTCTGCGCGCCGGTCGTCGCCCGCGAGGCTGCCGAGCAAGGCAAGTCCCTCGAGGCACACTATGCCCACCTGGTCATCCATGGGGTCTTGCACCTGCAAGGCTACGATCACGAGCACAAAAGCGAGGCAGTAGCCATGGAATCGGTGGAACGCTTTATCATGCAACATCTGGGCTATCCAGACCCCTACGAACATGGAAGACGACAGTCGAAAACCTAACTTGCTACAGACCCTGACGGCCTGGCTCACGCCCGAGCCAGACACCCGCGATGAGCTGCTCGGTCTGCTGCACGCCGCCTATGACAACAACCTGCTCGACGCCGACGCCCTGTCGATGATCGAAGGGGTCATGCAAGTCTCCGAGATGCAGGTGCGCGAAATCATGATCCCGCGGGCGCAGATGGATGTCATCGACATCAACGACCCACGCGACACCATTCTCCCTTTCGTCATAGAAACCGCCCACTCGCGTTTCCCGGCCGTCGAGGGCGACCGTGACACGGTGATCGGCATCCTGCTGGCCAAAGACCTGCTGCGGCTGTGCACGAACGAAGAAATCGACCTGCGTGACACCCTGCGCCCGGCGGTCTTTGTGCCCGAATCCAAGCGCCTCAATGTCCTGTTGCGCGAGTTCCGCGCCTCACGCAACCACATCGCCATCGTCGTTGACGAGTACGGCGGTGTCGCCGGCCTGGTCACCATCGAAGATGTTCTGGAGCAAATCGTCGGCGATATCGAGGACGAATATGACTACGATGAAGAGGCCGACAACCTGATCGCCGAGCAGCCCCGCATCTGGCGAGTCAAGGCACAGACCGAGATCGCCGACCTCAACGCGACCCTCGGGACACATTTTGACGACAGCGAATATGACACCGTCAGCGGCCTCGTTTCCCAGGCCTTCGGGCGCCTGCCCAAGCGCGGCGAGCACATCGAGATCGAGGGCGTGCGCTTCCATGTTCTGAGTGCAGATAGCCGCAGGATCCACACCCTGCGCGTAGAGTGGCCACTCACTTAACCGGGGCGTGCCCAAGGTTTAGGCACACCTTGCCAATTGCTGCCGCAGCGGTTACTTTCGGCGCCTTCGAGTTCTGACTGGCCCCCAACGATGACCCCTGTCTGGCACACCTTCCTCGCCACCCAAGGCGCGCAGACGGACGCCCAAGGCGCCCTCCATTTTGGCCCCGTGGGCGATGAAGTATCCGCAGCGCGTAGCGGCCTGGTCCTCGCGGATCTCTCCCATTTCGGGCTCATCGCCTTCAGCGGCGAAGACACCCTGGCCTTTCTGCAGGGCCAGATCACCAATGACTTGCGCGGCCAAGGCCAGGATCAGGCCGTTTTCGCGGGTTATTGCACCGCCAAGGGACGCTTGCAAGCCAACTTTCTGGTCCTGCGTCAGGCCGATGACTATCTGTTGCTGCTCCCGGAGGGTCTGCGGGAGTCGCTGCAAAAACGCCTCTCCATGTTCATCCTGCGCAGCAAGACCCGCGCTCGCGATGCTGGCGCCGAGTGGGTGCGCCTAGGCCTGTCCGGCCCGGGCGCACGCGCCCTGTTGACCCGCACCTGGGGCAACGCCCCCGCCGCTGGGCTGGCTGTCTTGCAACACGCCGACGGCCTGGCCATCGGTCTTGCCGACGAACGCTTCGATATCCTGGCTCGCCCAGAAGCCGCCCCGGCGCTCTGGCAGGCACTGGCTGCCGTGGCGCGCCCCATCGGCCACACGGCCTGGGATGCGCTGCTCGTTGACGCCGGCATCCCCACCCTTCTCCCTGCGACCTTCGAGGCCTTCACGCCGCAAATGGTCAACATGGAGTTTCTGCATGGCGTCAGTTTCAACAAGGGCTGTTACCCCGGGCAGGAGGTCGTCGCCCGCACTCAATACCTCGGCAAGGTCAAACGCCGCATGTTCCTGGCCCATGTTGAAGGGACCGCTACCCCCGGTACCCATCTGTTCAGCAGCGCCGTCCCCGACCAGGATTGCGGCATGATCGTCAATGTCGCTCCCGCCGCAGACGGAGGCCACGATTGCCTCGCCGTGGTCCGGCTGGATGCCTGGGAGGCCCAGGATGTCCGCCTCGGTACTCGCCAAGGGCCTCTACTGGTCGCCCGCCCCCAACCCTATGTCCTTCCGGAGTAAAACCCCATGACCGTCCCTGGTGAACGCCGCACTCTGATCCTGCAAGCCTTGGCCGAGATGCTCGAGGCCCCGGAGGCTGAGAAGATCACCACCGCGGGTTTGGCCGCACGCCTGCAATGTTCCGAGGCCGCGCTCTATCGCCATTTCGCCAGCAAGGCCCGGATGTACGAGGGCCTGATCGAGTTCATTGAATCCACCCTGTTTTCGCTCATCACCCGCATTGGCACGGACGAACGCCAAGGGCTGAATCAGGCACGCAGCATCGTCCAGCTCCTGCTCGGTTTTGCCGAGCGCAACCGGGGCATGACCCGCGTCCTCACTGGCGAGGCCCTGGTGCATGAAAACGAACGCCTGATGGCGCGCATGAACCAACTGTTTGATCGTCTGGAGGTCACCCTCAAGCAGGCCTTGCGCATCGCCGCCACGCAAGGAAGCCTCCCCGCCAACCTGGACAGCGCGGCGGCTGCCAACCTGCTCATGGCCTGGGTGCTGGGCCGTTGGCAGCAATTCACGCGCAGCGGCTTCCGCCAATCACCGCTCACCGCCTGGGAGGCCCAGTGGCAGATCATCGGCCGCGGCCTCATTCAGGCCAGCGCCTGATCCCCCTCAGCGTGCGCAGACCGGGCAGTTAGGGTCACGCCGAACGCGGACCTCGCGCCACTCGGCATCGAGGGCATTGAACAACACCAGGCGGCTGGATAACGAGGTGCCGATCCCCATCAGGACCTTCAGCGCCTCCGCCGCCTGCACGCTGCCGATGATGCCCACCAACGGTGCGAACACACCAAACTCGGAACAGCGCATCGCCTCGTCTTCGCCGCCTTCCGGGAAAAGGCAGGCATAGCACGGCGCCTCGCCCTGACCGGGCGTCGCGAAGACGCTGATCTGACCATCAAAACGCACCGCCGCTCCGGACACCAGCGCTCGGCCCAGCGTCACGCAGGCCCGGTTGATGGCATAGCGGGTCTGGAAATTATCCGTGCAATCGAGGACGACATCCGCTCGCGCCACCGCATCAAGAAGCGCCTGCCCGGAGAGGCGCAGCGGGATGACCTCGACCCCGATCTCCGGGTTCATGGCCCGCAGACGCTGGGCCGCCGATTCTGCCTTGTTGGTCCCCAAACTGGCCTGAGCGTGCACGATCTGACGCTGCAGATTTGTGAGATCGACCGTGTCAGCGTCGGCGATCAGGAGGCGACCCACGCCCGCAGCGGCCAGATAGAGGGCCACCGGCGAACCCAAACCGCCCGCACCAATAATGAGCGCGGTCGCAGCCTGGAGGCGCATCTGGCCTTCGATACCGATCTCATTGAGGAGGAGATGGCGCGAATAGCGCAACAGGCGCTGATCACTCAGCCCATCGCCCAGGGAGACCTCTGCCCGACAGGCCGGGCTATCGGTATTGTCGCCACTCATCTTTGGGCGTGTCGTCATGGTCGCCGTGCGGACGCTTGCCCCAGCCTTCGACATGGGCCTGATAGTTCTTGACCTGCGCCTCAGGGATGCGCAGGTTTTCGCGCTGAATGCGCTCGACATAGTAAACGAGGGCACGCTTGAGCTTTAACAACAAGGGCGTAGCCAGATGAAAGCCTTGCGCCTCCAACCCGGTCTCCAGGGCCTGCAGCGTGTATTCCCGTATGCAATAACGCACCTCAATACACAGAGGGTCGCAGACTCGCGCCGTCAGATTTGGCAGGCCTTCCAGCAGAGGCATGGCCCGCTCGACCTGATCCGGAGGCGTGCCATGAAAAACGATCTCGCGGCGTTTCTGGATATCGCAAGGGGTCGGCATCGCATCACCGCTCAGACATCACGGGCGCAACAAACTCAGCCCCTTCAGCAGGGTGATCGCCTGAACAAACTGCGAATCCTTGGGCGAGGCCATCGCATCTTCAGGGCGCGCCGTACCGGCCTCGTCCGGAGCGGGCTTGTCGGTGGCCTTATCGGTCGCCTTGTCAGTGGCCTTGTCAGCGGGCTTATCGGTCGCCTTGGGCTTGGCCGGCTTGCCCGCCGGTTTACCCTCGCCGGCCAGATGATGCTCAAGATCCGCCTCCCGCACCTCACTCCGAGGGTTCGCCTCGCTCGTAATCTTGCCTTCTTCTACCACGATATCCGGCTCGATCCCCTTGGCCTGAATGGAACGACCGTTCGGGGTGTAGTAGCGCGAGGTGGTCAGCTTGATCGCCGTCCCATTGTTCAGCGGCAAGATGGTTTGCACCGAGCCCTTGCCGAAGGTCTGGGTGCCGATGACCACAGCGCGCTTGTGATCCTGCAAGGCCCCCGCAACGATCTCCGAGGCCGAGGCCGAGCCACCGTTGACCAACACCACCACCGGCAGGGTCCTCGCCCAGGCCGGAAGGGTCTTCAAGTAATCCACCTCACCGGGGCGCAGGTAATCCTCGCGGGTATTGGTCAGGCGCATCTTGGCATCCTCGGTCCGCCCTTCGGTATAGACCACCAGATCCTTGGGTTTGAGGAAGGCCCCGGCCACGCCCACGGCGGCATTGAGCAGACCCCCCGGATCATTGCGCAAATCAAGAACCAGGCCCTTCAGAGGCGCCTTGTTCTGGGTCTCGAGGTCCTTGAGCGCGGCGACCAGATTTTCACCCGTACGCTCCTGGAACTGGGTAATACGCACATAACCAAAGCCGGGCTCAGGCAATTTGTGTTTGACGCTCTTGATCTTGATCACCGCGCGGGTGATGGTAATCACCAAGGGCTTGGGCTGGCCTTTGCGCAGCACAGTCAGAACGATATCGGAGCCGACCTTGCCACGCATGCGCTTGACCGCATCGTTCAGGCTCAGACCTTTCACCGGGGTGTCGTCGAGTTTGATGATCAGATCGCCCGACTTGATCCCGGCGCGATAGGCAGGCGTATCTTCAATCGGGGAGACGACCTTGACGAAGCCGTCTTCCATGCCGACCTCGATACCCAGACCGCCAAATTCACCCTGGGTATCAACCTGCAGACCCTTGAAGGCCTCGGCATCCAGGTAAGAGGAATGGGGATCCAGACCCGACAACATGCCGTTAATGGCCTCGGTGATGAGCTTCTTGTCCTCAACCGGCTCGACATAGTCTTTCTTGATCCGACCGAAGATCTCGGTGAAGGCCCGCAGGTCCTCAATGGGAAGCGGATCGTGTTCGCGTGTTGCCTGGGCCGGATAGTTCAGGGCGACCGCACCCCCGACGAGCACGCCGGCCAGGATGAGTCCCAACGATTTCAATTTACCCGACATACCCATGGCCCCTTGATAGCCAACACCTGCAGATTAGCGGCCTCCAGCTTTGACCGCCGATCCACCCACCCAGCTCAGCGGATCAAATGGCCTGCTCTGATGACGCAATTCGAAATAGAGGCCCGGTCGTTCATGTCCACCGGTATTACCCACGCTGGCAATCACATCGCCCGCCCGCACGGCCTCGCCCGGCTGTTTATACAGACTTTCGTTATTGCTGTACAGGCTCAGGTAATCATCGCCATGATCCAGGATAATCAAGTTACCAAAGCCACGCAGCCAGTCGGCAAACACCACCCGACCCGTCGCTACGGCATGCACGGCTTGCCCTGCGGCCGACTGGATGAACAGACCCTTCCAGGCCGGCCCACCCCCCTCCCGGGCATTGCCAAACTTGGCCACGATCTCGCCCGACAGCGGCAAGGCCAGGCGCCCCCGCAGGCGCGTAAAGTCCAGGTTAGCCAGGCGTGCGTCGGCCACTTGCTCGACCTTCTGACCCGGGGCCTTGCCGGGGCGCACCGCAGCGCTGCGCGCACGCAACTCGGCCAGACGCTGAACCAGCCGGGTCAGACGCTGCTCATCGCGCACCAGGGTGCCGATCTCCTTCTTCTGGACGCGAATCTGTTCGGACAACCGAGCCAGCGTCGACTGACGCGCCTGGCGCTCTGATTCGAGTTTTTTCTTCTCGTCCAACTGCCCGGAACGCAGCGCAGACAACTGTTTCTTGCTCTCGCTGACCTTGTTCTCCAGCGCGGCCAACTGCCCCAGGGTCTGTTTATGGAGGCGAATCAGGTCGGCGCGAGCCTGGGCCACATAACCCGCGTAGCCCAATTGCCGTGCCGTCGCGGCCGGGTTCTCACCGCTCAGGGCCAGCCGAGCGGCATCGCTTCCGCCGCGTTCATGGCGTTGGCGCACCAACATCGCCAACCGTTCTCGCTGCTCTTCGATCTGGGCCTTGACGAGGCGGATACGCCCATCGAGTCGGCTCAGTTCGCGGCCCTGATTCGCAACCTGATAATCCAGATCCCGCAGGCTTCGTTGCACGGTGGAGATATTGCGCTCGGAATCGCGCAAGGCATCCGCGACCTCGTTGCGATCCGTCGTCGCCTGTTCCACATCGCGACGCAATTGCTCAATACGGTCCCGCAGCGCGTTCAGTTCCTGGCGCTTTTCGCCCGTCCTGTCGGCTGCCTTCTCCGTGGCCGCCCCGACGGGGCCCGCCAGACATGCCCAACACAGCAGACCGATCAGGGCGTGCGCACGCACTCAGCGGCTACCCGTCAGAGGTTTATCAAAGTGGACCAGGGAATGACCGCCCATCTCGTTCGGCTGCGCAAGGCCCATCATGTTCAGCAAGGTCGGCGCCACATCCTCCAGGGCCCCCGTATCGCTCACCGTGGCCGGACGGCCAATGTAAACGAAGGGCACCAGATTGATGGTATGAGCCGTATGCGGCTGCCCTGTTGACGGATCCATCATCTGCTCGGCATTGCCATGATCGGCAATGATCAGCGTCTCCCCGCCGTGACTCCGCATGGCCTCAACGGCGCGCCCGAGCGCGACATCCACCGCCTCGACGGCCTTTTTCGCGGCCTCGAAATCTCCGGAATGGCCCACCATGTCGGCATTGGCGTAGTTACAGATGATGGCCTGATACTGGCGACTCTCGATAGCGGCCACCAGTTTGTCGGTCAACTCCTTCGCGTTCATCTCTGGCTGCAAGTCGTAAGTGGCCACATCCGGCGACTTCACCAGAATCCGGTCCTCGCCCGGATACACCGTTTCCTCTCCGCCATTAAAGAAGTAGGTGACATGCGCGTATTTCTCCGTCTCGGCAATGCGCAGTTGATGCAGCCCCAAGCGGGAGACATATTCGCCGAACCCGTTGCGCACCTCGGTCGGCGGAAAGATAACCTCCACATCGAAGTTCGCCTGATACTGCGTCAGGGTGCAATAGTGCGACAACTTCGGCACCCGCTCGCGCACAAAGCCATCGAAGTCCTTCTCGGTAAAGGCGCGCGTAATCTCCCGCGCCCGATCAGCACGGAAATTCATGAAGATCACCGCGTCGCCGTCTTCCATCTTCACTGGCGCTTCACCCTGCGGGCAGATCGCCGTGGCCTTGACGAACTCATCCGTCTCACCCCGCGCGTAGGCAGCCTCCAGGCCCGCCTGCGCCGTCTCGGCCTGAAACTCTGAGCGCCCTTGCGTCAAGAGGGCATAGGCCTTCTCGATCCGTGCCCAGCGCTTGTCCCGATCCATGGCGAAATAACGGCCACACAGGCTGGCAATGCGCCCAACACCCAGTCCATCAAGCCGCTCCTGCAAGGAACGCAAATAGCGCTCGGCGCTCTTGGGCGGGGTATCGCGCCCGTCCAGAAAGGCATGAATAAACACCTTGGTGACGCCCATGCGCGCCGCCATGAGCGCCATGGCGTGGATCTGGCTGTCATCACTATGAACACCCCCATCCGACAACAGCCCCATGATGTGCAAGGCGCCTCCGTTGGCCTTGACATCATTCAGGGTGTTTTCCAGGACATGGTTGTGGAAAAAGTAGCCGGCGCGAATAGCCAGCTCAATCCGGCTGTAATCCTGATACACCACCCGCCCGGCACCGATATTGAGATGCCCTACCTCGGAATTGCCCATCTGGCCTCGTGGCAGGCCCACGGCAGATTCCGAGGCGTGGATAAGCGTGTGCGGACAGGTCTTCCAGTAGTGGTCAAAGTGCGGCTTGTGGGCCGCATCAACGGCGTTGAACTCGGGATTTTCGCTCATCCCAAAGCCGTCCATAATGATCAAAAGTACAGGTGTTACGGAGGGTTCCATGTCTTTAGCCTCTCCACAGAAGCAGGTATCCAAAACTGCCCGCCATTTTAAGCCATTTGCGGCCCCCTTGCCGGTAAAGGGATATTGTCGTATGGTTACATCAGAATGTAGCTATATTTAGCTGTAATATGTGGCTGTAAAAAGAGGAGTTCCCCATGGATCAAGAACAAGTCATCGACACCGATGAGCATATTGAGCAAGCCTCGCGCGCCATGAAGGCCATGTCGCATCCCCTGCGCCTGAAGATCCTTTGCGTCCTCGGCAACAAGGAGATCAGCGTTCAGGATATCGTTGACAATGTCGGCACTTCACAGAGCAACATCTCTCAGCATCTCGCCATCTTGCGCGACAAGGGTGTCCTGCGCACCCGCAAGGACGCCAACCGCGTCTTCTATCGCATCAGCGACGGCCGCACCCTCAACCTCATCAGCATGATGCGGGATGTCTTCTGCGGATTTGCTAAATAAGGTTTGCCAGACCAACGCTCCCAAGTTATAAATTGCGCCATAAGCTTGCATAAGCACCGCTTATTAGTTCATAATAGATCTCTAATATAGATCCCGCCTCTGGCTGGAGAAGTGTCACACGGGCCTTGGTGCCCGTGTTTGTTTGGAGACATCATGCGCAACACTTGGTCAGCCATCCTTTTCCTGGCCGCTTGGCCCCTTGGGCAAGCCGGCGCCGAAACGCTCAATTTCAGGCAATGCACCGAGGCCGCCCTGAGCCAGAATCCGGACATGGCCATCAGCCGCGCCCAGATTGAACAGGCCGAGGCCGCCGTACGCGAGGCCAAGGGCAACCGGATGCCGCGTCTCAACCTGGCCTTGACCGCCTCGCGCACCGATGACGCGCTCAATGTATTTGGCGCCAAACTGACCCAACGCCGCGTCCTGCCCGCGGACATGCAGGATCCCACCCTAAACCATCCCGGCGCCATCAACAACTTCAACAGCCGCATCGAACTCCTGATTCCCGTCTATAACGGGGGCCAGGTCGAAAGTTATGTGCGCCAGGCGCAGGCCCTGACCCGTGCCGCCCAGTCGGGCGATCGCCTGGCCCGCCAGAAACTGGTCAAGCAAGTCCTGATGGCCTATCAAGGCGTGCATACCGCCCGTGCTTACATCAAGGTCGCGAGCGAAGGACGGGCCGCCGCCGAGGAGGTTGTCCGCATCACGGAAAAACTCCATAAACAGGGCATGGCCGTCAAGAGCGATATCCTCTCCGCCCGGGTCAATCTTGAAGACATGCGCATCAAGCTGACCGAGGCGCGCAACGCCGAGGCCACCGCGCTCGATCAACTCAAGCTGCTCATGGGCCGGCCCCTCAGCGCCTCGGTGGAGGTGGCCGACCCCATCGCTCCGACGCTGATGACGGGAGACGATGCGGCCCTGCACAAGCAGGCGGTCGAGGCCCACCCGGGCCTGCGCGCCCTGCGTGAACAGGTCGATGCGGCCCACGCTGCGGTCGAGGCTGTCCGCGCCGGGAAACGCCCCCAGTTCAATGTCTCGCTGCGCCAGGAATGGAACGACCGCACGCTGGGCTTTGATAGCAATGCCTACATGATGGCGGGTGTCCTGTCCTGGAACGCCTTTGACGGCGGCACCCTGCAGGCAGGCATCGACCGCGCCGAGGCCCGGCGTAGCGAACTGGCCGCCAAATTGCGCCAGACCGAAGACGGCATCCGCTTCCAGGCCACCGATGCCCGCCGCCGCGCCCTGGAGGCCGAAGAACGCGCCGCCGTTCGCCAACTCTCCGTGGAACAGGCTGGAGAGGCCCGGCGCCTGGTCAAGATGCGTTACGAGAACGGGGTCGCCCCGCTCGTCGAACTGCTTTCCGCGCAGGCCCAACTGGACAAGACACGCGCTGATCTGGTCGCCGCGCATTACGACCTCGCCGTCACCCGCGCCGAACTCAAGCTCGCCGTGGGCGTTCTCGACCCCGAACAAATCTGATGACTGGAGACCTGTGATGCATCGTCCTGTCCACGCCTACCTCGCCCCCCTCGTCCTGGGCCTGATGCTAACCGCCTGCGGCGCCGACGAAGAGGCCGCCAAGACCGCAGCCGCGCCCCGCGTCGTGAACGCCCCGTCGATCGTTGTCCAGCCCCACGATGCGCCGGCCTATGCCGCGACCCCCGGCACCGTCGTGGCCGAGGAATCCATCAAGGTTGCCTCGCGCCTGATGGGTTACATCCGTGACATCGCCGTCGTCGAGGGTCAGAGCGTCAAGGCCGGTCAGCGTCTGTTCACCATTGATCCCCTGGACATTGAGGGCGCCGTCGAACAGGCCCGCCTCGGCCTCAATCAGGCTGAAAACGCCCTCAAGGACGCCAAGGCCGATTACGACCGCTACGCCAACCTGCACAAGGAAGAAGTGGTCACCCGCCAGCAATACGAAAAGATGAAGCTCAACTACGAGCTGGCTGTCTCGCGTGCCGCTCAGTCCAAGGCCGGTCTGGCGACCGCTCAGGGACAAATGCGCTATGCCACCGTCTCGGCCCCCTTTGCCGGGGTGGTCACCCAGAAACTGGCCAACGAAGGCGACATCGCCGCGCCCGGCCATCCTGTTCTGGTGCTGGAAAACCCCGCCAAACTACAGGTGCAAACCGCCGTGCCAGAGGCCGTGTTCAAGACGCTGTCGGCAGGCCAAACGGTCGCTATCGAGGTCGATGGCCAGACCGCTGCTCTTAAAGGTCGCGTTGCGCGTCTCTCGCCCGCTGCGGACCCGATGACGCACACCCACCTCGTCAAGATCGACCTCCAGACCAAGGCCAAGAGCGGTGCCTTTGCCCGCGTCCTCTTCCCGGCCGGTCAGACCCGCAGTCTGCGCATTCCGCAAACCGCCCTCCAGAACCGCGCCGGCATCGTCGGCGTCTTCGTCCTCAATGCCCAGGGCATCGCCCAGTACCGCATGGTGCGCACCGGTCTGGTGAGCAACAACAGCGTCGAGATCCTCTCCGGCCTCCAGGCGGGCGACCGAGTCGTCACGGGCCAGGCGGAAACCCTCAACAACGGCGATCAGGTCAAGGGTTAAACCATGAGCGCAGACAACCACGCTGAAGGACACGGAGGCCCGCTCAACATCGCCGGCCGGTTGGCGACGGCCTTCCTCGAATCAAAGATCACGCCCTTGATGATCTTCGCCCTGTTCATGCTGGGCGCGATGGCGCTGGCGCTGACCGCCCGCGAATACAACCCGCAAATTGTGGTGCCCGCGGCCAGCATCATCGTGCAGAAACCCGGCGCCAGCGTGGAAGAAATCAACAATCTGGTCGTCAAGCCGCTGGAGGCCATCATGCACGCCCAGTCCGGGGTGGATCACACCTTCGGCTATGCGGCCAACGACCATGGCGTGGTCACGGTGCAATTCAAGGTGGGACAAGACCAGGAAGACAGCCTGGTCAAGCTGTACAACCAGTTGATGCAAAACATGGATCGCATGCCCGCCGGGGCAGAGCAGCCCATCGTGCGGCCCGTCAATGTTGACGATGTGCCGATTCTGACGCTGACACTCAGCGCGACCACCCAAGACGAACAGGCCTTACGCGAGGTGGGTGCGCGCCTGCTGGAACAGTTGCGCAATGTCGAGGGCGTCTCCTTTACGCAACTGGTCGGTGGCCGCGCCCCGGCGCTGAATGTGTGGATCGACCCGCAGCGTCTGGAGGCCTCGGGCCTTTCCTTTGACCGCATCGACCAGGCCCTGCGCGGCGTCAATGTATCCGCCCCGCTGGGCGCCTTAACGCAAGCAGGGCAAACCCGCGCCTTGCGTCTGGAGGGTTTTCTGGGCAATGCCGAGGCCGTGGGCCGCATCGTGGTGGGGGCACACAATGGCCTTCCGGTCTATCTGCGTGATATCGCCCGCATTGAGGCCGGTAGCGCCGATGTGGAAGAAGGCTCATGGCTGGGCTTCGGCCCTGCCGCCAAGACCGCCTCGGCCAACCTGAGTCCCGCGGTGACCCTGGCTATTGCCAAGAAGGCCGGCACCAACGCCGTGGATGTGTCCGGCGCTGTGCTGGCCAAAGTGGAAGAACTCAAGCGCCAGGCCTTGCCGCATGACATTACGGTCACGGTGACTCGCGACGACGGCGAGCGCGCCAATGCGGCGGTCAATTTGCTGGTTGAACACCTCGGCATCGCCATTTTTACCGTGATTTTGCTGATGTGGTGGTTCCTGGGCTGGCGCGAGGCGGGCATCGTCACCATGACCATCCCGTTGATTCTGTTCATCGTGTTGGCGGTGGGTTATCTCACCGGCCAGACCATCAACCGCATCACCCTGTTTGCGCTCATTCTGGCCTTGGGCCTGTTGGTCGATGACTCTATTGTGGTTATCGAAAACATCCACCGCCACCTGCACCACGGCAAGGTCAAAATGGAAGAGTTTGGCCAGACCCTGGTGATCGCCACCAACGAGATCGGCAATCCGACCAATGTGGCCACCGTGGCCGTGATGCTGGCCTTCATCCCCATGGCCTTTGTGACCGGCATGATGGGGCCGTTCATGATGCCGATTCCGATCAATGTGCCGGTGGCCATGCTGGCCTCGCTGTTCATCGCCTATTCCATCGTGCCGTGGGCGGCGCGGCGCGTGTTGCGAGGCAAGGCCATGCAGGCCCTGGCCGAGGCGGACACTCTGGAAGATCGGGGCCGCCACAAGCATCCCGACACGATGTGCCGATTCTGTCTGTGCAAGAATCGTGACGAAAAAGATCCCCTCCGTTGCGCCTATCTCGCGGTCATCGAGCCGCTGATGGCCAGCGCGACCAAGCGCAATCTCTTCTTCACGGCCGTCGTGGGCCTGTTGGTGGCGGCCATGCTGATGCCCGCCTGGCAATTCGTGCGGCCGTCCGGCGTCGGCGGACCGCTGTCACCGCTGGGCGTAGAGCTGAAGATGCTGCCGAACGACAATACCAACACGATGCTGTTGCAGGTCGATATGCCGGCGGGATCCGCCCTGGCCGACACCGATGCGGTCGCACGCAATATCGGCGCGGTGCTGGGAGCGCTGGCGCCCGTGGACAACTACCAGACCTTCCTCGGACAGGCGGCACCGATCGACTTTTCTGCCCTGGTGCGCGGCGACATGCTCAAGCGCGGTGAAAACCTGGCGCAAATTCGCGTCAACCTGATCGACAAACATGACCGCAGCGCCAGTTCACACGACATCGCCAACCAGATTGATGCCGCGTTGGCCCCGGTGCACAAGGCCTATCCCACGGCCCGCATCAAGATCTTCGAGACCCCGCCAGGCCCGCCGGTCCCCTCGCAGGTGCTGGCCGAACTGTACGGCCCGGACTATGCCGTGCTGCGGCAGAGCGCGCTGGAGGTGAACAGCGCCTTCCAGAAGGTGTATGGCCTGACCAATGTGGATGACTCGGTCACCGCCGATGCGCAGAGCTACCGCGTTCGCGTCGATGCCGAGAAGGCCGCATTAGCCGGCGTCGCCCCGGCCCAGGTGGCCAAACTGCTGCGCGACTATGTGTCCGGCTTCACCATCGGCACCCTGCACGCCGTCGAGGCCCGCGAACCGATGGAAATTCGCGTGCGCCTGCCCCGCGAGGCGCGAGCCGATCCGTCCACGCTGTTGGCCCTGTCGCTCACCAACCCGCAAGGCCTGCGCGTGCCCTTGTCGGCCATTGCCCGCATTGACCCGGTCACCGAGACCAAGTCGATGCGTGACCGCGACCAGTACGCCCATGTCACCGTCGGCGGCGAGTTGCTGCAATCCTCGCCGGTGTACGCCGTGCTGGCGCTGGACAAGGAACTTGACGGGCAAAAACTGAAGTCGGGCGCCACCTTCACCACCGGCAACCTGGGCTTCACCCAGGCCACCCCGAGCGATCCCAGCGGATACACCCTGCTCTGGGGCGGCGAAATGCGCCTGACGCTGGATGTCTTCCGCGACCTGGGTTCGGCATTCATCGTGGCCCTGGTGTTGATCTACCTGCTGCTGACCGCCTATTACAAGTCGTTCATCCTGCCGCTGATCGTGATGGGTGCCATTCCGCTCACCCTGATCGGGGTCTTCCCGGGCCATTGGGCCACCGGACAGGCCTTCACGGCGACCTCGATGATTGGCGTCATTGCCCTGGCCGGCGTTGTCGTGCGCAACTCGCTCCTCCTGATCGACTTCATCCTCGACTACCGCCGTCAGGGCTACAGTCTGGAAGAGGCCGTCAAAGAAGCCGGCGCAGTGCGCTTCCGTCCCATCCTGCTGACGGCACTGGCCATCATCGCCGGCTCCGCCATCATGATGACCGACCCGGTGTTCGGAGGTCTGGCGGTCAGCCTGATCTTTGGCACCTTTGCCTCCACGGCGCTCACCCTGGTCGTGATCCCCTTGTTCTACCTGCTCTGGCAGCGCAAGATTCCCACAAATACCCAACCCCAAACCTGATTGAGAGGAAAACACATGTCTATTGAACGCATCGTTCGCATCGTCGCCGGTTTCTTTATCCTGCTGTCCCTGTTGCTTGCCCATCTCTCCGGCACGGCCGATCTGAGCACCCTGAGCTGGCTGTGGTTCACCGTCTTCGTTGGTGCCAATCTGTTTCAGTCTGGCCTCACCAACTGGTGCCCGCTGGTCAGCATCCTGAAAAAGGCCGGCGTGAAAGACAACGCCTGCTGCTAATTGCAGCGCTTTGCCACAACGCCACAACGCAATCGCGAAACCCCCACAGGCTGAGGTAAACTCTCGGCCTGTCGTTTTTTAGAGTCTCGCCATGGATTTTGTTACCCAAAACATCTGGCTCGTCCTGCTCGCCCTGCTCTCGGGCCTGATGCTGGTGTTGCCCGCCATTACCGGAAAACTCTCCGGGATCCTGCAAATCAGCCCCCAAGAAGCCGTGCGCCTCTTCAATCACGAAGATGCCCTCATCCTCGATGTGCGCGAGGCCTCCGAATACCGCGATGGACATGTCCCCAAGTCGCGTCACATCCCGCTCGGCAAACTCAAGGACGAGCTCAGCAGCCTGGAAAAGTTCAAGGATCGCGCCATCGTCGCCGTCTGTCGCAGCGGCAACCGCTCGCAAAATGCCTGTAACCAACTGCGTCGGGCCGGTTTCACCAAGCTCCACAATCTCGCGGGCGGCATCGGCGCCTGGGATCAGGCTGGCCTGCCCAAGGAACGCTGAGGAAACGCCATGCCCGCCATCAAGATGTATTGCACCGCCGTTTGTCCCTACTGCCAGATGGCCGAAAAACTCCTCAACCGCAAAGGCGTCACCGAGATCGAGAAGATCCGTGTGGACCTGCAACCCGAACTGCGGGCCCACATGATGGAGATCACTGGCCGCCGCACCGTCCCGCAGGTCTTCATCGGCGAGCGCCACATCGGCGGCTTCGATGATCTCGCCGCGCTCGATGCCGAAGGCGGACTCGACCCGTTGCTGGCTGCATAAATCGCTTCCGTTCGCCCCAGACCTCCGGCCCGGTTCTTGAAATTCCCCGCGCCGACAGCATCTCCACCTGCATCGAGCCTTGGAGAAATGCACTATGGAACTGGTTTGCCCCCACTGCGGCACGCTCAATCGCGTACCTGACGCCCGTCTCAACGAACAGCCCAAATGCGGTAAATGCCACGCCGAGGTGGTTCCGACGACGCCGATCGAACTGACCAACCGCACTTTTGACGCCTTCATCAATCGCGACGGCCTGCCGGTTCTGGTTGATTTCTGGGCCCCGTGGTGCGGCCCCTGTCGTTCGTTCGCGCCCACCTTCACCCAGATGGCCGCGCAATACGCCGGTCGGGTGCGCTTTGTGAAGGTCAACACCGAGGCCGAGCACGCGCTGGCCTCGTATCACGGCATCCGCAGCATCCCGACCCTGGCCTTGTTCAAAGGCAGTCACGAGGTCGATCGCCTGGCCGGAGCGTTGCCGGCACCCCAACTCGATGCCTGGCTGCGGCAAAAACTCGTGGCCTGAGCATGGTTTAAGCGAATCCAGGCCGAATCCGGCGGCTATAATCGCCCCCATCTTTGTTAACCCTTAACCGTGGAACCCCGATCATGACCGAACAAGCCCCGGCCCAGCCGACCTTCAACATCGAAAAAATCTACATCAAGGATCTGTCGGTCGAGGTGCCGGGCGCGCCGCAGATCTTCCTCGAGCAAGAGGCACCGCAATTTGACCTGCAGATCAGCACCCAGAGCGCGGCCATCGACGAGGGCATTTACCAATGCGTGCTGACGCTCACCGCCACCGCCAAGATTCAGGACAAGACCGCCTTCCTGGTCGAGGTCCATCAGGCCGGCATCTTCCGCCTGCAGAACTTGCCGCAAGAGGCCATGGAACCCACCTTGCTGGTGGCCTGCCCGAACATCCTCTTCCCCTACGGCCGTGAAGCGATCTCCGATGCCGTGTTGCGCGCCGGCTTCCCGCCCCTGCTCCTGCAGCCGGTCAACTTCGAGTCCATGTACCTGCAGCAGAAACAACAGGTCGGCGGCGCGGCGGCGACCCACTAATCCACGCGACCCAGCATGCAGCGGATCGCCGTTCTCGGGGCAGGCGCATGGGGTACCGCCCTGGCGATTGCCTTGGCCAACGGCAGCGGCATCCGCCTTTGGACGCGCAACCCGGAACACGCGGCGCGCATGCGGGCCACCCGCAGCAATGACCGCTACCTGCCCGGCGGGCCGCTACCGGCCAGCGTAGAGATTACGGCCGACCTGAGCGCGGCTGTCGGTGGCGCGCAAATCCTGATCGCGGCCGTACCGACTGGCGGTTTTCGCACCCTGCTGCGTCAACTGCGCGCTCTGGACGCCACCCAGCCACTGGTCTGGCTGTGCAAGGGTTTTGAGGCCGGCAGCCAGAAATTGCCGCATCAGGTCCTCGCCGAAGAGTGGGCCCATCCGCAAAACGCCGGCGTGCTCTCCGGACCCAGCTTTGCGGCCGAGGTCGCCAAAGGTCTGCCTGCCGCCCTGACGCTGGCCGCACCGGACACCGCCTTCTCACGCCAGATTGCCCAAGCCCTGCACCGTCCGCGTCTGCGCCTTTACGCCAGTGACGATGTGGTCGGCGTCGAGATCGGTGGCGCCGTCAAGAATGTCATCGCCATCGCCTCGGGCATCAGCGACGGCCTCGGCTTTGGTTACAACGCCCGCGCGGCGCTGATCACGCGCGGTCTCGCCGAAATGTCGCGGCTCGGGCGCGCCATGGGCGGCCGCCCCGAGACCTTCATGGGCCTCTCGGGCATGGGCGATCTGATTCTGACCTGCACCGGCGATCTGTCCCGCAACCGCCAGGTCGGCCTGCGCCTGGCCGCCGGCGACGGTCTGGAACACATTCTGCGCAGCCTGGAGCATGTCGCCGAGGGCGTCACCAGCACCCACGAGGTCATCGCCCTGGCCCGGCGCGTGGGCGTGGAGATGCCGATTGCCCACGCCGTGCAACGCATCCTGGCCCAAGAACTCCCCGCCCGCGAAGCGGTTGTCGAGCTTCTTAACCGCGAGCTGCGTGACGAAGGGATCTGACGCCCAACGCCGCGCGGCCACCCGCCGCGGGGCGTTTTTCCGCAGCATCTTCGTCATTGCGGTTTTCTTCTCCACAATCTCTCCGGCGCTCGCCGAGCTGTTGCACGGCCAGGTGGTGCGCGTCAGCGACGGCGACACCCTGGTCGTCGAAGACAGCAACGGCGCACACCACAAGATTCGCTTGCTCGGCATTGATGCGCCCGAGAGCGCCCAGGCCTATGGCCCCGCCGCTACCGAATTTTTGCGCAGCCAGGCGCTCGGCGCCCCGGCCACCGTGCATTGGCAAGTGAGAGACCGCTATCAACGCGTCGTCGGGCAGGTCTTTGTGAACGCGAAGGATCTGGGGCTGGAGCAGATTCGCGCCGGCCTGGCCTGGCACTACCGCGCCTATGCCAAGGATCAGGCGGCAGACGATCGCCTTGCGTATGCGGCGGCGGAACTGACCGCGCGCACCGAGGGCCAGGGACTGTGGGCAGAAGCCGAGCTTACGCCGCCGTGGGACTGGCGGCGGGCAAGGCGTTCGCCGTCGCAGCGGCAAAACCATTCTGCCGCCACGCCTCAAAGACTGTCACCGCCACCGCATTGGACAGATTGAGGCTGCGCTGACCGGCCCGCATCGGCAGCCGCAACCGTTGCTGCGGTAGAAATTCGGCCAGAATCTCCGGCGGCAGGCCCCGCGTCTCCGGCCCAAAGACAAAGACATCGCCCGGCCGAAAGGTCATCTCAAAACACGACGCACTCCCGCGCGTAGTCAGGGCAAACCAACGCCGGCCCGCCAGGGTCCCATCGAGATGCGCCCGCACCGCCGCCCAGTCATCGTGCACCCGCAGCTCGGCATACTCGTGATAGTCCAGCCCCGCCCGGCGCATGGCCTTGTCCTCCAGCGCAAAACCCAACGGGCGGACCAGATGCAGACCACAGCCGGTGTTGGCCGCAAGGCGAATGATGTTGCCGGTGTTGGGCGGAATCTCAGGCTGATAAAGGACAATTTCAAACATGGCGCGAGGATACCCTGATTGCTACACTCTCACCCATGGTTCCGCATCTCACAACCGCCCTGACCGGTCCCCTGTTCGACCTTGAGCGCCGCGTGCTCGACGCACAAACCGAGATTGAGCACTGGTTCCGTAGCCAGTGGAAATTGCACAACGCCCCCTTCTATTCCTCGGTGGACCTGCGTAATGGCGGCTTCAAGGTGGCCCCGGTCGATACCAACCTGTTTCCCGGCGGCTTCAACAACCTCAACCCCGCCTTTCTGCCGCTGGCCGTACAAGCCGCGCAAGTGGCCGTAGAAAAACTGTGCAGCTCCGCCCAGCGCCTGTTGCTAATCCCCGAGAACCACACCCGCAACGGCTATTACCTGCAGAATGTCGCCGCGCTGGCCGACATCCTGACCAAGACCGGCCTCACGGTACGCATTGGCAGCCTGATTCCGGATCTTAAAGAACCGCTCGAACTGGCCCTGCCCAACGGCGGCCTGCTGCGCCTGGAGCCCGTCCTGCGCGACGGCGCCCGCCTGCGCCTTCCGGATTTCGACCCCTGCGCCATCCTGCTCAACAACGACCTCTCGGGCGGCGTCCCGACCGTGCTGCAAGGTCTGGAACAAACCGTGCTGCCGCCCCTGCACGCCGGCTGGGCCACGCGCCGCAAATCGCAACACTTCCGCGCCTATGCGCGCCTGGCCAAAGAACTCGCCGCGCTGATCGACATTGATCCGTGGCTGATCGACCCCTATTTCTCCTACTGCGGCGCCGTGGATTTTCACAGCCAGACCGGCATGGACTGTCTGGTCACCAATATCCAGGCCGTCCTCGACAACACCCGGGACAAGTACCGCGAATACGGGATTGATCGCGAACCCTATGTCGTCGTCAAGGCCGACGCCGGCACCTACGGCATGGGCATCATGACCGTCAAATCGCCCGAAGAAGCGGTCGAACTCAACCGCCGCCAGCGCAACAAGATGGCCGTCATCAAAGAAGGTCTGGCGGTCGATCAAGTGCTGGTTCAGGAAGGCGTGCCAACCTGCGAAGGCATCAACGGCGCCTCGGCCGAACCCGTCATCTACATGCTCGACCACTTCGTCGTCGGCGGTTTCTATCGGGTCCACACCCAGCGCGGCGAAGACCAAAACCTCAACGCCCCCGGCATGCACTTCGTCCCGCTCGCCTTCGAAGAAGCCTGCAGCCTGCCCGACAGCGGCGCGCAACCGGACGCCCCGGTCAACCGCTTCTACACCTACGGCGTCCTCGCCCGCCTCGCCGCCCTGGCCGCCAGCCTAGAACTGGAAGCGCCCCTGTAACACCCGTTTTAGTTAATCTTTTTGTCTAGTGGAGGTATGCTTACTCCGTGCGCAAACTACAATGCCGTAAACGAAGCGCATCACGCCTCTGATCCGAAGGGCGGGACAAACAAGGAACAAGAGGTCTATCGTCATGGGGTACTCGCCGTATTGCATTGCAAGTTGGGGTATTACGCTGCACATGAGGTGCAGTTGAATTTATGTTAGAGACCAACAACCCACGGGGTAACTATGCCCATTCCTGACTATCAAACCCTGATGCTGCCACTGCTTCGGTTCGCTGCCGACGGCAACGACCACACCACGCGCGAAGCCGTCGAAGTTCTCGCCAATGAGTTTCAACTCACACCAGCCGAACGCAATGAACTCTTGGTAAGTGGCCAACAGGCAATTTTCAACAACCGTGTTGGGTGGGCGAATTCCTACCTCAAGAAAGCGGGCCTATTGGAGTCACCACGCAGGGGGGCGCTGCGTATTACTGCCCGAGGCAAACAGACACTCGGAGACAACCCCGCAAAAATCGATGTCAAGTACCTTGAGCGCTTCCCCGAGTTCATCGAGTTCCGCGATGCTTCACGGAACAACAGGGAAATGATAACAACAGAATCCATTGCTGCCTCAACGGAGCAAACCCCCGAAGAAGCGCTAGAGCTCGCTCACCAGAGTCTTCGGCTCAGTCTTTCCCAAGACATTCTCAGCCGCATTCTCTCGTGTTCCCCCACCTTCTTCGAGCGGCTTGTCATCGAGCTTCTGGTCAAAATGGGCTATGGTGGCTCACGCCGAGATGCCGGCGAGCGTATCGGGCAAAGTGGCGACGGTGGCATTGACGGAATCATCAAAGAAGACCGTCTCGGATTAGACACCATCTACATCCAAGCGAAGAGATGGCAAGGTTCTGTCGGTCGCCCAGAAATTCAAAAGTTTGTCGGTGCCCTGCAAGGTCAGCGTGCAAAGAAAGGGGTTTTCATCACCACTTCGTCCTACACAACGGAGGCGATCGACTACGCCTCCCGCATCGACACCAAAGTCGTGCTCATCGACGGACGGCTTCTTGCAAATCTCATGATGGACTTCGATGTTGGGGTTTCAGTTTCTGCTTCATACATCGTCAAACGCATCGACTCCGATTACTTCGAAGAAGGCGAGGTTGGCCTCTAACCTGCGGTCCACCTGACGCTACGCGATAAAGCCGCGCGGCGCCGTTGACTTCTAATTCCAGCCGCCCACCACCGCAAGGAGGCGCCTTTCATCCTCGCAGGCGAGGTTCGTAGCGAGGGGCGGGCAGTTGTCGAGGTAGGGCTAGTCACAACAGCCAGGCGTTCTGGGAACAATGGAGGCGCCGAATGAAACAAACATACCTTGTCAGACACAACCGGAACTCACTAAGCTTCGCCACCCGATCGTAACTACAGGTAACAGTTTTGTTACGAGGCTGATCGGCCCACCTTAAAGCACATCGAAGGAGATTGGTGATGAAGCGATTGAATACTGGCCTGGCAAGCGCGCTGGCCTTAATGGGCCTGGCGATGGCAGTGGCCGTTCCAAGCGCCTATGCGTCGAAAGCCCCCAAGAAGCAGGAAGTCCCGCTGGAGTTGACCCAGCCCGCCCACGAGGGGCCTTGGAAGCGTTATTCCGACTGGACCAAGGTCGATTACAAGGACTTCAACACCCTGTCCACGGACGCTTCGCCGGCCTACGCGCCGCCGCCCAAGCTGGACGGCCCCATCGTTGGCGACGCCAAGAAGGGCGAGAAGCTGGCCTATGACCGCAGCCGCGGCGGTAGCTGCCTGGCCTGCCACGCCATGGGCCCGACCACGCAGTCCATGCCCGGTGCCGTCGGCCCCGATCTGTCCACTTATTCCCAGTGGGGTCGCGACGATCAGTGGATCTTCAATTACATCTATGATCCGCGCAGCATCAATCCCGAGTCCGTGATGCCGCCGTGGGGCACCCACAAGGTGTTCACCGTCGATGAGGTCAAGGATATGGTTGCCTTCCTGAAGACCCTGAACGGCGAGCCCAAGATCTACAGCAATCCGCTGGAGAACCCCGTTACCCGGCCGCTTCCGGTTGAGAACCGCGACAATCTGGATCCCTTCGTGAACAGCGCCATGGATGGCGTCGAGCGCGCCAAGGCTCTGTGGAGCAAGGTCGGCCCCAGCGGCAAGGCCTGCGCCTCTTGCCACAAGGATGCGGCAAAGGAGTTCAAGACCTGGGCGACCAGCATGCCCAAGTATGAGCCCCGCCTGAAGAAGGTCATGGGCGTGCAGGAGTTTGTGACCCGCCATGCCCGCGCCACCACCGGCGAGAACTGGCCGATGCAGATGCCCGAGAACATGGACATGGGCATCTACCTGCACAATCTGGCCAACGGCAGCGCCTTCAATGTTGACACCAAGTCCAAGGAGGCCAAGGCGGCCATCGAGCGCGGCACCAAGCTGTTCGAGCGCAAGGTCGGTCAGCTCAACTTTGCCTGTAACGACTGCCACTCCCCCGACAAGGGTGGTAACAAGTGGATCCGCGGCCAATACCTGGGCGTGCTGAAGGGCCAGGTTGACCACTTCCCGCTGTGGCGCACCAGCCGTAGCGAGATCTGGGACATCCGCAAGCGTCTGCAGTGGTGCAATGTGGCTGTGCGCTCCAACGAGCTTCCGCCTGATGCCGCCGAGTACGGCGATCTGGAACTGGCTCTGACCGCCATGAGCAACGGCCTGAAGCTGTCTGCCCCCGGCATCCGCCACTAAGCGCAGCATGACCGGCGGCAACGCCGGACCCAAGGCCCGCCTCCGACAGGAACGCGGGCCTTTTCTATTCTGAGAGAAGGGGTCTGTCTGCCCCCGTTGGTTCGGAATCTTTTCGGCGTTGGGGATGACGGCACCGCCACCGACCCCGCGCCGACCCCGTAAGCACGAACGATGCACGAGAAACAACTTACCTCTGTTCGCCGCTTCCGTTACGATTGAGCCCATGGACTTTCTGGTTGTCGCCGACCCGTTGGCGAGTTTCAAGATTTACAAGGATTCGACCTTCGCGATGATGGTCGAGGCGGACCGCCGGGGTCATGCCCTGTGGGCTTGCGAGCCGGGCGATCTGGCGTGGACGCAAGACGGCGGCGTGGTGGCGACATGCGCTCCGGTGACGCTGACGGGGGATGCCACGCATTGGTTTGTCGCAGGAGAAAGAGGCGAGCGCCCGCTGACTGCCTTCGACGCAGTCTTGATGCGCAAAGATCCGCCCTTCGATGCCGCTTTTTTGCACGCAACCTATCTGCTGGAGATGGCCGAACGCGAAGGCGCCAAGGTCTTCAACCGGCCGCAAGCGCTGCGCGACTACAACGAAAAGTTGGCGATCGCGCGCTTTCCCCAATTTACGGCGCCAAGCCTGGTGACCAGCGACCCCAACCGCCTACGGGCGTTTTTGGCGACGCAAGGCGACATGGTGGTGAAGCCGCTGGATGCGATGGGCGGGGCATCGGTGTTTCGCCTGCGCCCCGATGATGCCAATCTCGGCGCGATTCTGGAAACCATCACCGATTATGGCCAGCGCACCATCATGGCGCAGCGTTATCTTCCGGAGATCGCGGCGGGCGACAAACGCATCCTGGTCATAGATGGCGAGCCGGTGCCGTATTGTCTGGCGCGCATCCCGGCCGCGGGTGAGACGCGCGGCAATCTGGCGGCCGGCGGACGCGGCGTGGCGCAGCCCTTGTCGCCGCGCGACTGGGAAATTGCCCGCACCCTGGGCCCGCAGCTTAAGGCCGACGGCTTGTTGCTGGTGGGCCTCGATGTGATTGGCGACTGCCTGACCGAGGTTAATGTCACCAGCCCGACCTGTTTTGTCGAGATCACGGCGCAAACGGGGTTTGCCGTGGCGGCACGATTCGTCGCTGCGCTGGAGCTGCGATGTACCTGACCCGCCGTCTTTGGGGTCTGCTGCCGGGTCTGCTACTGGTTTCAGCCACGCTCTGGCTGGGAGGATGCAGCCGCCACGAACCGGTACACAAACAACAGTCTTTCGTCTTTGGCACCCAGGTCGAGGTGACGGTGTACGGCGCGGAAGAGGGCGCGGCGCAACAGGCGTTGCAGACCGTCCTCGGCGAATTCGACCGCCTGCATCGCGCCTGGCATCCGTGGGAACCCGGTCCCATGGAAGCCATCAACACGGCCCTGGCCGCCGGGCGGCGCGCGCCCATCGACGCCGAATTGGCGTCCGCCATCGAGGAGGCGCGCCGCATCGCCCTCGCTTCCGATCATCTGTTCAACCCCGCCATCGGCAATCTGGTCCGCCTGTGGGGGTTTCACACCGACACCTTTGCGCCCCTTCTGCCCGCGGCCACCGAACAGGCGCGCCTTGTCCGCGCGCTGCCGCGCCTGACCGATCTCGTCATCGAAAAGGGGCAGATCCGCAGCAGCAACCCCGCCGTGCGGATTGATCTGGGCGGATACGCCAAGGGCTATGCCCTCGATCTGGCCGCCCGGCG
>Ga0194126_10002490_pt1 | contig 29836 bp, 39 predicted proteins | sample TA2KigC150mmetaG_FD_148641 | JGI IMG/M metagenome (GOLD analysis project Ga0194126, IMG submission 148641) | Freshwater microbial communities from Lake Tanganyika, Tanzania - TA2015035 Kigoma Deep Cast 150m | ecosystem: Environmental > Aquatic > Freshwater > Lake | place: Tanzania: Lake... | reverse complement strand
TTACAAGCTCTTCTTCAATATCTGCAAAGTCAGAAATCGGATCACCTGCACCAACCTCTGTTATTTTTCCTGTAGAGTCAACGCTTCCAGATACATCAACTATATGCAACAAGGCATCTGACTGTGCTGCAACTGTAAGAAACTGGTCCCCAAGACCCTTTCCCTTCCATGCATCCTTGATAAGTCCTGGCAGATCAATTAGCTCAATTGGGATGTAGCGCCATCCTTCGCTACACTTTGAGTTGTTTGGATTATCAACCACATTAAACTCTGGATGGACACAAAGGGTAATTGCATAGGCTGTTGCCTTTTCAGGCTTTTTTGTAGTAAATGGATATGTAGAGATTTCAGCTGACGATAATGTAGCTGAGTTAAAAAAAGTGGTCTTGCCGGTATTTGTTTTGCCGATAAGACCGATTTTGATCGGCATGAATGAAATTTCCTTTCTGATTATTTATCTCTGACTAGATTTCTCGTAGTTTTTTACACATGTTTTTAAGCTCATCAATTGACCACTCAATTTCATCTAATTCCTCTTTTGTTATTTTATCATCCCATTTTTCAAGTGCTATTTTTGATATCTGTGAGCAATGATAGAGTAATCCCCAGTATGGATGATGCTCTGCTGTTGTATATGCAAGCTCAGATACATCATCAAGGCCTGTTTTTGCTCTTGCCAGCGAAGTTATGTTTTGCCCAAAAACTCGTATAATATTTGCCTCTAGATCCTCTTCGATTTTTAACATTACATTATTTTTTTCAAATGACTTGGCAATCTCTAAAAGCGAGTTGTAAAACTCTGAAAAAGAATTAGACATTTTAGAATAAGCGTTGGTGTTCTGCAAGCATGCATCTATTGAAAACTACTTTGATTCCAGCCTTTTTTGCTAGATCTTCTGCCTCTTGATTGTGTATTCCTTCCTGTAGCCAAATCACTTTGGGTTTTTTCTTTATTGCTTCTTGAACTACAGGAAGAACCTCTTCTGATGGTCTGAACACATCTACTATATCTATACAATCACTGATGTCGTTGATGCTTTTGTAACATTTCTTGCCCAGTATGACATCAGCGGTAGGATTTACTGGAGTGATGCTATAGCCTTGTTCTGCCAAATACTTTGGCACATAGTGAGCTGCCTTTTCTTCATTCTTTGACATTCCTACAACTGCTACATTTTTGAGTGAGAAAATTTTTCTAATCTCGTCATCTGTAAAAGAGTCTTTTTCCATGATATGACTGAGTATAATTAGTTTATAATTTATTGTAGAGCTTTTATAGAATATCTACAATGGTGATTACATGGAAGAACCAAAAGATGTGATGGTTTTAGGTGCCATAAAAAGCGGCGCTAAAACATTTGACAAGATACGCAAGGCAACAAGAATAGATCCTAAAGAACTAAATGAAATACTTGAGCGACTCGAAAGACGTGAGCTAATATCAGTACAAAAAAAGAAGGGACTTTTTGGTCCAAAAATAGAGATTCGTACTACAGACAAGGGAAATAACGAGCTACAAGCACGCATACATGAATTAGAACAAGACTGGAACAAGATGGTAACCTTGTACAAATCAGGTGACAAGCAAAAACTAGAACAGATGATGGATGATAGAAAATCACTTTTGCCAACCATGATGTTTTTTGGAATAATGGACATGATCATGTTTACTGCAATGTTTAGCATGATTGGGCATGCAATGTCACAATATGTCCCACCAGAGCAAATGCCAGAAAGTACAGAAGGAACAGAGGGCTCAGATATGGGAGATTCTGGAGCAGGCGATGGCGGCGGTTTTGACATTGATGTTGGTTTTTAAATCTCAAAATCGCTTTAGATTTTGAATAATTTGTATTCTAATGATGATTCAATATTACTTTGTGTCTTAAAATTATTAAAATCGTCTAATTCTAGATATGTTTCTGGGCAAGAAATCTGCAATAAATTAAAGATTAGTAGAACAGCGGTTTGGAAGCACATTAAAAAAATACGCTTGCTTGGATACAAAATCGAGTCAAAGCAAAATCTTGGATATAGAATAACAAGATCAACAGCACTACCTCTGCCATGGGAAATTACTAGTAATTTAAAAACAAAGCAAATAGGAAAAACAGTTTACTATTTTGATACTATAGATTCAACACAAAACTTTGCATCAAAGATTTCAAACCAAAATAATTCTGGCACAGTGATAATATCGCAAAGGCAAACTTCTGGAAAAGGCAGACTAGGGAGAAAATGGGCCTCACCCGCTGGAGGCATTTGGCTTTCTGTTATTTTGCATCCCAAGTTTGATGTTTCCTATGCCACACTTTTTCCAATTGCATCATCACTAGCACTTTGCATGGCAATTGAAAAAATACTAAATCTAAAGCCTGAGCTCAAGTGGCCAAATGATGTTACGATAAATGGCAAAAAAGTTGCAGGAATGCTTGTTGATATCTCAATTGAATCAAATCATATAGAAAATCTGATTTTAGGTGTTGGAATTAATTACAAAGTTGATACAAAAAAACTCAATTCATCTCTAAAAAACAGTGAACATTTCTATGGTGCTGGATCTTTGTTAAAGAAAAGCCAAGAGGCAAATCCAACTAAACTGATACAGTCATTTCTTTATGAGCTTGAACAGATATGCAATATCTTGGACAATGGCAATGTTGATGCAATAATTAAAAAATGGACATCAAAGTCATCCACCATAGGCAAAAAAATTACCGTTGATACTGCAGGATCTAAAATGAGTGGAAAAGCAGTCAGAATTGATAAGGATGGTGCGCTTGTAATATCAAAAAACGGTTCAGAACACAGACTTTTGGTTGGAGATGTAAATTACCTTAGAATAAGATAACCTAGCGCCTACGCTTTTTAGACGATTTTTTCTTTTTGGATTTTTTTACATGTTTTCGTTTTGGTTTCTTTTTTGCTTTCTTTTCTAATCTAGCGCGAGTTTTTTTCAAAAATGCCAGCTTTCGTTCAAGAACTGATGAAAGATATGCCTCTAATTCCTTAACATATTCCTCGTAGGAAGAAATAATCTGTGTTTTTTTCTCATTTACATTGGTAAGGTATTCATTTGTTCGTAAAATATTGGTAGTATTTATCAACTCAGGTATTGGTTGTGTTTGATTTACTGTTTCAAGTCCCTGATTTAACTGGTTAATTTTTTGTTTTATCTGTGCAAGTTTGTTTTCAGAAGACAACCTAGTTCAAATTAAAATCAGTTTATTAATTATCTTTCCTAATTTTTATGCTGTAATACCGGTGCTGTGATCCCAGGTTGCATAGTATTTTGGAGTTATCTCTAGAATTACAGAAAAACCGTTTTTTACACCATCCATTAAAAATTTTGCAATTTGGTTATCAAGACTGCCAGTGTATTTTATCATAATTTTTGATGCAATTGGTATGTTGTGCTCTATATTTTCAGAGATTTTTACAGTTCCCTTTCCTCTAACCCCCTTGTATGGGAATTTTTCATCATCAATGCAGAAATAAATAGAATTATTGTTTTTGATATTTTTTACCTTGCCTGATGATTTACTTGTTTCAACGTATAGTTTACCGCTTTCATAATAATACCAGACAGGATGGATGTTTGGTTCGCCTTTTTGGTCAATTGTCCCTAAAAGAAGGTTTATCTTGCTTTTTGAGAGAAACTCTTCTACTTGGTTTTCTGTCAAGGCATTACCAAAACCAGGACTTGCATGTACAATCTTCATAACTCAAATTAAAAAATCTGATAAATATTAGTTGTTCTAGTATCATTTCTGGATTAGATTTATCTAAACCAATCAAAACTTTTGATATAATGTTTAGAATCATTCTATTCGTTTTCTTTGTATCGCTATCAATCATAATGCCATTTTCTGCATATGGTCAAGACAAGGAACAAGCCGAAGCCATGTTCAAGACTGCAACCGAACATTTTGCAAAAGGCGACTATAGCCAAGCAATTGAGCTATTTGATGATATACTTGAGATGTTTCCAAATCATGATCAGACCCTCAAAATGAAGGCTGTTGCAGAAAGCAATCTTGACTATCATGAGAGGTCTTTGATTAATTTCTATACTGTATTGCAAAGAAATCCAAATGACATCATGGCACTTACCGGTTTAGGTGTTGGTTTTGGAAACTTTGCAGAATACCATGAGGCAAAAAAGTACTTTGATATGGCATATGATCTAGCACCAAACAATACGGTTGTTAAAAACTATAAAGAATATGCAGAAAAAGTAATTGCCAAATATCCTTACAAACCCACAGAAAAGCCAGAATCACTGGCCACATTAAAAAAAGTGCAGATACCATTATGGATTAAAAATAACGCAGGCTGGTGGTCTGAAGGGCAAATAAGTGATTCTGATTTTCTTAGTGGAATAGAGTATATGATAGGTGAGTCAATAATTGTGATTACCGATCTCCCAAAGACATCAGTTGTAGCAAGCAACAGTGTTCCAGCGTGGGTCAAAAATAATGCTGGATGGTGGGCAGATGGTCAAATTACCGAAGATGATTTTGTAAAAGGAATACAGTATCTTGTTGAAAACGGCATGATATCTGTTAGTTCTGGAGGCACACAAATGACAGAACAGGAAAGAGCGGCAGATCTTCAGACATTTAAAATGTATGTAAAAAAGGTGGCAACTACAGTTGAAAAAGAAAAAAGATACATCGAGTACCCAAATCCAAGCTTTGATGTGATAAAAAAATTCTTGCGTGACTCTGAGCAGTGGAACTTTGAGCAGCAGGTCACATCAGGTAATGAAAACTTTGCAAACCCAACATACCAAATAGTTGATGGGGTTTACATTATACAGTACAAAATTTTTGTAAACAGCCAGCCACCTGGACTACCACTTGATCATGTCAGTACCATGGATGAATCTATTGCATATTGGGAAGCGCAAAGCTTTACAACATCAAATGGCAGTCCTGCAAAAATGAAATTCACCTATACTAAAGATAGAAGTGAGGCAAACGCGTGGGCTACATGGGTCGTTAGAAACCTTGGCGAAGGAGTACTTGGCCATGCAAACTATGGCAAGGGAGTAGTTGAGGTTGCCTTGGGAGATTACAACTGTGATGGAAGCTTTCAGCTGTATGATGTTAAAACCGTTGAATTGATCATGAGACATGAATTAGGACATATCATTGGGCTAAAGCATACAACCGACCCAAATGATATCATGTATCCATCAATAAAGCCAAGCTATGCCTATTGCTTGTTATATTAAAAAAAAGAGTTTAGCTGACATCTAGTGCACGAGAATGTTTTCGTGTATGAGGTCGCTCGCCAGAATATTTTCGTCTCATGTGGCCGGAAGGTCGTCCATACAATAGCTCCAAAAACCAAGACTCGTGCTCTACTTCTTCAGCAAGGATATCTTTTGCAATATCATAGGTTATTGGGTCTTTTCCTATTGTCATCTTGCATACCTTATCCCAGTTGATAATTGCGCCTTGCTCTGCCTTTAGACATTTTTCTAAAATCGCTTTTAGATCAGTTGGGTTTTTTGGCAGTTGCAAAAATTCGCAGCCAGAGATTTTTATAAAATGTGTTGCATCATTTGGCAGAGAACCTCCAAGCTGGTATATTCTTTCAAGGCAAGACTCAAAATGGCTAAGGTCTTCTAGTCTTGCGTCTTCGATTACCCCTTTGATTCCTTCACCTTCGATTCCAGTACAGTGGGCTCGTAGGTTTGTAAAGTAATAGTATGCTGTAAACTCTACTGCCGCATTGGTTACAAGCTGTTTTGTTAGCTCTTCGACGTTTATGCCATTTTGTTTTAGGACCTGAGTCCCTACTACATTTGGCTTGTCAGACTTTGTCATATCCTTGTGGATTTTATCACAGCTTTAAAAATCGTTGTCTTGCAATACAGTTCAACTTTATAAAATCACTCAATCTCGTTACAAGTTTGTTTATGATGTTTTTTGATTTTGTTTTGAAATGTTACAAAAAATCAAAAATAATTTTCTAAAGCAAAGATTAGGATCAACTAACTTGCGTTCCACAAGTTCTCATTCTATAGAATTAGAATGGAAATTAGCTCAAGCTACCCACGAATAACCACGACACAATTGGTAAAAACTCTAATAAGGAAGTCAGCCGTTATTATATGGATCTTATGACCAACACAGTTGTTGCCCGTCAGCGTTGTCCAAGCTGCGGCAAGTCTACAATGATCACTGATGAAAACAGTGGTGAGCTGTTTTGTGGTACTTGTGGTTTTGTAATATCAGAAAAACTAGAGGACACAGGAGCAGAGTGGCGCTCATTTTCAAGAGATGAAGGTGACAGAAGCAGAGTGGGTGCTGGAACATCACTGACAATGCACGACATGGGACTATCAACTATAATTGATCCTGCAAACAAAGACTCTACTGGAAAACCACTTTCTGCTACAATGAAAAGCTCAATTGAGCGACTACGAACATGGGACAGCAGAACACAGGCACATGCTTCATCTGATAGAAACCTAAGACAGGCACTAAATGAGCTTGACAAACTAAAAGACAAACTTGCACTAACTGATGCAGTTATTGAAAAAGCTGCATACATTTACAGAAAAGCAATGGAAAAAAAATTGGTTCGCGGAAGATCAATTCATGGACTAATGGCAGCATGTCTTTATGCTGCGTGTAGAAATACAGAAACCCCAAGAACACTAGATGACATTGCAAACGGCATAAACATTAGAAGAAAAGATGTAGCTCGTTGCTATAGACTAATTTTTAGGGAACTAGAGCTAAAAATGCCAGTTGCAGACCCTGTAAAAGGCGTGTCAAGAATTGCAAGTACAGCTGGCCTTAGCGAGAAAGTAAAGCGAAAGGCAATTGAAATCCTAGATATGGCAAAAAAGATTGGTATGGTTGCAGGAAAAGACCCTATGGGAATTGCAGCAGCAGCACTATATCTTGCATGCATTAGCAGCGGTGAGGCAAAATCTCAAAAAGAGATATCTGTTGCAGCCGGCGTAACTGAGGTAACCATACGAAATAGATGTGCAGGCCTCAGAGAAATGCTAAAAAAAGAAAAAATTTAACATCTTTAGATGTCTTGGTCTGAGTGGCTAGAATTTAATAAAGAAAACATAGCCAAAGTGCCGCAAACATCTGGTGTTTTTCGAATGCATACTGCAATGAAAATGATGTATATTGGAAACGCCCAAAATCTTCAAAAAAGACTAGATGAGACACTGGCTGCTCCATGTACATCTGATGCCAAAAGATTTTGTTATATGGAAACCAACGAGCATGAAAAAATCAAAAATGAGTTGTTAAACGATTACCGCCAAAAACATGATGGAAAACTTCCAAAATGCATGGAATCCTAATCAAAATAATACTAAATTAATTATATGAGATCTATTTGGTTTCTGAAACTGGAATTTGTTGACGGACCAAAAATTGCATCAGTGCTTCTTTTGAGTATTCTATCCCATGCTCATCTGCAGTATGTTTTCCAAATTCTTCGATTGCCTTTGTACCATGACCTTCTGCAACAAATGGACATTCAAAACCATAATCTCTACAGCGTAGTTTTGTCATCTAAAATCGCTTTTCTATAGATATTATTTAAATCATTACCAAAACTTTCAGAGACGAAATCAAAAATAGCTTAGATCATGACAAGCCATGCTCAAATCTATCCCAAGGGTATACAATGTATTCATCTCCTTTTGTTAGTTGCGCATATACAACTTGTGGTGGGATCTTTTTGCCTTTTCTTGCAAACAAAGTTGCATAAACTAGATGAGTAGAATCTTTTACCTTTGGCAAAATTTTTGTAAATGTTTTCCCAGTATCGTAAATGTCATCTACAAACAATGAATCTTGTGGGATCTGGTCTTTATCGACTAGAATTACTTTGATGTCAAGCCTATCGGCTAAAAGCCTTGCCGGCACCAACCCACCTCGGCTTATAGTAGAAATACTGTTAAATTTAAGATGAAGTGATTTTATCTTGCTAGCAAGTACATCAGCTAGCGATTCAATTGTATTCCAATCGATAAATTCCTTTTGACTCATATTTTTAGAATTTTATAACACCAATATATCAAAATCGCAAGTTAAGATCTTGAAACCAAGTAGACTGTGTATATTTGATTTGTTCCAGTTGGATTGACATTCATATTTTTAAAATTATACTTTGTAGTTTTTACATTTTCATGCACATCACTGCCAATTACCAATGTGTTTGGAAGCGCAAATCGGTTAATCTTGGCACACCTATTTACAGTAGAACCAAAAATGTCCTTGACAGAAGATGTACTAACCTGTGCTAGGCTGACTGTACCATAAGTCATGCTAACTCTATATGTAATGGCAGGCAAACTTTCCTTTTGTAGGTTTGCACTTATTTTTTCATTTGAATTACATATTGTCAAACAACAATCTATTGCGTTTAGAAATGATTTTGAATCTGATGGTTTAATTCCTGTAAAGTAAAACAAGACTGCATCGCCTATGTTTTTGACAACAATTCCGTTAAAGCTTTTTACAATTTCTGCGATAGAGTTTATGAAAATACTGTAAAACTTCCTCGTTTTTTCTCCATCTAACTCAGATGCAAGCATTGTGGACTGGATGATATCAATCATGCATACACAACAGTCTTCATTATGTTTTGAAAATTGCAAAAGCATGTCTTCTTGCTCTTTGATTATTTCTTCTCTAAGGTTAATTGCCATAGCAGCCTCTTGCAATCTTTTTGCCATTGAATCAAATGACGTTGATAGTTGTCCTATCTCATCACTTGTTTTTATGTTGGTTCTAACATCAAAGTTTCCTTTTTCAATTTCTTGTGCTGCCTTTTGCAGTTTAACTAATGGATATGAAATTGATTTTGACAGGAAAAAAGTAATCACGCCCATCACTATTGTAATTACTAGTCCTGTCAGAAAGATCCTATCCTGCAAAATTAGTATAGGTTCTATGGTCTCTGACTCGTCAATTTCTGCAAGCAATACAAATCCCAAATCTTTTGCACAGTATGATGAGCCGAAAATCTTGACACCTCGATAGTCTTGATAAAAATCAAGCAACTCTTTTTCTTCTTCAAAGCATTTTCTTACAGGAGGTATGTCAACTTTTTGATTGAATTCTGTGTTTTTTAGGAATCTGGATTCTGAGATCAGAATATAATCGCTGTTTACAACATAAACTTCGCCTGACTTTCCAAGGCCACTGCGATTAAGCAAAATATCATCCATTGTTTTTGTACGCATTTTAGCAATTACAACACCAATTGGTTCTAAATGGTGATTATCATCTTTTGCAAAAATTGGAGTCACGACAATCATTCGTTTTTGGCCTTCTGCAACAGGTTCAAAGTCTATAAAAGAATTTTTCAATCCTGAAACAAAGTATGGATCTTGTGAAAAATCCTCACTTGGGAGTTTTGCAAGCGAAAAGTATGCCTGACCATTTTTCCCAAGAATCTTTACATCCTCAAAACCAATAGAGTACCCAACTAGCTCTTGAAATGCCTGAATTTCGATCAAAAAATCTCTTCTGCTTTCATCGATTCTAGTCTGGTATTCATCTTCTGAGGTGTTTAGCTTTTCTACTAGAACCTGAACCATTGGGTCTGTTGCAATGATTTGGATTTGTTTTATCCTAGCATCAAAAAGATTTCTAAGTGAGTTGCCTCTTGTTGTTGATTCACCAAGTAACTGGTCACCTGTTTTTTGCTTTAAAACCTCAACTCCATATGTAAAGCTAAGATATGCGCTAATTCCTACTGCTACAAGCGATACAGACATTACCAAAAAAACAAGCTTTTTGCTTAGTCCAATTCTAATTTTTGGGCTCAATTTACCTCATTTTATAATATGTCATAATTAATTTGTAAATCAAATACAGGCAATGCGCGATTCATGTTTTATCGCAATTATAAATCGCTTTAATAGGCTATATTGATTCTCGGCTTTGATATTCAGTGATGGAAATTCACTTGTGTATTATTAATTACAAAAAATAATCCAAAAACATGGTTAAGCAATCTGTTTTGATTGGCATTGTAATAGGTGCTTTTGTCGCAGGCATTGGCATAGGGTATGGAATAGCTCAGCCAAATCAGCCTAACTTTATGCCTATGACCACTCAACAAATGCAGCAAATGATGAATAACCCAGATACAATGGCTAACTGGATGAATTCCATGATGAATGATCCTCAGCTACGCCAACAAATGTATGATATGATGCTACAAAATTCGCAATTTATGCAAGGCATGATGAATAACCAACAGTTTCAACAACAATGGATGATGCCAATGATGGAACAGATCCCTTAAAGCAGAAAATCATTTTTTGAGATATATGTAGGTGCACTGCATTGCAATGAAGTCCTACTCATTATATCAAAACCAATCCAATACTAGACAATGCAAACATTACTTGAAGGAAGAAAAATAGAGGAAGATGATCGAAAAGAAGCAATTCTTGAGATGATCTCTGACAAGTATTGCCGCGAAATTCTAGAGGCAACAATGGACAAGCCAAAATCTGCAATGGAGATAAGCTCTGAAAGAAAGATACCCATAAGCACAGTGTATCGAAGATTGCAAAATCTTCATGACAACAAGCTACTTGGAATATCTGGAACCATCAGCGCAGATGGAAAAAAGTACTTTTTGTACAAGAGCAAGGCAAAAGCCATTTCGACTTCATTTAACTCCGGTACAATCGAAATCCAAATTGTGCCTAACACTTTGGTAGAAAGTTAGGCGCATGTTTTTCTTTAAAATCAAATTTGAGAATAGTGAGGGTGTTTAAAATGACTTTGGCAAGTAGAGAACTAGTGGAAATTTCAAAATTCAGGTCTCCAGTTATGACTGTCAGCACTAGTGCGTCAATTCATGATACACTTGTAAAAATGCAGATTAATTTTATAAAACGAATTGTGATTGCCGAGAATAGCAGACCTGTTGGTATTGTGACAGAGCGAGACATTAGTAGATTTTTAGAAAACGACAAAACCGCTAGAGCATTAAATGAAATTCCAATCAGCCATGTTATGCGAAAAAATCCAATTAGCATAACAGATGGATTTGAAGATCACTTTGAGCAATGCACTACAAGAATGGACACATTCAACATAGGCTCAATTGTAATGGTTGATTCTGACGGAAAACTGGTTGGAATTGTAACAAAAACAGACATTACAAAAGCATTTTCTGTGATTTATGGCGGAAAATGCAAAGTTAGAGACTATATGAGTGAAAAAGTAATCACCTGTAGAGAGTCTGATACGCTAAGATATGCACTAAACATGATAAACACAAACAACATTTCAAGACTAGTAGTTACAGACAATAATGGAAAGCCTACTGGAATCATTACTACAAACACATTTCTAACTCATAGCAGATATTTTGCAAACGGAAAAACACGTACACGGGACTATTTACTTCCAACAAAAAATGAAGCCGAGTTACGCGTTGGTGATTTGGTACAAAAAGAGATTGTTACTATTGGTCCAGAAGATGATCTTGCCACCGCTGCACATCTTATGATAAAAAATGAGATAAGTGGAATTCCAGTTGTTAATAATGAAAAGCTTGTTGGCGTTATTACAAAGTTTGATGTTGTTAAAGCGTTTGCGGATGCTGGCATCAATGAAAGACTTAAGGTAAAATACAAAAACACCTACTAAACTCATATTGTTTTCAAATAGAACTGATGCAGGAAAACAGCTAGCCAAAAAACTAGAGTTTGTAAGAAAAGAAAATCCAATCATTCTTGCCATCCCAAGAGGTGGGGTCATGGTTGCAGATGCAATAGCCTCTTTTCTTGGCTGCAAACTAGACATTATAGTATCACGCAAAATTGGAGCACCTGATAATTCAGAGCTTGCAATAGGTGCAGTATTACATGATGGGAGCTATTTTCCAAACAGTGATGTGCTAAAAATTCTACAAGTTTCTCAAAGATACATTGATTTAGAAAAAGCAGCACAGATGAAAGAGGTTCAAAGACGCCTTATCAGCTATCGTGGGTCCATACAGTATGAGTTGAGTGGGAAAACTATAGTCCTAGTAGATGATGGCTTGGCAACAGGCGCAACTATGACAGTCGTAGCTCTATGGGTGAAAAAACAAAATCCAAAAAAAATAATCATTGCAGTGCCTGTAGGCGCTAGAGAAACAATACAAAAACTAGCAAAAATAGTAGATTTGGTTGTTGTGTTGGCTATACCAGACTTTTTTAATGCAGTAGGGCAATTTTATGAAAACTTTGATCAAGTAGAAGATATTGAAGTACAAAAAATTATGAAAAAATACGGCTATAATATCTAGTACTTTAGATTTAGCGCCTTTCTCATAGCAGCTATTCTACATCTTATTGTAACGCTGCTAATCCCAGATGTCTCAGAAAACCTTCGCTGGCTGAGCTTTTCATTGTTGATAAGGCATGAAAGATAAAGACATGCTGCTGCCTGGGCTACTGGATTTTTGCCATCGGCGAGTCTTTTTTCCTGTGATTTTTCTAGTATTTCAAATGCATCTCTTTTTGTTTTTTCTCTTATTCCTAGATCATTTGATAGGCGAGTAATGAAGCTTGTATTATCATACTGCTTTAGATGTAAGTCAAGTTCTATGATGATTGTTCGGAGATCACGTGAGAGCAGTTTTTTTTCTACATTTGCTGCATTGGCTATAGTGGACTTGAGTGCACATGGTGTAACTTTGGCAATAGGAAATCTATTTGCAATACCACACATTACTTTGGATCTGATAGTTCTTGTCTACATGTGGATGCCAAACGTTGTTTCATACTTTCAAAGACAATAATAGAGATAAGAAAAAATAATTTTATTCAACGCGTTTGTAGACGCTTTTGAATTCTTGTGCAATAGTATATGCAAGATTTTGTATGTGCGATACCTCATTCATTGTTTTTTTGCCTCTTGCAATCTGCCTCATAAGTGTCATGCACTTGTGTATCTGGTTGTGATCTGCAGTGTCTGGATCATAGGGGCTTGTTATCTCAGTTAATGATTTGAAGCACTCATCAAAGTCAAGACAGAACTTTAAGATGACTTCTTCCCACGCTTTGGTTGTTTTTGGAAAGCCTGTAGCATCTGCTAGCTCACGAAACTCGTTGTGTCTGTCTCGTAAAAGCAACTCTAGTGCTCTTCTTGCGCGGTTTTCCTCAAAGTCGCCAATTGATTTTAAGAGACTCATAGACAAAGTATCTATGTACTAGTATTAAATAAAATCATAATTATCAAGTATGATAATTTAAGTTTGCAGTTTAGATAAATGTAATTTTCTTGATTGAGCTTCAAAAGTGATAATTCGCCAAGTGTTTATTCTATGAAATGACATGTTCTAGTCAGAATCAAATGACTGAGCTAAAACGCCACATGGGACTTTTTCACTTAGTAATGTATGGTGTTGGGCTTATAGTTGGGGCGGGCATCTATGTGCTAATAGGCGAGGCAGCAGGACTGGCAGGCAATGCTGTTTGGGTTTCTTTTGTGTTAAGTGGGATGGTAGCGGCATTTGCAGGTCTAAGCTATGCTGAGCTTACATCAATGTTTCCGCGAGCCGCAGCAGAGTATGTTTTTGTAAAAAATGCATTAAGGAGCAATTTTATCGGGTTTATTGTTGGTTGGCTTACCTCAATTACCTCGATGATAACTGCTGCAACTGTAGCACTTGGCTTTGGCGGATACTTTGCGCAGTTTTTGAGCTTGCCAATAACAATCTCTGCTGTTTTGCTATTGATTGGTTTATCAGTCATCAACTTTTTTGGCATAAGAGAGTCTGCTTGGGCAAATACCATATTTACAATAATTACAATATCAGGTCTTGCCATAGTCATTTATCTTGGGTTTACTTTTACTGACGTAAAACAGATAGATTATTTTGAGGCACCATTTGGATTTTCTGGAATAATTCTTGCCTTTGTTTTGATATTTTTTGCATTTATTGGCTTTGAGGACATGGCAAATGTAGCCGAAGAGGTAAGAAATCCAAAAAGAACACTGCCACGCGGAATTATTTTAGCAATAATATTTACATCGCTAATCTACATTCTTGTTTCTTTAGCATCAATTCGCATTCTAGGCTGGCAGGATCTTGGCGAGTCATCTGCACCTTTGGCAGATGTTGCAGGAAGAGTGCTTGGAGATAGTGGACAAAAATTTCTTTCCGGAATAGCACTTTTTGCAACAGCAAGTACTGTTCTTATCACACTAATTGCAGGTGCACGAATGCTTTATGGAATGTCACGAGATGGCTCTCTGCCCCACTTACTTGGAAGAATTCATTTTAAAACAAACACGCCGTGGATTGCAGTAGTTGTAATAATGGTAGCATCAATTGGCTTTGCCTTTATTGGCGACATTGTCTTGGTTGCAAACATTGTAGTGTTTGCTGTAGTAATTACGTTTGCGATGATAAACCTGTCAGTTATCGTTCTGCGATATACAGAGCCTGACATGGAAAGACCATTCAAGGCGCCACTTAACATAGGTCGCTTTCCTGTACTTGCACTTTTTGGCCTTATAGCATCAATTTACATGGGCTTGCAGTTTGAGATTCCAGTTATTGGAGTCGGAGTTGGAATTATTGGTGCAGGAGTTGTGTTTTACTTTGCTTATCACAGATACATCAAAAAGCTGTAAATTACACAGTTTTTAAAGAAATCATTATGTTTTGGTACCTGTTAAATAATCTAGATTAAATGAAACAAAAACCACATACTTCAGAAAAAGAAACTACACGTAGCATAACTTACAGACTTCCAGCCTATGTTGTAGATGAGCTTGAAACAGAAGCCATGCAAAAAAACGTCTCACAAAATGTACTGGTAAAGCAGATCCTTGAGAAATTTGTAAACTGGGATAGATTTGCAGATAAAATAGGAATCATTCCCATTCCAAAAGAGATTTTAAATTCACTTGGTAAAAACATGGAAGGCGAACACATCAATCAGATAATTGATGCACTAGTTCCAACAATCAAAGATTCTGTAATGTTTATCAAAGGAAAGTATGATCTGAAAAGATGCATTGAGACTTTAGAAGACTATATGCGAGTATCAGGGATGCTATCGGATCATAGAACTGAAGGAGACATTCATCATTTTATTATACAACATGAGCTTGGAATGAAGTGGTCATTATTTACAGAGCAGCTATTAAAGGAGATTTTTCATTCGTTCCTGCCAGAAAAGGCGCTAAAGTGCCAGACAACTGACAGTACGGTTATTGCATCAATTGCACTTGGCTCTGACTTTTCTGAGCACGATTATTAAAAATCACATTTGAGAATATAGTTTAATTTTATAAAATGATACAATAAACAAAAGTAATGGCAATACCAAATGAAATCCAACAGTATGTTGAAAATCACATCGAGTTATTAATCCAGCAAACAAAGTCCTATCTTCCTTTCATAAAAATTGCATACAGGTCGTCTTTTTTGTAAATCCGAATTGGCCCATAGAGATCACCATTTTCTACAAATAGTGTTGGCAAGATGTCAGGATGGTCTACTCGCCAATCTGCGTCATTTTTAGCTGCGAGATAAGATATGATATTGTAAAGATGCCAACTAGTCCTCCGCCTGGAAAGCCAAGCAGTAGTGTGTTATTTTCTGATTGTGTCTGTGATTTTTTTGTCATATTGGAGATACTGGAAGTTCGGCTTTTCTTATGGTTGGCTTGAAGCGTTGTTTTGCGCGCCGAGAAAGTTTTCTTAGGAATCTCTTGTTTAGATAATCAAAGACTTGACTTAGGTCCCATCCGCTTTCGCTGTGCATGAATGTTTTGTATGGGGTTGTTATGCGAATTGATACCTCGTGAAGCTGCCTGCCCCCTTTGATGTGTTGCCTTTTGATTGTAGCGCGTGCTTCGATTACATCACCATATACTTTTTGAATTCGCTTTAGTGTGCTTGTAAACTTGGATATTATGATATCAGCGTTTGGTGAATCCTCAGGTAGTCCTACTATGTAAAATGGAATTTGGCTTTCTATTTTGGCAGCAAGGAGGCTAAGAATGTCTCGATATGCGATTATGCCATGTAGTGTTCCCCAGACAGATACAAGACTACATGTAGTATTTGATTTTAGCATGCCATCTATTATGGAGTTTAGATCGTCTTTTGGATTGCATTGCGGTATTCTAGTGCTTCCAATGTTTCCAATCGATGATTCTTGTCTGCGAATTTTATTGACGCCGATTAGTTTTTTGCCTAATCGCTCTCGCGGAATTATTGTTTGCAATACATGAAATGATGTTAGAACCTGTTTTACTGAGCCTTTGTTTAGAATTGGAATATGATCAATCCTTTTTGTTGTCATTATTCTTCGTGCGGAGCCAAGCGAGTCAGTTGAGTTGAGTGTTATTGGATTTTGGGTAAAGATCATGTTTGCCTTTATCCATTTGTTGTCTTTTGACAAAAGCATCTCAAGAATGTCTTTTGCACTGACTTGACCGATTATTTGATTGTCTTGTACTATAGGTGCTGATCTTATGCGATGATGTGCCATTATGTTTGATGCCTTGTTTACTGTATCAGTTGGTTTTAGGAAAGGAACTGCGTAAAGATATGGTCTAATTATAGCATCTAAGATATTTGATGCTGAAAGAAGTGCTCTTACGTTTGTAGAATAAACAGAATTTCCCTCTAGACAAAAAACGTCATACACATCAGAGTTTGAAATTTGCTTTATTACATTAGATACTGTACTTGATGGGTTTACAACTACTGCCTTTTGTGGCAAAGGCAGTTTTGAATGATAAATGTCCTTAAAATGCTCATAGATTGTATCTGCTAACATATTTTTTCTCCAAACTAAAGACCAATTTGACAGTTTTGAATTAAAATAAACCCTAGATTTTCAAGGGTGATATTCAATTATGGTATTCTTATCACACTTATTTAGTGTCCAAGTGGCAGATGATTCATGATTATAAAAAAACCCGATATTAATCAAGTAATGATAAAAAGATCAGTTACCGTAAAGCCTTCAACCACACTTCTTGAGGCAAGAGATATTTTATTTAGACATAAGATAAGACGACTCGTAGTTTTAAACGAAAAAGAAAAACCTGTTGGTATAATTACAGAAAAAGACATTGCGAGGTCGATTTACAATCTTGGGACAAGATCAATAAAATCAGTCAAAGTTGGCGATTTTATGTCAAAAAATCTGATTACTGTTACAAAGGATAGCACCATCTATGACTGTGCAAAGCTGATGCGGCGCCACAGGATTAGCTCTGTTATTGTTATAAACAAGGATGGAACGCTAGCAGGGCTTGTAACAAAGACAGACCTTGTTTCGGTTTTTCTTACCCAGTCTTCAGTTCCACTAAAGGTTTCCTCGGTAATGACAAAAAATGTAATTACTGCAGCTCCTGGAGACTCGCTTCTTTTAATTGAAAGTCTTTTGATAAATCACAGAATATCCAGAGTAGTAATTCAAAGAAACAGAAGACCAGTTGGCGTAATAACATATAGAGACTTTATGCCTGCCAAGATACCTCACTGGATTGCCGAATTTGCAGACAAAAAAGAGCTCGAAGAATATCGTCGTAGATCAGTTCCAGAAATTACCGCAAATCAGCTAAACTATCTTTTGCCGTTTAAGGCAGTCGATATAATGGCGTCAAACCCGATAACTGTAGATGCAGAAGATGATGTTGGCCTAGCAGCAATGCTTATGATTAGAAATAACATTAGTGGCCTTCCTGTTGTAAGAAAAGGGTTGCTTGTTGGAATAATTACAAAATCAGATATTGTAAAAGCAATTGCAGAAAAATAGCTAGGCTTTCAAACTTTTTGGCTCAAGACCAAATGATTTTTTTGCATTTACGCCACCTGCCAGGCTACCAATCCTCACATCAGAATCAAGCACAAGCGGAATATCGGAAAGCTCGTTTGGTTTTAGCGGATAAACTATCTTTGTTTTAAACTCAATTATGCTTGGCGATTCTTTTCCAATTTGTTTTAGAATTCTTTCTTTGTGGAGCCTTGTAAGACGATCAATTATTTGTGATTTGATTTTCTCAAACTTTTTCTTTTCTTTGATTATGCTAATAGTACCTTTAAGCTGAAAGCCAGATAGTTTTTCTTTATCAATTACAGCGATGCTGACCCACTTGTTTTTTGAAAAGTTGTGAAATGTCTTGTGCTTGAATAGCTCAAGCCAGTAGAGGTTATTGCCTTCCAAGCAAAAGCTTGTGCGTGGTGAGATGTTGCACAGTCCTGATTCATCCGTGGTTCCAACTATTACCATTTGTTGCGCAAGTATCATTTTTTTAACATCGTCTGGAAGAGTTACCATGTTTTGTTCGTGTTTTCTTTTAATAAAAATAGAAATGGTGATTCCTATAGTTGATAATAAAATGACGGGAACGTATTATACGGCGTACCAAAGTACACAGCACTGGGTTATTACCCTGCGTTCCCGTCCACAGGTACAAGAACTTGCGCTCAAGTACCAACTTAGTTATATTACTTAATCCAAATAAAGAAGGAACAAATTATCAGCTTTGATAATTAGCTACCGATGATGTAATTATTACAACAAGTAAAAGGAATAATGATTATTAAGCAAGAGAAATTTTGATAGTTTTGTGAAACTTGAAGAAATTAAGAAAATCCTAGTTCCAATGGATGGCTCTAAAAATTCACTTCGTGGCCTTGATACTGCAATATATCTTGCAAGACAGTGCCATGCCACTATTACAGGCCTTTATGTAATGCCAATTTATCCAAAGTCCTTGCTCTTAAAACCAATACCATATGAAGCCGAGCTTGTAAAGATTGCAAAAACATTCCTAGAAAAGGCAAAGACGCGTTCTGCACAAAATGGAATTGTCTTTAATGATAAAATAGTCAAAGGACATGCGGCCGAAGTAATCTTAGATTTTGCAAAAGATAAAAAATTTGATCTTATTGTAATGGGTGCAAGGGGGATGGGTTCTGTAAAAGAAATCTTTCTTGGCAGTGTATCAAATGCTGTTGTTCATAAATCAAAAATTCGAGTTTTAATAGTAAAATAATCTGCCAACATGGGTAATTGTAGCCTAAAATGAAGGCAGAACAAACTGCAATCCTATACCTATAGCGTATAAGATTCCAAGCAGTATGCCGCTATGCAAATTAAGTTTGTTTCTAAATATTGGAATAAGTGCGATTATTGTAATTATTGTGACTAGTATCATCTGATATTCTAAAAGCGGGGTGTTTGGAATCTTTTCAAAAAATCCGCGATATGCCATGGCACCAAAAACTGCCACTGCAAGCAGCAGTGTGTTGTTAAGTATTTTTGAGCCCAATACGTTTGCTACCGCAATTGAAGCACCCTTTGCGCCCTTTCGAGCCAAAATCATCATTGATATTTTTTCAGGCATCTCACCTGCAAGAGGTGCGATTATTATTGCAAGCACTACAACTGAAACACCGCTTTCTATTGACAAATCTGTAAGAGAGTGTACAAAAGGTTCTGCGCCTACGAAAATTCCAATAGTACCTGCTACAAAAATTAGTGCTGCTTTTGCAAAATGTTTTTGTGATATTTTGGTAGCATGATTATGGACCTCGTTTTCAAGTATTGCTTCTTTTTCCTGTCTTATTTCACGAAATGCCAGATACAGATATGCTGCAAAGAATGCTGAAAAGATTATCCCATCTATGTAATCAAATCCATCAATAAACATGATAGCTCCTGCGATGGCAGTTATCACCAAAAGTACGGTATCAAGTTTGAATTGCTTTACATCGATAAATTTCTCAGGAGCCTTTGAAAGCCTAGTTGTTGCAATTATTAACATTATTGATAGCCCAAGTGTCATCATCAAAAGATTGCTTCCAAGTGCAGCACTGATTGCTGTTTCATAAAATCCATCTTTTGCAGCATAAGCTACTATTGCGATCTCTGGCAGTGTTGTTGCAACGCTTAAAAGTGTACGCCCTACAAATTTTGCCCCCCATCTTTCTGCTAAATGTTCTGCGCCATATGACAAAAGCCAGCTTGCAAATATTAGCTCCCCAAGCCAACCTAGCAATAATGGTAAACTTGACAATTCTATTTTCTCCCCTATGAGACCCATTATAAGATATTATTTTGCTAAAATTGACCTATTGCTTTCACACTAAATAATTAATAATTGATTTTTATATTTGATAATCATCTCTTTGTTTTTTAAACTGCGTTGATGCCTGTCTTTTATGGCACACACGTTTGTCAAAGATATCATGCGGAAGAATGCCATTTTATAATACCAATTTCATGTTTGTCATCTAGCGCATTTAATTCCTGTTATGATTATTGGAATTGATATTAGCATTAAAATGTAGCCTGCATGTAGAGTAAATCTTGTGAATGTAAAACCAATAATGGCGATCTATTTATTGAGAATGCCTGTATCACTACCGTTATGAAAACAGAGTTCAATGACCCGCTATCCTATTACAAGCATCTGACTCTGTTTTGGACAGACTTGATGTATCTTATGGCAAACAAGCCAGCTTCACTTTTATCTGCAGGTCCCATGCGAAATTTTGCAAGTAATATCAAAAAAATATCATCTGAGATAATTGAGGCAAACGAAGACCTAGTCGAGTTTAACACGCATTTTCTAGAGTACTACAAACAGCTATCAGATGCTTGGAGTGAAGCACAAAAAAAAGTTAATGAAAAGATGCCGTCCATTCCAAATGATACAGAACAGCTAGAGGCCTACAAGCGAGTATGGATTGATATTTTTGAAACCGATTTTACCGAATTGTTTGATTCTGGAAAATTTGGTGAAAACTATGGAAAACTAGTAACAAGCGAACTTGAACTAACAAAGCATTGGAATAACATAATGAATGTGTTGCTTCAAAGTGCAAACCTTCCAAACCGAAACGAAATTGATGATGTGTATAAACAGCTTCATGATCTTAGAAGAAAGGTTGCAAACCTAGAGTCAGAATTACAACAAAAAGGTGAGCATAGTGGAAAATGAATTAAAAATTGATCCAAGACTAGTTGAAGAGTTTCTAAATTTTTCAAGAAACATTGCAGAGGCACCAAAGCTTGTCCCAGCACCTGATGAGATTACACTTGAAACAACGCCATACGATGTGGCATATACTGAAGATAAGGTAAGACTGCTTCACTACAAGCCATTAACTAGCACGCAGAGTAAAGTTCCGCTAGTCATTGCATATGCAATTATCAACAGACATCACATTTTAGATATTCATCCAAAGAAAAGTTGGGTAAGAAATCTTTTGGAGCAAGGAATCGACGTTTACATGATAGATTGGGGTTCGCCGTCAAACATTGACAAGTATCTTGACATGGATGACTATGTCAATGTGTATTTGGATCACTGCGTTGACTTTGTGAAACACGAATCTGGCACAGATAGTGTCTCATTACAAGGATATTGTACAGGTGGAACGCTAGCAGCAATTTATGCAGCGCTTCATCCAAAAAACATCAAAAATCTTGTTGCTACAGCACCTGTAATTGATGGGTGGAAGGACACTACAGTTGTTGGCAATATTGCAAAGCACGTTGATGTCGAAAAGATGGTCAAAACGATTGGAAACATGCCACCTGAGTTCATGTACTATTGTTTTTCTATTCTAAAGCCATTTGAGCAGGGATTAGAAAAATACATCAATTTTTTTAGAAATATTCACGACGAAAACTATGTTGATAACTTTTTACGTGTTGAAAAATGGCTTGGAGACACACCACCTATTCCTGGTGAACTCTTCAAGCAATGGATAAAAGACATCTACCAAGACAATCTTTTGATTCAAAACAAGATGTATGTTGGAGGAAAACAGATTTCACTAAAAAATATCACAATGCCACTTTTTACCCAAGTTGCAGTTGGCGACCATCTTGTGTCACCTGAATGTAGCATGCCTTTGCATTATGCAGTTGGAAGTGAAGACAAGACTCTTAGAATTTATCCAACTGGTCATGTCGGCATGATTGCAAGCTCGCTTTCTCAGAAAAAAGTACTTCCTGAGCTTGGTCAGTGGTTAAAAGAAAGATCTTAAAATAAAAAATAAAAAAATTGTTGGTTAGTCTACCTAACTAGTTATTTTTCTGGTTGAAGGTAGATATCCAAGATTGTACTATGTTCTTGTTTAGGTCTGCAAATGATTTGGAGTTGTCATTGAATGTTTTGATGTTTTGGTGTGTTGCATCAATTGCTGCAATGATTACTTGGTTTTGTATTGTAAATGCCTTGATTGTTTCCTCGGTTATATCACGAAATACCTTTAGTGTTGCTTCTGGTACGTTTGTGTTTAATCCTGCCTTGTTTGCAAACTCTTTTTGTAATGCGATTACAGAATCGATTACGTTCTCACATGCATGCAAATACTCTTGCTGTACGTTTGTTATTGATTGATGATATCTTGGTACTGCTTGTTCAACGTTTTCAAAGTATTTGTCGACGTTTTGCTTGTATAGTGAGAAAATGTCTCTTGGATGGTTCTCTCTTGGTTGCTGTTCTTTACTCATTTTTCCACCTCCTTTTTGGTTTTCAATTTCTTCTCAAGTGGAAGAATTATGACTTGGACTAGAGCCCCTTCCTTTATTCCAAGGGCATCACGTTCGGCTTCTGGAATTGAAATTCTGCCGTTGCTTCCAACGGTTGTTTTGTATGCACCCCATGAAAGGAATTTTGGCATGGCCTGTCCTAGATTAAGAAGATTTTCCATTCCTTTTTCCTGCATAGATTTAAAGCCTTCAAGCATGCTGGATTGTGTCTCAGTTGTTTTTTTGCTCATTTCCTTTAGTGCCTCAAGTGGATCAAAGTTTTGGTTTGGCTGATTTGTCATCATTGAGCCAAAGGCCTTCATGAATTCTGCTTGTGCCTTGCCACCTTTTTGTATCCATTCTCTAAACATCTCAGAGGGATCATATTGGTATGTATTACCAGTCATAGGTAATGGTAGGATTTAACTGGTATATAAAGGCAGCGATCTTGCTATTTAAGAAAGTCATCAACGATTTTAAAAAATTCAGACGGCGCATCAACATATGGAGTATGGGCAGAGTGTGGTATCTTGCAGAATCTACAGTCACGAATTGATGAGACAAAGCTTTGTGCATAGTTAATCGGAATTACTGGATCGTTTTCACCCCAAATAACAAGTGTTGGCGAAGTTATTTTTGGAAGCTTGTTTGTAATGAGTTCTGCATTTTTTAGCCCTAAAAGGGTAGACATAAACGACATCTTTGCGTTAGGAAGCTGCATTCTTTTTACAAACTCATCTATGATTTTTTGATCGACTTTTTTGCCCCCTGTCATCATCTCAAAGGCATTTTTTGCAGCATCTGGATTTGGGTAAAGCGCTGCCATAACATATGCTTCTAGTGCAGGAGTTGTGTTTTTCATAACACCTGAAGGAGATATGAGGACAAGTTTTTTGACAAGCTTTTTTTGATTTGATGCAACTTCGACTGCAATCTGGCCCCCAAACGAAGAACCAATAAGATTTGTTGTTTTCAGATCAAGTGTTGACAAAAAGTCTTTTAAAAATTCAGCAAAAAACTCCATGGTGTAATCAACCATTGGCTTGTCGCTATAACCAAATCCGATAAGATCTGGAACTATAACACGATAATGCTTTTCAAACATTGGTATGACATATTCCCATCTTTCTGCTGATGCCCCAAGGCCATGAATTAAAACAATTGATTCTTTAGAAATACCAGATTCTAGATAACGAATTTTGTTTCCGTCAACACTTACAAACTTTTCTTGCATCTATTTGCTCGTCGGTACATTTGTCACATAGATAAATTTTTTCTTGCCCAAGATCACATCTTTTTGCCTAAAATTAGCAACTGGATCAAAAGATCTATTTGTTATAAACTATACACGAATTATACCGTGTTGAACTAGGTATTCAATTGCATTTACAAAGTCATCCTCTGTTATTTTACCACTAGACCACCAAGAGGCGTTTTTACGCACCCATTCAGGAATGCTTTCGTCTGTTAATGCCTGAGAAGTTGGTAAATTACGAATTACGATGATTTTTTGCTTTATCATAAATTCTATTCCTTGGATAAAGGTCGCATCATCGATCTTCTCAGTAGACCACCAAGAGGCGTTTTCTTTTACCCATGATGGGATTTGAACTGGCGGTACAACCTGTAATACTAGATAAATTGTCTTTCCTTTGAATTGTGAGTCAAACCAGTCTTTGAATTCAGTGTCTGTTTTGTATCTTGTAATGTAATATTGTGGAGCTTTGTCAGGATCAGGAAAGCCTTGAACATGTGTGGTTGAATAACCAACTATGTCTTTAATTGACAATCCAGGAAATGTTTTATCAAACCATGCCTTGTATGCAGGTTCATTTTCATATCTTTCAAAGTAATAGTTTGGCGAATTGTTTAGATCAGGAAATCCTGGAATCATTGTTTTTTCATCATAAAATGGAATAAGCTCTTTTTTTTCTTCTGTGGTTTTTGGAATTGTTGGTTTTGTTACACTGTCAGATGTTTTTTTGAATTGAAATGTTTTTTCAGACCACTCACCATAAAAAATTTTAATTGTATAAGATCCTTCCTGGCTCCATTTTGGACCATCGGCAAGATATGTTTTTGAAAATGTTCCATCACTATTTGGTAAAAACTGATCTGCTGCGACAAGATCAGAATCAGAGGGATTGATTATCTGTACTATGACAAATTGTCCATTATTTACTGGAGTTATTGTACCTGTCAGCTTTATTGATTCGCCAGATGAATAGGAAGTCTTGTCTGTGCTAAATGTAGCAGTTGCACCAAAAACAGAGGACGCCGTAAATCCAATACATACGAGTGCGATAATTACTGGTAGTTTCAATTTTATAATTTTTGTAAAAATACTAGCAAATTAAATCATTTGTAGTATAATAAAAATTACATATCATTAGCTTTTCTTGGTCAAGAATCAAAGTGCTTTTTAGGAACAAGATAAAAGTTATAGTATAATAGTTGATCAAAATGTCAACCGAAGTTATCGCTTGGCCATTATTAGAATAATTATCGAGTAGGAGTGAAAGCTGAATTGTCATACAAGGTGGTAAAGCATGTGGAAACTTTGATATCGCAAGGAAAAGGCGACATTGGCAGACTAGCTTACATTTTAGAAAAACTAAAGCAAAATAAAACACTCTACATGACTGATCAAAAGTATCTAGACAAGCTGCTAAAGGCACATCCACTATTTGAAAGAGAGGAGTCAAACATTCTAAGAGAAACTTTCAGAACAGCTCAGGTAAATCAAGAGCTAAAGACAGAGCTCAAGTTTGCATATGAAGAAATTGAAAGGTTAGATGCTCAGGTACATCAGTTAAAAAAAGAAAAAGTTACAATGATTCAACAGCCAACAGGACAAATTCTAATTGACAGTGGTATAGAAGCGCAAGAAGAAAGAGAAGCTCCTTCAACATCAACTGCATCAGAAGCAATGATAGTAGAATCAAACCTTACTGAAAGTGATGTCATAAGATATGCAAAACAGTCAGTTATTGCAAGAGCAAAAGGTGGCTTGTTTAAAAAAGAAAAAATACAAGAAGCGCCACTTGCTTGGGAAAAATTTCTTTATCCATACTATGATGTTGAAATGGAAATTACTCTAGGCGAGATTGAAAAGACAAAAACAAAAAATGACTCGATAACAAAAACAATAAGATGTAAAGCTACAATAGATGGAAGAACTGGCGCAATAGTTGATGTTACAAAAGATGGAATTTCCTACAAGTATTCATTTCTAAATGATCTTTCAACTGCAGAAATTTCCTTGTTATACTATGTTAATCCAATTCAGGGCTTTACATTAAATGAAATATCAGGACTAGGCCTAGGAATTGAAAATTCAATCCAGGTCATAGAAAAGCTCACAGAAAAAGGATATCTTAAACCAAAAGGAAGTACAGGAAAATATCAAGTTGCAGAAGAGCTTCGACTACCAAATCCATCAAAGCTAAAATGTATCATGGAAGAGCATGGCATAACACAAGAGACAACAAGTGAGCGAAGAATAAAGCCAAGCATAACAGCTGCTTCACTACCACTACATCTTGGGAAATATTGGGCAAGATGCCATGTGCCTGCATCTGTACTGGTATACTATCCATTTTATGGAATTACCTATGACAGAAAAGACTACTATAGAATTGAAGTAATAGACGGGGTTACAGGAAAAAGGCAGGATTACTTGGAGCGTATTGTCACAGTTAGGCCACAAAATAAAATTGAAAGTACACAGCCTAAAATTGAAACTGTCCCTCCAAAAGATACTCAGCAGCTACCAAAAAAGGCAGAAGACATCAAAATGCCAAAATTTGATAGTCTAATAGCAGACGAATCTTCAAAGGCTGAAAAGCCCAAGCGTGGCTGGAAAATGCCAAAATTTAGAAAACAAAAGTAGTTTATTCAGCAAGCCTCTCGCATCGCGGACACTTTAATCCATTTGTCTTGTATCCACATTTTTTGCAGTGGCTACTAAATGATAATGCTTCGTGTGGCGATGATTTTGTGGTTTTAAAAATCAGCACTAGTGCGATTAAAACTCCAATTGCAATTGCAGCCCAGATAAAAACTGACATATGGTATGTTACGCCCTTATCACATTTAACATTTCAATTAATTTGCAGAACTGATAATGGGTTTATGGTCGCTTTCTTTTTCTTCTTATTGCTCTTTGATCAGCTTTTCTTAGGTGTTTGCCTTTTTTTCGTAGTGTCATACTAAAAAATCAAGACAATTACTAGTTAACTCTTGTGATTTAGTCTACTGGACAGGAACTGTCATTGAAAGATTTGGAGCAAGTGGCAAGGTGTCTGCAAGTGAGTGCCAAACATATGTTTCTACTTTATACTCTCCTGCAGAGTCGGGCATCCAAGATTGAGAGACTTGAAGTGTCTGATTTGCTGAAAGTTCGCCTTGAATCCAAGAGATTTCCATCGTAATGTCTTCTTGATTTTTGATCTGAATTATGTAGACAAATGGCTGCTCAAAGTTTTGATTGTTGTGAACGGTTCCAACAATTTGAAATGAGCTTTCTGCACGTATTTCTTGCACTGGGCTTCCTGAACGATCTGCTAGATAAACATCAGAAAGTGTCACACGCTCTAAAAGTGGGATAGATAATTCTAGTTTTGATTCTGAAGTAATATCAAGTGTGTCTTGGATGTTGTATGGTAAAGGCAGAGTAGCGTCTTTGTATTTTGCAGAAATTGAATCGCCTGGGACTGCGTAGAGTCGTTGACCACTAGATTCTTGAGTGGATGAAAACAAGAATGTTCCTTTAAAAATTCCAGAAGTGTCGCTTGTTTCAATCGCATTAACTTGAATTCCTGCAGAGTCAGATTTTGAGGTAATTTCAACAGATATGGTATCAACTGTTTCTGGATTAAGATTCATGTCAGGGTCTGTTACCTGCACTGTTGCAGTGCTGTCAATAAAATAATGATCAGTATCAAATTCAATTTTTCCTTGATTCCAGCTTATCGAGGCAGATTTTGTCAATACCACGCCATCTGCAAATTCAAATGATAAGGTAATCTTGTCGTCTCGCTCAACTTCCAAAAAGCCATTGCTTGGCCCACTGCCTGATGTTCTTGGATTTGTGTCTTTTTTGCTATCGCCATTAGCATCATGTAAGAATCCGGTAAGTGTTATTTCGCCTCTAAAAATTCCACTGTCTGGCTCTGTTTCAGCCAATGCATATGGCTCAATTGAGCGCTCCCCAGTTGAGATTTTGATATGGCGCCCTTCGTGGTTTCCTATTGTGTCAATTCCATTTGTGTTTTCATTCCAGCTTGGCGCAATTATTGTAATTCTAACCTTATCAGTCCAAGTATAGACTTCTTTATCGAAAATTATTGGTGCATAAGGATTGTCATAATCTGGGGGTTGCTCTTGTGCAAATGCCGGAAAAAACAGTAAGAAAAGTAAGAAAGGGATCAACAACTACTTGCCATCTTTTGCTTTATTTATAAAAATTGGCCAGATTTTATTCGTATGACTAGATTGTTGTAAAATCCAATGGTATTTTTGGCAAAAGAAAGTTATTTTTATCCTTGATTTTTATGGTTTTACATAAAATGACAAAGTGGGCAGACTATCTTATTTCAGCTGTAAGATACAATGGCAGTCACAAGATTGTAAAGGTAATGCAGCATGAAGACAAGGAAGGAACGGTTGGAGAAGGAATCGAAGTAGATCGTGCACTGGTTGCATCAAACATAAAAAATGGCAAGACATACATGACCATCTATTCCGGACCAAAAAGCACATGGAGAATTGGTAAAAAGGTAAACGCGTTTAGAGTTGGCGGAGAATATTGTATCAGAATTGACAATAACAAGACAGATACTGATAACCTAGGCGAGGTTGTAGAATTTTAAAGTCTAGCCTTGTTTGATTAATTTTGATGCGTTTTCAATAATTTTATCGCTATTTGCATTTGTTTCTGTACTTATGAGCAGGAGATGCTTGTTATCAACAGGCAGAGTAAACTGTTTTACCTTCTCATATTCTGGGATTGAATATTTTGCCTTTCCAATTCTGTGTGTAAGATGTGTTCTTGTATCCCATCTTTGTCCTGCATAAAATAATGACATCTTTATTTCATCTGGGGAGAGAAAGCTAGTTGTATTTTGGCGAAAGCCGCCTTTATTTTTTTCGTGCAAAACAATTTGCTAGGTGATCGTTTACTACCCCTACAGACTGCAAAAATGCATAGCATATTGTAGAGCCAACAAAGCTAAATCCACGATTTTTTAGATCTTTGCTTAATTTGTCAGACAATGATGTTGAGGGCGGAATGCTTGCTAAATTTTTGTAGTTGTTGATAATCGGCGGGTATTCTACAAAACTCCAAAGATATTTGTCAAATGTGCCAAAGTCCTTTTGGATTTCAAGAAATTTTTTTGCGTTATTTATTGCAGATTTTATTTTGAGCTTGTTTCTGATTATACCCGCATCTTTTAACAGCCGATTAATGTCTTTAGTATTATATTTTGAAACTTTGATAGGATCAAAATTATCAAATGCTTTGCGATAGCCTTCGCGTCGTTTCAGAATTGTAGCCCAAGTAAGACCCGCTTGTGCCCCCTCAAGAATTAACATCTCAAAGAGTTTTCTATCATCATGGACCGGAATCCCCCACTCGTTGTCATGGTATTTTATCATCAGTTCGTCTTTTGCCCACTCACATCTATTCATCTAAATCACATTTTTAATTAATACTAAGAAATACCTAAACATATTTTGTTTAGAATAGCATATTTTAGTAATTAAACAAAAAAAAGTATTTTTCATAAATTTTTTCATAATTATTCAGTAAAACAAAATATCGCTTAAATATTATTTAGTCATAATAATTCTATGAGCGTTGGAGGTTTACAGCTCTGGCAACTGCATATGTTTTAATAAACTGTGAGCTTGGCGCTGAAGAAAAAATCATCTCTGAACTAAAAATGATGGAAGGTATCAAAGAAGTACATGGTACATTTGGAGCATATGATATTTTAGCTAAAGTAGTAGCAGATAAAGTAGAACCACTTAGAGAAATCATTACTTGGAAAATTCGTAAAATAGAAAAGATAAGATCAACTCTCACCTTGATGGCAATCGAAGGTCAAGAATGAGAAGGGCGAGTTGATGTCAAAGGCATATGTTCTTTTAAGTTGCGAGCCAGGCTTTGATGATTACGTAGTTTCAAATCTTAGAGCAATATCAAATGTGAAAAGTGCACATGGCACTTTTGGTCTATATGATGTAATAGCAAAGATTGAAGCCCAAACTGAATCTGATTTAAAAAATGATCTTATGAAGCGAA
>Ga0194126_10002487_pt1 | contig 29846 bp, 35 predicted proteins | sample TA2KigC150mmetaG_FD_148641 | JGI IMG/M metagenome (GOLD analysis project Ga0194126, IMG submission 148641) | Freshwater microbial communities from Lake Tanganyika, Tanzania - TA2015035 Kigoma Deep Cast 150m | ecosystem: Environmental > Aquatic > Freshwater > Lake | place: Tanzania: Lake... | reverse complement strand
CGATGAAAATGAAAGGTTTTTTGTCTCTGAAATTATCCGCGAAAAAATTTTTGAGCAATATCGCGATGAAATTCCTTACAGCACCGAAGTAATAATTGAGGAATTCAAAGAAAGAGAAAAGGGAAAAAATTTTATAAAAGCACAAATAGTTATTGAAAGAGAGACACAAAAACCAATTATCCTAGGCAACAAGGGAGATGCAATAAAAATTCTTGGCAAGGCAGCACGTAAAAGCGTAGAAGAATTTTTACAGCGCGAAGTTTACTTAGAACTTTTCGTTAAGGTAAAAGAAAAATGGAGAACTAATAAAATTCTTCTAAAAAACTACGGTTATAATCCTGATGACAAATAAGGAAGATCTTAAGCTCTCACAAAAATATTTTGGCGAAGCTGCATTATTAATAATGACAATCATTTGGGGCGGCACATTTCCACTTGTAAAAGAATCGTTGAATGATATTTCCTCACAACTTTTTGTTTCGATAAGGTTTGGAATAGCAGCAATAATTGTTGCAATCTTTTTTTGGACAAAGAAATATCGCATTGAAAAAAAAGCAGTTCTTCCCGGTATTTTTTTAGGATTCATACTCTTTTGCGGATTTCTATTTCAAACAAATGGATTGAGATTTACATCAGCTACAAAATCAGGATTTATTACTGGAACACTTGTAGTAATGATCCCATTTTTTCAAACAGTAATTGAAAAAAAATTTCCAACGAAAGGAGCTCAGATTGGGACTGTTTTAGTTTTTATCGGATTGATTTTTTTATCGAGCGGTGGTTCTTCTTTATCTAATTTTTTATTTGAATTAGGAGACAGTTTTAATTTTGGAGATTGGCTTACGCTATTATGTGCAGCAAGTTTTGCGCTTCATGTTGTTTATATTGATATAATTTCTCCAAAATACGATTTCTGGAATTTATTTTTTATGCAGTTAATTACTGTTACTGTTTTGAGTTTTTTTGCTTCTTTGATTTTGCATGTATCAAATGTTGAAGGATATAAATTTATTTTTACATCAGATTTAGTTACGGGCTTATTATATACTGCTATATTTGCAACATGTGTGAATTTTGGAATTCAAACTAAATATCAGAAAGTAGTAAGTCCTACAAAAGCTGGAATAATATACTCCTTCGAGCCTATTTTTGCAGCAATCTTCGCTTTCTTTTTACTCAGTGAAAAAATTACTAATTTTGGTCTGGCTGGTTGTGTTCTGATTTTTTTCGGTTTAGTTGCAACTGAAGTGCTTGATAATTTTTTTAACGGAAGTAAAAATTAATAATGTATAGAGCAGAAATTTTTGTAAATGGATTGGTTCAAGGAGTTGGATTCAGATATTTTGTTGTACGTGAAGCTAATAGGGTTGGATTGAAAGGTTTTGTAAAAAATTTATCAGGCGGAGAAGTTTTAACAGTTGTTGAAGGCGAAAAATATTTAATAGAAGAATTATATAATACTTTAAGAGTTGGACCCCGATTTGCAAATGTTAAAAATGCAGCCATTAAGTGGACTGAATTCAAAAATGAGTTTGAAATTTTCGAAGTAAGGTATTGAATAATAAAATAAAAATAGGATTTGGTTACGATGTTCACGCTTTTTCAAGCAATCGAAAAATGTTTATCGGCGGACTTGAAATAAAACATGATTATGGTTTGCTCGGTCATTCTGATGCAGATGTACTACTACATGCAATTTGTGATGCAATGCTTGGTGCATTAGCATTAGGTGATATTGGCAAACATTTTCCGAATACTGATTCAAAATATAAAGATGCTGATAGCAAATCTATGCTTAAAGAAGTAAACAAATTGATTTATGAGTTAGGTTATGTTGTTGGAAATTTAGATTCAACTGTCGTTATTGAATCTCCAAAACTATCCCCGCATTTTGATTCTATGAGAAAAATAATTTCAGAAGTATTAAATATCGGTATTGATCAAGTTTCAATAAAAGCTACTACTTCTGAACATCTGGGATTTATTGGCAGAAAAGAAGGCGCGGCAGCTTATGCTATAGTATTACTTTCCAAAAAAGAAAATTAATGCTCCACGATATCATTTCTTATATAGGCACACTCGATCCAACTTTGATTTATGTTGTTTTATTTATTTCGGCATTTGTAGAAAATGTTTTTCCACCTTCTCCAAGTGATATAATTTTAGTTATCGGTGCTACCCTTGTTGCTAATACAACAGTTGGCTTTATACCAGTTCTAATTTTAACAAGTGCAGCTAGTGGACTTGGATTTATTTTTATGTATTTCATTGGCGAGTATTTAGGTGATAAAGTAATTAGATCGGGGAAATTAAAATTTATTAAAAAAGAAGAGCTAGAAAAAACTGATGCGTGGTTTTTAAAATATGGATATAAATTGATTCTCATAAATCGATTTTTGCCAGGTACAAGAGCTGTAATTAGTTTCTTTTCCGGAGTGCATCATTTATCAAGAACAAAGACATTTTTTATGGCTTTCATAAGTTCTTTATTATGGAACACGCTTTTAATTTTACTTGGAGTTTTCTTAGGGAACAATATAGATTTAATTGATAAGTACTTAACAACTTATTCAAATATTGTTTTAGTGATAATGATTTTGGTGATTGGATTTTTTATTTACAAATATTATCGTAATGTCAAAAGTAAAAAATGAAACTGTTCAACAAATATAAATCAGTACTTACTCCTCAAGATAAAAAACAGAGAAAAAAAGAAAGAATTCTCGCACTAACTAGCGGAATTTTCATCGGAATTGCTTTTCCGCCTCTGCCGTTTCCATATTTGATTTTCTTTGCCCTCATTCCTTATTTGTATGTGTTAAATAAGAGAGAAACATTAACAGAAATTAACCGGATAACATATTTAACAGCATTTGTTTTTACTTTAATTACTTTGTATTGGGTGGGTAGTTGGACAAAAGAAGCTGATCCTTTTTTAATGATATCTGGGATCTTACTGATGTTTGTAAATCCAGCTCTTTATTTAATTCCGTCAACATTATTTTACTTTGCGAAAAAATCAATTGGTAAAAATGCAGCTTTTTTTATTTTCCCTTTTTTTTGGGTTTCATTTGAATTTGCTTACAGTTTGACTGACCTTCGTTTTCCCTGGCTAACACTTTCTAACAGTCTTCCTAAATTTAATTTGTTTATCCAGATTGCAGATATTGTTGGCGCCTATGGTATTTCTTTGATCATTTTATTTATTAATCTTTTTACTTTTTTATTTATAAATGAAATATCTAGCTCAAGAAAATTGAGGAAGACATATTTTGCATTTGCACTTGGGCTTTTTTTTATTCCAATCATATATGGGTTCATTAGAATAAAAACTTATAAAGTTTCTGAAGAAAAAGTTAAAGTTGGATTAATTCAACCCAATTTTAATCCGTGGGATAAATGGGAAGCTGGTAATGTAAATGAACAGTTGGATCTTTATCTGAATATGTCTAGCGAAGCCGTCAAGAAAAATGCAAAGGTAATTGTCTGGCCTGAATCAGCATTGCCAGTTTATTTATTTTCCGGTAATTATCCGTACGAAGTACAGCGCATTCATGAGTTTTCAGATTCAAATGATGTTTTTGTTTTAACTGGAATGCCTGACGTACAGTTTTTCTTTGATGAAAAAGAAGCTCCGTCAGATGCAAAAGTTTCGAAGATTTCAAAAACCAAATATGTTTCTTACAATTCTATTTTATTATTTTCCCCTCAATCTAGAACAGTTCAAAAATACGGTAAAATAAAACTTGTTCCATTTGGTGAACATGTCCCTTTTGTAGAACATTTACCATTCTTAGGTGATTTAATTAAATGGCAAGTTGGAATTTCTAGCTGGAATGTTGGTAAAGAGCAAACAGTTTTTAATTTAATCGAAGGAATTGAATTAAATATTGCCGGTGTTGTGTGTATTGAATCAATTTATCCAGATTTTGTTGCTGGCTTTGTTCAGAAAGGTGCAAATTTAATTGCAGTAGTTACAAATGATAGTTGGTATGGATATTCTAGCGGACCATTTCAGCATAAAGAAATTTCTGCTATACGTGCGATAGAAAATAGAAGATCCGTTGTAAGGTCTGCGAATGGGGGAGTTAGTTGTTTGATTGATCCACTTGGGAGAACTTTGCAATCAACAAAACTTTTTGAACGAGATATTCTAGTTGTAGATGCACCAATTGAAAACAGAATGACATTTTATTCAAAGTTTCCACTAACTATTCCTTTAATATCCTCTTTCATTTCCATTTTTATTATTACGCTTTATTATTATTGTAAATTATTTAAAAAACACTCACTCAAATAAAAATATAACAGAATGAAAAAAATTATTGATTTAAGAAGTGATACTGTAACAAAGCCATCTAATGGAATGCGGAAAGCAATTTATGATGCTGAAGTTGGTGATGATGTTTATAAAGAAGACCCAACAACCAACAGTCTTGAAGAATACGCAGCCAATTTGCTTGGAAAGGAAGCAGCTTTATTTGTGCCAACTGGATTAATGGGAAATCAAATCTGCTTACATGTTCAAACTAATCACGGTGATGAAGTAATTTGTGAAAGGAACGCACACATATTTCAGTACGAATCTGGTTCACCAGCAGCATTAAGTGGTTTGCAGTTAAACATTGTTGATGGAGATAAAAAAGGTATTTTTACAGCTAATCAAATTGAGCCGATGATTCGTCCTATTGAAGCTTATTATATGCCTCGTACAAAATTAATAGAAGTTGAAAATACTCATAATCGTGCTGGCGGAACTATAAATCCAATCGATAATATAAAATCACTTTCTAATCTTACGAAAAAATATAATTTAAAATTTCATCTTGATGGTGCAAGAATTTGGAATGCATCTGTTGAAACTGGAATTGCTCCATCTAAATATGCATTGTACTTTGATTCAGTATCTTGTTGTTTATCAAAAGGACTTGGCGCACCAATTGGGTCAATAATTGCCGGATCAAAAGAGTTCGTCAAAGAAGCATACCGATTACGCAAAGCTTGGGGAGGAGGGATGAGGCAAGTAGGTATAATTGCTGCTGCTGGTTTGTTTGCACTTAAAAATAATATTGAACGACTAAAAGATGATCATATTAATGCAAAATTATTCGCAGAAAGATTAGCCGAAATAAAGAATGTTAAAATCGATTTAGAACTTGTTGAAACGAATATTGTAATGTTTACACCCCGGAATATAACATCAACTGAATTTCAAAAGAAAGCGAAGGAAAAAGGTCTATTACTTGGCTCAGGTAAAGTTGGAGAGATTAGAGCAGTTACACACATGGATGTTTCAAAACAAGAGATAGAAGAAGCGACAAAAATTATTTCAAATATATTATCTTGATCTTGTATTTGTTCCTACTCTTGATCTTACTTTTAAAAAAGGGGGTTCCTTGGAAAAATTAGAATTCAAACATCAAATTTCAGAAACAGTAAAATTTCACGAAGTAGATATGCTTGGTGTTTGCAACAACGCAGTCTATTTCAATTATTTTGAAGATGCACGAATAAAATATATTCAAGACTTAAAAAAGAATTACAATCTCAAGGTGGTATTGGAAGGGAATTCTTTTTTTATAATGGTTCACAATGACTGTGATTATTTTGAATCTGCTCAGTTAGACGATGAATTAATTGTCTATACAAAAATTGATTTTATTAAGAATTCGAGCTTTGGTTTTTTGCACTTAGTTGAAAAAAATAATAACAAAAAAATTATTGCTAAAGGAAGCGGCGTAGTTGTTCATATTAATAAAATGACCAAGGAGCCAATGCAGTTACCACAAGAATTTTTTGATGCTGTTTATATTTATGAATCAAAAGTAAATGTCATCAAAAAGAATTCATGAAACAAAAAATATTATTATACAAATTGTTACAACTGCAAAAACTCCACGCGAAGTATAAGTTGGATATTTAAACTTCAAATAACCCCAAAATTTTGCAAACCAAATCATCACTGTTACTAAAATTACGGTAATTAATAAACACTCAATAATCCCTAATTCTTTTCCTATTAAATCAATCATACTTTTTCCATCCCAAAACTTTTTATAAAGAAATTTTAGATGAAGCCAATATACTAAAAGTGATTCGCGGCTTACATCTAAAATGAATGAATTATAATTTTCAAATCGATTAATATAAAACCAGAAAATTCCAAGCAATGCTAAAAGAATACCAAGTCTTTCTGTAAAGAAAATAAAATTTGGTTTGATTGCCACAACTGACTCAGGAAGCAAAACATTTAACAGTAATACGCTTCCTAAGAACATAATTATACCATATACAATAAATTGTTGAGATAATTTTTTATCGCCAATTTTTTCTTTTGCATTGATATAATATTTCCCTACAAGAGCGCCAGTTAATATGAATGCGAGCCAAGGGAAAAGTGGAAATAGGGAGCCGTGCATTTTGTTGAAATAATTTGCAATACCTAATGGAATAAATTGTGCAAAATCTGTATTCCAGGCAATTGGACCGAAAGCAAGTACAAACAAATCAATTAAAAAAATAGAGAGATAAAATGCTTTATCAGACTTAATAATTATCCGTAAAAGTAAAAGTAGTATTAATCCAACCGCAATACATTGAAGAATATCTACGCGAAGAAATTCGGTCATCATATGTGGGTATTTTGAATTTGATAATTTCCTTAGAGAAAGAAAAGACATATGAATTGAATAGCCAGCAACAAATACTAAAAACAGTCGTCCAAGTTTTTTCCAAAATTTCGAACCAAATTTTCTTAATTCATCTATTCCTTTTTGAAGCGAAAGAACGAAAACCATTCCGGATGAAAAAGTAAAAGCCGGCGCAACAAGTCCATTTATAAAGTTTAGATATGAAAACCACCATTCACCACGCATCTCTGAATTTATAAATGCATTTACAACGTGAACTTCTATCATAACAAGAAGTGCCAAACCTTTTAGCATATCAATAAACTGGGCTCTATTTTTCTTTTCCATTTTTAACCTTTATTTAGCCTCAAAAATGTGATTTTTACTCTTAGATTAATATATTATTCAAAGCATTCTTTTTGTCAGTATAATTTCGAAAAAAAATTTATTAGATTCACTTAAGAGCATAATTAAAAAAGCAAAATAATGAACTTGATTGTTGATATTGAAACAGTAGGTTCTGCATTTGAATCTCTTTCTGAAACCCAACAAGAATACCTATTAAGATATGCAGAGCATGAAATTGATCCAGCAAAAAAAGAATTAATTGTTGAAGATTCAAAAAGATATTTAAGTCTTTACCCGCTGACTGCCAAAGTAGTTGCTATAGGTATGATGAATACTGAAACAGAGAAGATCATGGTACTCTATGAAAGCGAAATTGATGAGGATATTATCATTGAAGAGAAGGAAATAAAATATAAACCAATGAGCGAAATAAAAATGCTCAAATATTTTTGGCAGTATGCTTCAAAATCCGATCGAATAATTACATTTAATGGAAGAAATTTTGACATTCCATTTTTAATGATTCGTTCTGCAATGCTAGAATTAAAACCAAGTAAAAATTTTATGAAATATAGATATGATTCAAAGGAGCACATTGATTTATTAGATCAGCTTACTTTTTATGGAGCTACTAGAAAATTTAATTTGGATTTTTACTGCCAGGCATTTGGTATAAAATCTCCAAAAGTAAAAGGCATAACTGGTATGGATGTAAGAGAATTATATAAAGCTGGGCATGTTAAAGAAATTGCTGTTTATTGCAGCGAAGATGTTAGAGCCACTTACGAGTTATATAAAATTTGGAACACTTATTTAAACTTTTCATAATTGGAATGTTCTATAAAATTGATAAATATTATTACCCGCGAAATAATAAAGTATCGTTAATAATTAGTCTTCTTGTTATAATTTTATTATTTCAATTTTTTCCTCAAATTAAAAAAACAAATGTCAGGAAAGTCGTGTTTAATGAACTTTCTATAAACGTTATAGAAATCCCTCAAACTAATTTTTCTAAAGGTGCTCAACCTTCCAATCCATTATCACATCAAATTTCAAATATTCTTAAACCGATTGATGACTTTATTTTGGATGACATTGATACCAAAAATGTTTCTCTTTTTACAGATATGCCAAGCAGTACTAAACTTTCAAGTAAATCAGTTTCAGATGGAATAATCGAAGCTTCTTCTTTATCATTTGTACCTAGACAAATTCTAGAGGTTCTACCCGAAAAAGTAAATGGTGCTGAAGGGATTATTAAACTGAAACTATTGATTGGAATAAATGGAAGTGTAATTCAGCATTTTGTTTTGAGCGATTTATCTTCTGATAAGAAATGTCTTGAGAATGTTATTAAAGTAATCTATAAATCAAAATGGCAGCCAGTTTTTTTTGATGGCGAAGTTGTAGAATATTGGCTTGAAAAAACTTACACTTTCAACTGATATTTTATCTCTTATATGTAGCAACATCTTAAAAATATTTTGATATTTAACAAAGGTTAAAGTAACTTTTATCAACATCTATGGAGGATGCATGGACTTTTCGATGATAATAAAATATGTGCAGAATAATACTAGCACTCTTGCTAGAGCATACTTTGATCAAGTTAAAAAATCAGAATTCATGCATACTTATCAAAAACTTGATGAAAGCAAGGTAATTGCCCGTGAAGAGACAGTTTTTGTAAATTTAATTAAGTGGCTTGAAAGCGGAGCTTCAAACGATGAAGCAGAAAAATATTTTGAGAAGGTTGGTGCTGAAAGATTTAACGAAGGATTTCCTCTTACCGAAATTAACTACGCACTCTATATTACTAAAAAAGTTTTTTGGAGTTTTATTGCATGGAAAAAAGAACTTTTTGAAAAGATGGATTTCCATCAGGTTGTTGAGCACATGACAATAGTCAACAATTATTTTGACCTTGGCAGCTTTTATATTATCCGTGGTTATATTCGTGAATTGATCGAAAAATTAGATGAAACCGCACACGTTTCAAAAGGAGATATTCAAAGAGTATTGACTAAAGGGGCATTAGATAATGATGATCTTGATAAGAGTGAGATTATTTGGAGACATATATAGCCGAATTAAAATTTTTGTTGCCTTTTCAAATCTGACTTATTAGTTTCCACTAGCCCTCTTGCTGAGTTTAAAAATTTCTAACTAATATTGGAGGTTTTATATGAACACCAAAAAATTACTCATCACAGCTTTTGTTGTTTTTATTGTATTGGAAGTACTTGGCTATTTAATCCATAATGTTTTGCTTTCCTCAACTTACGCCATGGAAGATATTGCTAAAGTATTTAGACCCATGGAAGAAATGGAAAGTAAAATGTGGGTAATGTGGGTAGCAGACTTAATATGGTCGTTTTTCTTTGTATTCATTTTTGCGAAGGGATATGAAAACAAAGGACTGATGGAAGGTGTGCGTTACGGTGTGTACATGGGATTGTTTGTTCAATTCACAGCTGCTTATGCTCAATATGTAGTGTATCCACTTCCATATTCATTGACATTCCAATGGTTTGTTTATGGATTTATTGTGTACGTTATACTTGGAGCACTAACTGCAGTTCTATATAAACCCGTTGCAAAACCGACAGAATAAAATTTTGCCTTTATTATATCTAAGGGACGTTTTTTACGTCCCTTTTTTTTAATACTTATTTATAAAAAAAATGAATAAGAAAAAAATTGAATCAAATATCACGGGTGTAATATTGTCTGGCGGAAAAAGCAGTAGGATGGATTTCAATAAATCACTCTTGAAAATTGACAATATTTTTTTGATCGAACACATATATAATATTTTAAGTAGTTCTTTTGATAAAATAATTATAAGCACTAATGAACCTAAATTATATAGCTTTATTAATGTTGAGAAAATAGAAGACTTAATAAAAGGGTTTGGACCACTCAGCGGAATTCATTCGGCTCTTACATATGCAAAGACTGATAAAATTTTTGTAGTGCCTTGCGACATGCCTTTTATTATTCCAGATATTATCAATTATTTAATCAAGTTTGATACAACTGAAGAAATTGTATTACCTATTGCCGAAGGTAGAATTCAATACTTGTTTGGTATATATAGCAAGCGAATCTTAAATCTTGCCGAACAAATTTTACGAGCTAATCACGAAGCAAAGTTGAATAATAGGGATATTAAAAAATCAGCAGTTAGTTTATGGAATTTCATTGAAAGAGTAGGTGCTGAAATTGTAGATGTTGAAGAAAAAATTTTTTATATGAAAGATCTTTTTTTTAATATAAACACACCAAAAGATTGGGAATATGCAATTGAGAAAATTATATAAATTAAGATTCTCAGTTGTAAATTTCTAAAGACATATCCTCTTTTATTTCCCAAATCCAGAAACGCTACCTTATTTCATTCTTAGTATTGGTAACTCTGCATTAAATAAAGATTCATTTTGAAATAAAACCTAACATTTGTATTTGGCAGAAAAGTTGATATTCATGAGTATCAATTTTTAGGTGATAAAATGTACACCCCGATAACAAATGAAATTCCCGTCTATACAATTAGCAATGCTGCAAAATTGTTACATATATCAGTTCATACTTTAAGAATGTATGAAAGAGAAGGATTAATAATACCATTCAAAAAAGAAAGCAACCAAAGACTCTATTCCGAAAAGGATTTAGAAAGAATTAGATGCATTAGAAAAGCAATTACAGAAGATAAAATGGGAATAGATGGTATTAGGAAGATGCTTTCTCTCATTCCTTGTTGGGGGATAATTAATTGTCCAATAAAAGAGAGGATTGAATGCAAAGCATACATTGGATATTCTAAACCATGCTGGATGCTTAAGCATAAAAATAATGTCTGTGAAAATAAAAATTGTCGAGAATGTGAAGTCTACTCTTCATTCGGGAATTGCCAAAGCATTAAAGAAAAATTGAAAGAACTTATTCATTAAAATTTTTTATTCAACTATTAGGAACTACAGTGAAAAAGCTTGTGATACTTGGTGCTGGTACTGCTGGCACAATGATGTTAAACAAACTTCATCCAATTTTAAATAAAGATGAGTGGCAAATAACAATTGTTGATCAGCACGAGACCCATTACTATCAACCGGGATTTTTATTTATACCTTTTGGAATTTACACGTGTAAAGATGTGGTAAAACCGAAGCGGGATTTTTTTCCATCAGGAACTAATGTTATAAAATCAGAAATTGAAAAAATAGAACCAAATGAAAACAGAGTTCTATTGAAAAGCGGACAAATTCTTGGATATGATTATTTGATAGTTGCTACTGGTGCCAAAATTGATCCAACAGAAACGGAAGGTATGAAAGAGGATTTATGGCACAAAAATATTTTTGATTTTTATACAATTGAAGGTGCATGTGCATTAGCAAGTTTCTTTAAGCATTGGGAAGGAGGCAAACTAGTAATCAATATTTCGGAAATGCCGATTAAATGTCCAGTTGCACCACTTGAATTCGCATTTTTAGCTGATTGGTATTTTACCGAAAGAGGGATTAGGAATAAAGTTGAAATTCATTTTGTAACTCCACTGCCCGGTGCATTTACAAAACCACGCGCTTCCTCAATTCTTGGAGATTTTCTAAATAAGAAAAATATTAAGCTGACAAGCGATTTTAACATTGCTCGTGTTGATAATGAAACAAAGAAAATAATTTCTTGGGATGAACAAGAAGTTGAATTTGATGTTCTAGTTACAATTCCGACAAACAAAGGTGACGAATGTATTGCTCGCAGCGGAATAGGAGACGAATTAAACTTTATACCAACTGATAAAGAAACATTAATAGCTGAAGGTTATAAAAACATTTTTGTAATTGGAGATGCAACAAATCTTCCAAGCTCAAAAGCTGGTTCAGTTGCTCACTTTCAAGCAGATATACTTTATGAAAATTTTATGGATGTAATTGAAGGATTAGAGCCAAAAGCAAAATTTGATGGGCACGCAAACTGCTTTATTGAGTCAGGATTTGGAAAAGGAATCCTTATTGATTTTAACTATGATACTGAACCTCTTCCAGGAAAATTCCCATTACCAGGAGTAGGACCATTCTCACTTCTTGAAGAAACAAAAATGAATCACTACGGCAAAATTATGTTCCGATGGATGTATTGGAATTTTTTACTCAAAGGAGTTGAACTTCCTATTGAAGCAAACATGTCAATGGCTGGCAAGAGGTTATAAATGGAAGAAAAAAAATTACAAACTCAAATTGATGAGCTTAATTCAAAATTAGATATTATTCTTGAAGAAATTGAACTTCAAAGACGCCATAGAAGAGAAATGGAAGATTTGAAAGATGATTTAATGAGAGTTGGCAAAGATTTTTATGAAACAGCTGTTGAAGAGCTTGATCAAATACATGACCATGTTAACACAAAAGATATTTTACATTTTGGCAAATACATGCTTAGGAATGTAAATACGATAAGTAAAGTGATTCAACAGTTAGAAAGCGCAAAGGATTTTCTAAAAGATGCTTCACCACTTATACGAGAATACAGTATAGATTTTATGGCAACATTGGATGAATTTGACCGTAAGGGTTATTTCGAGTTTTTTAAAGAAGCCCAAAACATTATCGATAATGTTGTTACCTCTTTTAATAAAAATGATGTTAAAGCATTAGGAGATAATATTGTTACTATTTTGAATACAGTTAAAAATCTTACCCAACCCGATATGCTTCATGCAGTAAACAATGCAGTTAGTGTTTATAAAAATCTTGATATAGAAGTTTCCAAAGAGGTGTCATATTTAAAAATGATAAAGGAATTAAATAAACCGGAAGTAAAAAGAGGAATAGCTTTCGCTATTCAGTTTCTAAAAAATATTTCTGAACAAAATGAAAATAAACAAGTAATTAATTCATCAAACATTAATTAAGGAGAAATTTATGGCCTCCAAAGAATACGCTGGCAAAATGCTGGAACTTGATGCAGACGGCAATTTAGTGAACTTGAATGAATGGAATGAAGAAGTGGCAAAAGCTCTTGCTGTTGAAGAAGGAATCGAATCTTTAAATGACCGGCATTGGGCAGTAATCAATTACATGAGAAAGGAGTTCACAGAAAAAGGCGATGCACCATCAATTAGAAAATTAACTAAAGAAAGTGGTGTTGACACAAAAGAACTCTATGCTTTATTCCCAAAAGGGCCGGCAAAAAAAGCAGCTAGAATTGCTGGATTACCAAAACCAAAAGGTTGTATTTAATTATAGGAGAGTAAAATGGCTGAACAAATTAAAAAAGTATCAATCGTCGTTTCTCGAGGCTCGCTCGAAGGTGTTTATCCAGGTCTTATAATGGCTAACGGTGCTCGTATGGAAGGTATTGATGCACAATTATTTTTCACTTTTTTTGGGCTTCACGCAGTTGTTGAAAAGAAAATGGATAAACTAAAAGTTGCAACAGTGGGAAATCCAGCAATGTGCGTCCCAGATGCAATGGGCCCAGGTTTACCAACTTGGATGGGTGCAATCCCAGGAATGTCTTGGTTTGCAACTTGGATGATGAAAAAAGAGATGGAAAAAATTGATATTCCTCCAGTTAGAGAATTCTTAGAAATGATTCATGATGCTGGTTGCGAAATATATGGCTGTAAAGCAACAGTTGATATGTTTCATTTAACACAAAAAGATTTTTGTCCGCAAGTGGATGGCGTTATAACTGTTGGCGAGTTCTACGAAAAATCTACCGGTGCTCAAATTATTTTTACTTAAAATAAACTGGATAAAATATGATAAAGAAACTATTTGTTTTATTTGTATTGGCTTTTATATCTCAATCCTTTGCTTCGAAGCACGGAATTTATCTTCTCACTGTATCAAACATTAAAGGTGATATTCAAAAAGTTGGTGAAGAAGTAAAGAGTAAATTAGAAAGTGCTGGATTTAATGTACAATACTTTGATGATTTGTCAACGCCTGATGTTGTAAGAAAGGATAAAAAAGAACAATGCGGATTGAAGGCTAAATTAATTGTTGCAACAAATAATTTATATTCAAAAATGGTTACATCATTTGGCAATAAATATCTTGTTGCTGCGTTTTTGCGAATTGGTATATACGAAACTCAAGATGGAATTCAAGTCCAAATTGCCGATCCAGAAACTATTAATAGGATAATATTTAATGACTTATATGAAGAAGGAAAAGAAAAAGAATATTTTCAAGTTGTAAACAGAACAAAAGAATTTAAAGGTCAGTTAATCAAAGTAATTCATTCTATCAGTGGCGGAAGTAAAGTTGAAATACCAATGCCACCGATCAGAAGTGATGAAGATTTGCAAGAGTCCTCTCGCGATATGTTTATGATGGTTGGCAAGATGACTTTTTTTAATGATGAAGATCAATTTCCACAAGTTTATTCAAGGAAAAATGCTGAAGGAAAAACTGGAATTGAAAAATTACTTTCCGAAATAAATAATAATCTGAAAAATTTCAAACCAACTAAAGATGATGTTGATTACAGATGGACTTCATCTCCTGAAATTTTAAAATGGAAAATAATAAGCAAAGAATATTCTCCTGATTCATCGGCAGTTGTTCTTGGAATTACGCGAACAAGAACTGAGGGATTGTCATTTCATATTGCTGGGTCTAGTAGAGAAAACAGTGCAAATAAATGTCCCGGAATTGACCATGCTGCCGCTTATCCAATTGAAGTTTTGGTAATGCAAAAAGGGAACCAATTAGTAGTTCACACTGCAAGGGAAATGTTTAGAATGGATATGTATTTCTGGGATGCTGGAATGGCTGCATTTATGAATCACATGAGTATGCCTGGTATTTTGGATGAATCGATTCGCAAAGCAATTTTAGGTAATTCATACGAATTAGATTAAGTGTTTTACTTAATAAAAAAAACATTATTTAATAATAAGGAGTAGTCTATGAAATTATTTATGAAATCATTTTTAATGATGATTCTTTTCTCAACCTTTATGGTAGCGCAAACGGGAACTCGAATGGTTGGATTCAATGCAAAATCAATTGGCAGAGGTGGTGTTTCTATTGGTAATTTTGATAGCGGTGAATTGATGATGACAAACCCGGCTGGAATTTCTTTCCTAAATAATTCTATGCTTGATGTTTCATTTTCAGTTATGCTTCCAAGACTTCATTTCAAAAATTCGTTGAACGATGCTGATGGGGATGATAATATTTTTCCATTACCTGATGTTGCTTATGTTAACACTAGCAGTGAAAGCGATTTTTCTTGGGGCGTTGGAATGTTTACTGCTGGTGGAATGGGTGCAGATTTTAAATTAAAGCATGCTTTGTTCCGTGAACAAAATGGTTCATTCACTTTGCAAGAATACCACTCTAAATTAGCTGTAATGCAAGGAGGTGCATCTTTTGCTTATAAATTAAGCGATAATTTTTCTGTTGGTGCAAGTCTTCATTTAGTTTTCAGCATGTTAGAATTTTGGATGCCCTATTCGTTAAATCCACTTGCAATGCAAGGGACAGCTATGCCAGGGATGACATTTGGACAAATGTTTTCAGCACCACCATCAATGGGCGGATTTGGTTATGATGAAGTGACAGCTTTCGCTAAAATGAGCGACTTAACTGGAATCGGTTTTAATGGAAAAATTGGTTTAGCTTATAACGTTGATGATGAACTTTCACTTGGTGTGAGCTATACATTACCAACTTCCTTAACTTATACTAATGGAAAAGCACTGATGGATATGACCTATCAGTTAAATGATGCATTCGGAAAAGCAGTTCAAGGTGTAATGATGCAAAATCCTGGTATGACTGCACAACAAGCTCAAGCTGCTGTTATGCAAATGTTTGGTCAGTTAGGCATTGATATGAGTAAAGGTGTAGTTGCTCAATATGATTTGGATGTTGATCTTAAATTTCCTCAATCAATTGGGTTTGGAATTTCATATAAACCATCCTCTGAGTTAAGCTTATCAGCAGATGTAGAATGGTTAAATTGGGCAGATGCATTTGATAAAATGACTTTAAAATTATCTGGCGGAGCTAATACAAATATTAATAAAATGATGGGGAACAGCGGATCATTTACTATTGATTTCCCTATGAACTGGGAAAACCAAATTTTAATTAAAGTTGGCGGTGAATATAATGTTACAAATGAATTAACTCTTCGGTTAGGATTTGCAAATGGAGCTAATCCAGTTCCGGCGGCAACAATATTCCCAGTATTTCCAGCAGTAGTTGAAACTCATTTGATGGGTGGAGTTAGTTATAAAATTTCTGATAGGATTGTTTTAAACGGCGCTTTTGAAACTGCATTAAATAATTCTGTAAAAGCTGCAACTCAAAGCTTTATTGCTAATGAGTATGATAACAGTGCAAGTGATCTTGCAACTACATTATTTAATATTGGGTTGAGTGTAGGATTATAAATTGTAATGAACAGTCTATGACCGTTCGTTTTTAATTAAATCTTTTTCAGTGGAAGGGTCCAATGACCCTTCCCTACGTTTTAAATAAATTGTATTTCGTTTCTAATTTATAATGCTGAATAAACTTGTCTAATAAGCTTTCCCTTACAACAAAAATAATTTTACCTAAAAACTTTTTCTCATTTCGTAACAATTCAGTTATGGTTGGTTCTAAACCTTTCCCTTCAAGCTCTAATGGACCAACTTCATCAATAATTAAATAATCTAGTGGTTGTTCCAATGCACGCATTAAAATATTTTTTGCCCAATCAAAACTTTCTTGTAATAATTTGTAATTTCCAATCTCAACTACATTTATTTTTTTATCTGCTTCAAATTGTTTAAGAGTCTTAGAAGTAATGTGGTATAAAAATCTTTTCTCTTCAATAATCGGTTGAAAAATTCCATCAATATTTTTTTTGGTTGAAGCCCATTGCATTAGTTCAGTGGTTTTCCCGGACTTAACCGGGCCAGTAAAAATTAGCAACTCAGCCATTAATTTTTACCTCAGGTGTTAATAACAAGTACAATGAACATCGAATGAAATTATTAATACGTTTAATTCCTTTTAAGTTACTATTCTTTTTCCAGCAATAATTAATAATCATTTTAAAATCAGGGAATAAACTTGTAATTGCATTAAGTTCAGAAGCTTTTTCAAATTTTTTCTTTTCAATAATCCGGTTGAACTTTTTAAGAATTAATGGTGATAAAACACTGAACCAAATAAATGTGATCAAAAATGCCCTTATCAGCATGACCAAAATAGAAATCGAACCATCAGTATCTAATTCTGGTGATAAATAAGTACCAATCATAAAACCTATTGAAAGCATAATAAAAAATATTCCAGTTGGTTTTCGATACCATTTTTTCTTTGCATTTTTTTTCTTTTCGAATAAATCACTTTCCTTTACGTGGAATAAATTTAATTCTTGATAAAAAATATTCTGTTTCTTAATCAAAACCGGAATATTTGCAGCGGTGATACCAAAGTAAAATCCGCCAATGACGTGTATGCCAGCATATAAAAAAATTAAAATTAGACTAATGTTTGCGGGAACTACTTCTTTATTCAATCCAAATTGCATAAAGATAAACGCAGTAAATTGATTAATCGAATTCCATAAACTTTCTCCAAAAACTAATGTGAGGATTATTAATTTTTGCATTGCAGAGTAGAGCAACGAAGTAATTCCTAATAAAAAGGCTGCAGCTTTTTCAATTTTAATAAATTTAAAAAATAAATATCCGAAAACTCCTTGCAACGCAACTGCAAGATATGCTGTTAATGGTGTATATGGACTTATAATAGCTTTAATAATAATTACAGTTATTGTTGATCTTAAAATCTGATTTTTGTTTTGTGAGTAATGAGCAATAAGAGAAATAAAAATTACTGCAGCACCGCCTACAAATAATCCAGTTAACGGAATGTGTAATGCATGAAGGATGCCACCGAATGCTGCTTCACTAAATCCCCAAACAGCAGTTACTCTGTTTATTTGTTGTGAGGAATTAATAACAGAAAAACTATCCATTGAATTGCTCAAAATTATTTGCCTTTTTTCTTGTCTAACAAATCATCAATCCAACTCATTGCAGCCATTGATGAAGGAAATCCAATTGTGGTAATTGCCAATAAAGCAACTTGTTTAATTTCCTCTTTCTTAATTTTTAATTTAATTGCTTTTCTCACTTGAGCATGCACAGCACCTTCCATTCTGGCACCTATAGAGATTGCAAGTTTAATTAAGACTCTTGTTTTTTCATCCAACGGACCAGATTCATGTACAGCTCCACCTAAATTTTCATATGCTACTGCTACAGTTGGATAATTTTTTAAGAACTTTTCAAATTGGATTGGTAGTTTTGACATAGTTAACTCATGAATTATGATGATCAAATTAAATCAATTTTTGTGAAGCTGCAATTAGATGGATGATGCTAAAAAATAGGAATGATAAATTTATCAAAGAAATAATTTTTGTATTTTTTATTCGTAAAAATTGGGCATTGTTTTGAAAATATTAATCACTGGCGGTGCTGGCTATATTGGGTCTCATTTTGTAAAACTTCTGATTGAAAATCATGTAGAATTGTTTATCATTGATAATTTAAGCAGAGGTCATCAAGAATCCATTCCTAAAAATGTAATTTTCGAAAAAGCAGATATTAATGATAACCAAAAGCTAAATTCTATTTTTAAGAAATACAAACCAGACTCAGTAGTTCATTTTGCTGCATTAGCTTATGTCGGTGAATCTGTTGAAAATCCAACCAAGTATTATCAAAATAATGTTGTTGGAAGTTTCAACTTAATTAAAGCTTGTTCAGAAAATGAAGTTGAGAATTTTATTTTTTCGTCTACTTGTTCAATATATGGTAATCCAAGAAAAATCCCTATAGCAGAGAATGAGCCATCCAATCCAATTAATCCATATGCTAATACTAAATTTATAATAGAAACTATTCTCAAGGATTTTGAATCAAAGTATGGAATGAAGTCTGTTTCTCTAAGATATTTTAATGCAGCCGGCGCATCATTTGATGGATCGATAGGTGAAAGTCACAATCCAGAAACTCATTTAATTCCTTTGGTTATGGAAACAGCATTAGGGAAACGCAAAGATATTTGGGTTTTTGGGAACGACTACAATACTAAAGATGGGACGTGTATTCGTGACTATATTCATGTTGAAGATTTAGCGGAGGCTCATTTCAAAGCATTGCGATATCTTCAAATTGGGAATGAATCCACAATAATTAATTTGGGAACTGGAAATGGAAACTCAGTTCTTGAAATAATCGAAATGGCAAAAAGAATTTCGAAAAAAAAAATTGACTATGTTATAGCTAATAGACGGCAAGGTGATCCGGCTATTTTGGTTGCTTCAAATGAAAAAGCTAAAAAGTTATTAAGCTGGGAACCAAAATATTCCATTGATGATATTTTGACAACAGCATGGAATTGGCATTCTAATCCAAAATTTTAAAATGAGAGAACATGAAAATCGAAAAAACAAATATTGAAGGTTTATTATTAATCGAACCTTCTATTTTCAAAGATGGACGCGGATATTTTCTTGAATCATATAATCAAAAAACTTTTAAAAAATTCAGTTTGAATATAGATTTTGTTCAAGATAACATTTCTAAATCTGTTAAAGGAACTATACGAGGGCTCCATTATCAAATTGGCGAATTTGCTCAAGGGAAATTATGCTCGGTCATTTTTGGAAAAGTTTTGGATGTTGCTGTGGATATAAGAGTTGGTTCGCCAACATACGGAAATTATTTTTCTTGCGAATTAAGTGAAGAAAATAAACTTCAATTGTGGATTCCTATTGGATTTGCACATGGTTTTTCTGTTTTATCCGATGAAGCCATATTTAGCTACAAATGCACCAAAAATTATAACAAAGAATCCGAACGTTCAATAATTTACAATGACAGTGATTTAAATATAGATTGGAAAGTTGATAATCCAATTTTATCTGAAAAAGATTTACAATCAGTAAAATTTTCTGAAATTGGAAGAGATTTCACTTACTGATTTTTGACAAAGAGGAGCAATTATGAATTTAGCGGTAATTGGCAGCGGCTATGTCGGTTTAGTAACCGCCACTTGCTTTGCTGAAATGGGTAATAAAATTATCTGTGTTGATAACAATGAAGAGAAGCTAAAAAAATTAAGAAGTGGACTAGTACCAATTTATGAACCAGGTTTAGAAATTCTATTTCACCGTAATATTGATAAAGGGCGTTTACTTTTTACAAATAATTTAAAGAATGCTGTTATTAATTCTGAAGTCATTTTTCTTTGTTTGCCTACGCCTCAAGGGGAAGATGGTTCTGCTGATTTAAAATACGTTATGGAAGTCTCTGATGAAATTGGTAAAATATTAAAGGAGATTAAGCCGAATGATTTTAAAATAATAGTAAATAAAAGTACCGTGCCAGTAGGTACATGCCGTGCCGTTTCAAAAATTATTTCTAATTATGAAATAAAAAATTTTGAAGTAGTTTCAAATCCTGAATTTTTGCGAGAGGGATTTGCAGTTGATGATTTTATGCGTCCTGATAGAATTGTAATTGGAGCTGAAAGCGAAAATGTATTTGAAAAACTAAGATTATTATATGAACCATTTGTAAGGCAAGGGAACCCAATTTTTGAAATGGATCCTGAAAGTTCCGAAGTAACTAAATATGCTTCCAATTCTTACTTGGCAATGCGAATTACATTTATGAATGAATTGGCAAATTTTTGTGAAGAGGTTGGAGCGAACGTGGAAAATGTTCGTAAAGCAATGGGTGCTGATACAAGAATTGGTAAAAGGTTTTTATTCCCTGGGATTGGGTATGGCGGATCTTGTTTTCCAAAAGATGTGAATGCCCTGATAAAAACTGCGGATGATAAAAATTCTACAATGACAATTCTTAAAGCTGTTGATAAAGCTAACAAAAATCAGCGGTTAAGATTTGTTAATAAAATATTAACTCATTTTGACAGTAATATCTCAAACAAAAAAATTGCTGTATGGGGACTTGCTTTTAAGCCAAACACAGATGATATGCGCGAAGCTCCATCAATTACTATTATAAACAAATTGCTAAAGCATGGAGCAAAAATTTCTGCATATGACCCGGCAGCTATGGAAACTGCAAAATTTTATTTGAAAGAATCAATTGAATATAGTTCCGATCAGTACACTGCGGTAAAAAATTCGGATACTTTAATAATATTAACTGAATGGAATGAATTTAGAAATCCTGATTTTGAAAAATTGAAATCAGTGATGAAATCAAAAGTGATTTTTGACGGAAGGAATGTATTTGATCCTGATAAATTGAAAGAGTTGGGATTTACATATGTAAGTATTGGTAGAAAAACTGTCTAAGATAATATTTAAATTACTTAATAAATAAAATTTCCTATATTCTTAAAATTAATTGCTCGATAAAATCTTTTCGTAGTATTCAATATACTTTGGTACAATAATTTTCTTTTCGAAGTTTAAAACTGCACGATCACGAGAATTTTTAGAAAACTGTTTATATTTTTTTTCATTTGTCAATAAGTCTATAACGTACTTAGCCATTCTTTCCACATCACCAATTTCAGCAATAAATCCAGTATCAGCGTGATTAATTAATTCCGGTAATCCTCCCACTGAAGAACTGACAACCGGAACTCCGCAAGACATTGCTTCTAATGCTGAAAGACCAAAGCTCTCAGATTGAGAGGGCATCAGAAATAGATCAGCCACGCCTAAAATTTCGTGAAGAGCATCTTGCTTTCCTAAAAACATAACTTCTTTCTGCACATCAAGCTCACGAGCAAGCCTCTCACAATCGGATCTATCCGGACCATCGCCAACTAGTAAAAGCTTTACCGGTACTTCTTTTCTAACTTTTTCTAATATTCTAATTGTGTCAGTTACTCTTTTGACAACTCTAAAGTTTGAAGTATGTATCAATATTTTTTCACCAGAGGATGCAACATGGGAACGAAAAGTTTTGTCCACGCTCGGTTTGTATTTTTCAGTATCAATGAAATTATAAATTACTTCAATTTCTTTTGAAATATTAAAATTAGTTAGTGTTTTTTCTTTCAAAAATCTTGATACAGCTGTAACTCCGTCACTTTCCTCAATGCTAAATTTTACTAATGGCATAAAGGATGGCTCTAACCCCATCAATGTAATATCAGTTCCATGAAGTGTGGTTATTATCTTAATATTTTTTTTGCTCTTTTGAATTACTTTTTTTGCAAGATAAGCACTTACTGCATGAGGTATTGCATAATGAACATGCATTAAATCTAATTTTTCATATTCGATTACCTCAAGCATTTTACTTGTTAAAGACAAATCATAAAGCGAGTGTTCAAAAAGGGGATATGAACTTGTTTCCACTTCGTGGTAGAATACATTTTCAACAAATCGGTTTAATCTATGAGGCATTGCATAACTTATAAAATGTACTTCATGCCCAAGTGATGCCAGCTCAATTCCGAGCTCTGTTGCAACAACTCCGCTACCGCCATAAGTTGGATAGCATGTAATGCCAATTTTCATTTTATCTTTCATAATTTCTTTGTATGATTATTACACTAACAAATTGTAATATTTACTTAGTTCAAAATAAGCATTTTTTATTTATGAAAATCTTATTGATAGGGCATTCAATTATTGATCATATTTTGCAAAGAGATATAGATTTTATTTATCCAGGTGGAATTTTTTATTCTGCGGTGGGGATGAATCAAATTAGTTCAAAAAATGATGAAATCTATTTAGTAACTGGGTATAAATCAGCAAAGTATTCTTTATTTGAGAAATTATATTCCAGATTAAATATTGATCTTTCACATGAATTAGAAAAATTACCGGAAGTATATTTAAAATTTTCTGATGGAAAAGAGCGAGAAGAAACTTATCTAAATTTATCAAGCCAACTCAGTTTAGATAAAATATCAAACTTGAATTCATTTGATGGTATTTTGGTTAATATGATTACTGGGTTTGATATTTCTATCGATCAATTATCAGAAATAAGAAAAAATTTTCATGGAATAATTTACTTTGATCTTCATACTCTATCACGGGGCATTGATGAAAATATGAATAGGGTTTTTAGAGTTGTGCCAAATTGTGAAAGTTGGTTAAGCAATATTGATATACTTCAAGTAAATGAAAATGAGTTCTGGACAATAAAAAATGCTAATGGAGAAAAAATATTAAATGTTGTTTTTGAAAATGGAGTAAAGATATTGCTGTTAACCAAAGGAGCATTAGGTGCGGATGCATTTTTTAAGAATAATGAAGTGATAACGAAAATAAATGTAGAATCAAAAAAGATTGAGGTTAAAAACACAATTGGTTGTGGGGACATCTTTGGGGCAGCATTTTTTTATTCATATCTTTGCGGCGAAAATATAAAAGAATCACTTAACATTGCTGTAAATACTAGCGGCATTTTCGCCGGAAAAACTTTTGAAGAAAAAATACTCGAAATAAAATGATACAATCAGACTTCATTAAGAAAAGAATTTTAATTGTTGGCTCAAATGGAATGCTTGGTCAAAGATTAGCCCGCTGGTTTTCTAATGACAGCGGTTGTGAATTGTTATGTGCATCTCTTGAAAATTGTTCGCTAATAGAAAATGTTGAATATCATATTTTAGATATTACAAACAAATCCAGCGTAAAAGAAATTGTATTAAAATTTTTTCCGGATTTTATTATTAGTACTGCAGCATTTACAAATGTCGATCAATCAGAAATCGAACGGGAGAAAGCTTGGAAAATAAATGTGAATGGTGTTGAAAATTTAGCTTTATACAGTTGGACTATAGATGCACATTTAATACACATGTCATCGGATTATATTTTTGATGGAAAAAATGGACCATATTCTGAAGCTGATAAACCAAATCCTATCAATTATTATGGAAGAACAAAACTCGCAAGTGAAAACTCGATTAAATCAAGCGGTGTTCGAAATTCTATTATAAGGTCAAATGTTTTATATGGTCCAACAAAATCTGGTAGACCGGATTTCGTAAAATGGGTGTTTAATTCTCTTACTCAAAATAAAGAAATCCAAATCGTATCAGACCAGTATAATAATCCGACTTTTATTGATGATATCGTTACTGCAATTGATAAAATAATTTCTTACAAAAAGGAAGGAATATTTAATATTGCTGGGAATGAAATTATCTCAAGATTAGATTTTGCAAGAAGAATAGCCAAGTATTTTAAGCTTAATTCAGATTTAATAAAGCCAATTACAACTCTTGAATTTAATCAATTAGCCCAAAGACCTTTAAAATCTGGTCTGATTACTTTAAAAGCTCAAACAGAATTAAATTATAAACCGAAATCACTTTCTGAGACTTTTCAAGTAATTAAAAAAGAACTTGATTTATAGTAATAAATTTCTCTTTTTTATATAGAATTATTGACAATAAAATATATTATTAAGAATTTAAAACAGTAATTGAAGAAATTAATCAATTGTTAAAAAAGGAGGTTGTAATGAAAAAATTATTGTTGCTGTTAGGCGTAGTACTTTTGACAAGTGCTGTTGCGTACGCCCAAGTTCAAGTTCAAAGCGGTACCTATTTTTACAGCAAAGATCAAAACAAAGACAATTATACTCTACATTCTAACCAAGGTAAAAGAATGGTAGAATATGAAATTAACTTCCCTAAACCATTTGATAAAAAACCTAAAGTTGTTGTAATGCCCTCATTACTTGATGCTGAAAAATCAACACAAGTTCGATACAGCATTAGAGCTACCGGAGTATCTAGAGATGGCTTTGTACTTCTTGCCGAAGTATGGGGGGATACGCAACTCAATGCTATTGGCGGTTTTTGGCTTGCTCATACTGAAGAATAATTTTCTGATATAAGGATTTGGTAAGCCGTTGCATAGAGTATATGTAACGGCTTTTTTTTAGTTAATTATATTTCTCAATTAGTAAATTCTTTTTATGTTAACATAGCGTTAATTCTTGACTAATATTTAATGAGAATTAAGTATGAGCTCTGAACAATTTGAACTTTTTTTGATTCTACTTAAATTAAAGTCCTACCTAGTAAGTTTGATCGATCACCCTTCAGAAGGGACAAATTCACTTGAAATAACAGAAGAATTTCTAGAAAGAAAATATCCTAACATGAAGGAAGAAATTTTAGAAATGTTTTCTTCTTTTCAAATAGTAAACGATGCTCAAATAGCTTTCGATGATAAAATACATAAAAAGTTTAAAGAGATGTTGAATGAAAAAGTTAATTCATTTCACCTTTCAAGTATATTAGAAAAATTTAACATTGATACTTTTAATGAAACATTACAGCAAAAAAGCTTAGAAGAATCAAGGATATCCCGCGAACAGAAACTAAGAGAAATTGTTGGAGTTTTATTGCAGCTTGCTCGAATATGGTCAAAAAGAAGTGAATTGGAAAGCGATGTTGAGGATATTTCTTTTCTTGAAGAAGAAGAAGTTATAAGACCTGACGAATTAGTAAAATTATCCGAGTTGAGCCAAGAAACATATACATCTTATAAGGCGATCGCGCAAATAACGAACTTATATCTTGAGTATTTAATTGATTATTATTTTAAATTTGGCGGAAATATTGTATTAGAAGATTTCATTAACAATTTGGATGAATTTAAGAAACTTGTTCAAAAGAAATATAAAATACTTTTTAATCAGTCTGGTTTAAATATTATTTAATCGGAGTCTTTATGACTAAAAAAATATTCAGCATTCTATTACTTACAGTATTTGTATTTTCTTGTAGTCTTTTTACAAAAGATTCTTATCAAGGAGCTTGGACTTTGACATTTTCTGGGGATTTAAGTGAGGTGTTTGATTTTATAATTGAAGAGGATTATTCATTTTCATTTGCCAAATCGATATATGCACAAGGAAGAGATATAGATGCTCAATTTAGTGGTAAAATTTCTGAAGACGGAACATTGAATTGTGATGTAAAAGTAATGGGGATGAAAGTAGGAGAAGTAAAGGGATCAATAAATTATGAAAACGGTTCGGGTATTTGGGGTGGTGGTAATTTAGCTGGAAAATGGACTGCGATAAAAAAGAAAAATTAAAAAGGCGGCTTTATGCCGCCTTTTTTATGGAGCTTAATTTAAAATTATTTCTTGTCCATATATTTAGCTTTAATTTCAGTTCTTCTATTCTTTGTTCTATCTTTTTCAGTATCATTTGAGAATGCTGGCTTTGTTTCGCCAAAAGCTTCTGTGCTAACTACATCTGCATTGATTCCTTTTTTAACTAAGTATTCTTTCACTGCATTAACTCTTTTCTCTGAAAGCTTCATGTTGTACTTATCAGAGCCCAAGGAACATGTATGACCGCTAAGATTAAGCTTTGCATCTTTAAGCTGACCGAACGATTCGTATACCTTATCTAAAGTTGATTTAGCTGTTTTACTAAGTCTTGAACTATTAATTCCAAACCAAACATTATCAAACCCAACTTCTTTTTCTACCCAGACTACTGGAATGTCGTCACTTGGATCAAGTGGATTTGTGCCATTCACAACTTCTTTACCATCAATAACGGTTCCGCCATCTGTATCAGCTTTAAGTGGATCTGTTTTATACTTTGTTACTTCTTCCCCGTCTTTCAAGCCATCACTATCTGTATCAGCTTTAAATGGACTTGTCTTGTACTTCAGCACTTCCTCACCGTCTTTTAATCCGTCTGCATCGGTATCTGGATTTGTTGGATCAGTTTTGTGTTTTAAAACTTCGTCAGCATCGTTTAATCCGTCATTATCGGTATCAACTTTATTTGGATTTGTTTTGTAGTTATTAACCTCTTCACCGTCTTTTAAACCATCACCATCAGAATCAGGATTTTTTGGATCGGTATTATATTGTTTAACTTCTGCACCATCATTCAATCCATCACCATCAGTATCTGGATTCATTGGATCAGTTCCTAATTCTTTTTCCTCACGAAGAGTTAATCCATCACCATCCTTATCAGAGTTTGGATTTTCACCAGCAAAAGTTAATCCAGCACCTATGTTAAAGTATCCGTCATTCAAATCGTCGATTTTATAGAAGTTAAGATTTTCAGTAAACGAATAATTTACACCGGCACTTAAATCAAGAACTATTTCATCTGATAATTTTACTTCTGTACCTAATCCAAATGGGATTAATGCAGACCAGCCATCAGCTTCAACTGCTAAAGGAGAAACAACACCGGGTTTTGTGCCGACACTATAATTCATTAATCCAAAACCAGCATATAAATAAGGATTGACACTTTCTTCATTAAAAGGGGTTATTAATAGTCTTGCATCAATAGGAATAATTGAAGTGCCATATTCACCAGTTCCAATTTTCTTAAGAATATGATTATAATCATCACCGCTAAGTTTTCCAAAACCGGCACCAAGTTCTGCATTGAAAAATTCAGATAATTCGAACCTAAGGAAACCTCTCAATAAAAATGAAGATAAAGACAAACCATTGTCATCTTCAAATTCAGTAGCTGGCATTACACCATTTACTTGAATACCGCCTTTTAAACCAAAATCCTTAAACTGGGCATAAGTATTCAGACTTGTTAATAGAAATGCCAAAAACATTAAAACAATAGTAGTTTTTTTCATTAAATACTCCTTAATAATTGATTTTTAAATTATGTATCAGAAATTTAAGTAATGTAGATTTTATATAAATTATTATATTCACATTAACCAATAATAATAACGTAAATATGCATAAAAAGTTCAATATAAATTAATAATTCTTTCTCCAACTTCTCATTAGAAATCCAGTTACTATGAGAGCAAGTCCAATTAACGCTATTTTGATGTATGCTTCTGAATAAAAATAGTAACCGCCAATCGCAACTGGTACGTTTTGCATTTCGATAGTATTAAAGCCTTCGCCACGGACAATTTCAACTTTGTAATCAAAATGGAGCAGTGCGTATGCCATTATTACACTACCCTGAACAAAACAGACCACATCAACAAGGGCTGATACCATAATTGATAATGCCTTTTTCATAATGTACCCATTTTTATCAATAATTTAGTTATTTCTTTTTGGAAATTCTCTCAAATACTTTTTTGCAAAGTTAAATTGTACCCCGGAGAGGAGTTGAACCTCCGACCAACGGTTTAGGAAACCGCTGCTCTATCCACTGAGCTACCGGGGCGAAAAAAATTACATTTTCAATTGAAATATAATTATTCGATTTAGGCTTTACAACTAAAGCATAATTTGAAAGTATTTGTAATAATTTATAAACAAAATACTATTCACAATTAATAAGAAAATAATTTTGTTTTATTAATATCAATTCCTCCCATTTTACTAAATTTGGATGTGTAAAATATGATTTTATGAAAACAATAATAGGAGAAAAAAATGACAACAATAGTTGATGTATTGGGACGGGAAATATTAGATTCACGTGGTAACCCAACTGTTGAGGTTGAAGTAATTTTAGAAAATGGAGTTATTGGAAGAGCTGCTGTTCCTAGTGGAGCTTCAACTGGTGAAAATGAATCAATGGAATTAAGAGATGGTGATAGTTCAAGATATTTAGGAAAGGGTGTTAAGAAAGCTGTTGATAATGTAAATAATAAAATTGCTAATGAACTCATTGATTTTGATGCAGTTGAGCAAGTAGCTATCGATAATATGTTAATTCAATTGGATGGCACGCCTAATAAATCTGAATTAGGAGCAAATGCAATTCTTGGGGCTTCATTAGCGTGTGCAAAAGCCGCTGCAGAATCTTTAGGGCTTCCTCTGTATCGTTACATTGGCGGAGTGAGTGCAAGAATACTTCCAGTGCCGATGATGAACATTCTTAACGGCGGAAAACATGCAGACAATAATGTTGATTTTCAGGAATTCATGGCTATGCCAGTTGGGGCTAGTACATTCGCTGAAGCATTGAGATATGGTACTGAAACATTTCACTCATTAAAATCAGTATTAAAGAAAAAAGGTTATAATACTGCCGTTGGTGATGAAGGCGGGTTTGCACCAAATTTAAAATCAAATGAAGAAGCAATTGAAGTAATTTTGGAAGCAATCGAAAAAGCCGGATTTAAAGCTGGTCATGATATTTTTATAGCTCTTGATCCAGCCGCAAGTGAAATGTGGGATAATGAAAAGAAAGCTTATCACTTCTTTAAATCCGATAAATCCTATATCTCTCCTGAAAAGATGGTTGATTATTGGACTAATTGGGTGAATAAATATCCTATAATTTCTCTCGAAGATGGTATGGCAGAATTCGATTGGGAAGGTTGGAAATTATTGACTGACAAAGTTGGAAACAAAATACAATTAGTTGGAGATGATTTATTTGTAACAAATACAGATTATTTATCTAAAGGAATTAAAAAGGGAGTAGCCAATTCGATATTAATAAAAGTAAACCAAATTGGTACATTAACTGAAACTTTAAATGCAATTGAAATGGCCAAGAGAGCTGGATATACTTCTATAGTTAGTCATCGATCAGGCGAAACAGAGGATACAACCATTGCTGATATTGCAGTTGCAACTAATGCCGGACAAATAAAAACCGGATCAGCTTCTCGTACTGATAGAATTGCAAAATACAATCAGCTTCTAAGAATTGAAGAAGAACTTGGAACAACTGGCTTCTTCCCTGGTATTGAAGCGATCAATTATCAGTATGACTAAAATCTTGTAAATAATTTTTCAAAGCCTCGCAATTAGTGAGGCTTTTTTGTCTATTGTAATTAAAAGAGGACTTTATGCCCAAACAAAACCTAAAAACAATTAATGCTTTGATTAAGAAAAATAAGATCGAAATAATAGATTTGAAATGTATTGATCTTACTGGCCGACTTCATCATA